>Ga0082212_10004227_pt1 | contig 19997 bp, 25 predicted proteins | sample TergutNt197P3_FD_71548 | JGI IMG/M metagenome (GOLD analysis project Ga0082212, IMG submission 71548) | Neocapritermes taracua P3 segment gut microbial communities from Petit-Saut dam, French Guiana - Nt197 P3 | ecosystem: Host-associated > Arthropoda: Insects > Digestive system > Gut ... | reverse complement strand
CGGCAGCCTTTTTCGTAGGCTAACGCGCAATACTCATGTCCGTCGGCGGCATGGCCTTTCAGCGCGACGAACAAACACCCCGGCGCGGCTCGGCGGGAATCAATGACAATGGCGTTTATATTAGTTAAAATCGGGTGTGTAATCGTCGCTCACCTCCCCGCGGAAGACGATTTTCGACGGGCCGGTCATGGTCACGTCATTGATCATTCTATCCCATTTGACATAGATCGAACCGCCCAGCTGCTTGACCTCAACCGCATCCTCACAACGCCCGGTCAAAACGCCCGACACCAGCGCGGTGCAGCAACCCAGCCCGCAAGCCCATGTCTCGCCCGTGCCGCGCTCCCATGTGCGCATGAAGAGGGTGGTCTTGTCGATCACTTGGGCAAACTGCGCGTTGGTGCGCTGGGGGAAAAGACTGTGCCGCTCCATTTCAGGGCCGTATTCATGCAGGGGGAAGGCGTGCAGGTCTTCGGTAGACGGCAGCCAGCTGACGGTGTGCGGGTTGCCCCATGAGATCGACGTCGCGGGAAAGATTCTGTCCCTTAGGGTTATCTGTTCTTCAACGAATTTTAGTTCGGGCGCGCCGACCGACCCGGTGATGTTTTTCACCTGTCCGGCATTGTCCAGCATCAGCCAAACACGCCGGAGCCCGGCCAAAGTCTCGACCGTTATGTCTGTTTTATGGACATACCCGTCGGTGTAGGCCAGCAATCCGACGCTGCGGAGAATATTGCCGCACATCTCGGCCTCGGTACCGTCGGGGTTGAAGACCCGCATTTTGACGTCGGCAACATCGGACGGGCAGACCAACACCAGCCCGTCGGAACCGACACCCGTTTCGCGGTTGCTCAAAACCTTTGCCCAGCGGGACGGGTCGGCGGTCGTTTGGGTATACTGCTCAATGTAGATGTAGCAGTTGCCCAACGCCTGCATTTTCGTAAATTTCATGGCAACCTCCCCGCTACCGTTTGAACCGCTTGCGAAGAATCCCGTAGGACAGAACCCAAAAGGTCAGCCCCAACAGGCCGCTGAACACGATCATCAGCCAAAGCGGGGCGGAGAAATTCAGGAAGCCGATGCTCTCCGCGGAAAAGAAATCCCGGTATAAAGTCTCTTTATATTCCCCCTCAATGCCGAGCTGCGAAAAGGCGTCGTCCAGCACGACGCGTTTGAGCCATATCGTCAGGTGGCTCAAGGGTAAAATCGAACCAACCGCTTTGACCCCGTCCCCCAAATTGCCGTACGGCATATAAATCCCGCATAAAAACCCAAAAAATGTCCCCGCGACGCCGTTTATCACGCCGATGGCCGACGACGACTTGACCAAGGTGACGATGAGCAGGGTGAGCGAACAGGAAATGAGCGACGCTGTGAAAAGGACAAGGACAACGGTAAGAAAGGTGCTTACAGCCAGCCAATACCCTGTGGCAACGCCGATGACGGTGAAACTGACCATCCATGTGAACAGGTTCAGCCCGAACCCGGCGATGATCCCGGTGGCGAAATAGGAGAATATCATCTCCCGCGTCTTGACCGGCGTGAGGATAAAACTATCAACCCGTTTGTTTTCAAAATCCTTGGCGATGGTTGAAAAAGCCCCCGTGGCCAGCGACATGGAGTTCAAGACCAGCACGCCCGCCATCATTTGCAGATAGACGATAAAGTTCTGCGCGCCGGAGGTTATGCTGAAGGAACCCGCGCCTGTCGTCGAATTTTGCATTTCGCTTTTGAAGACTTCCCCGATAAACAGGAAGTAGAGCGCGACCAAAATAATGGTGCTTAGAAACGAGAAGAAGACGGTCGCCCTATCCCGGAGAAAGAGTTTCATATTCCGTTTGATCAGAACTATGCTTTTGTTCATTCCGCCGCCTCCCCGTTGTTCAGTTTTTCGCCGACCACGTTCAGGAAGACGTCGTCCATCGACCCCTTCAGCATTTCATAAAAGCGGATATTGTCTTTCAGTTTGTAGAGCAATTCGATCGAATCGGCTGTGTCATTGATTCTGATGGTGTAGGTATCGGCCGTTTTTGTTGCCTCGATGTTCAGTTCCCGGAGCTGCTCCGCGAATGTACCCGCGTCGGCCGGGGTGACGAAGAGTTTATCGTATGTGTACTGCGACTTTAGTTCGGCCGGGCTGCCCGCGGCGATCATCCTGCCTTTGTCAATGATGGCGACATGGTCGGCCAGGGCTGTCTCTTCCATATAGTGGGTGGTTAAGAATACCGTCAAGCCGTTTTGGTCTTTCAGCTGATGGATCAGCCCCCACACTTCGGCTCTGGTTTTCGGGTCAAGCCCGGTGGTCGGCTCATCTAAAAATAAAATCTCCGGCGACATGATCAACGCCCGGGCGATTTCCGCCTTCCGCTTCTGCCCGCCCGAAAGGGTGTTGAAACGCTGCCCTAGAACACCGCCCAGCGACAGCATTTCAACGATCTCGCCGATGCGCGCCTTTGCCCGTTTCGCTGCATTTATATACAGCGTGCCGTATGTTTGCAAATTCTCCTCAACCGTCAGCAAATCGTCCAAAATGTTGTTTTGGAAAACGACGCCGATTTTATCTTTATAGGCCGCGAAGTCCGGCGACCCTTCATAGAGAATCTCGCCCCCGTCGCGGCTCAGCAGCCCGATGATCATATTGATGGTTGTGGTTTTGCCCGCGCCGTTTTGCCCGAGAAAGGCAAACAAGCCGCGCTTCTCCACCGCAAAGGAGATGTTGTCCACCACCGTTTTCGCGTTAAAACGTTTGACCAGCGATTTGACTTCTATGATTGGCTGCATGAAAATCCTCCCGTTATTCCGCCAAACTCAGCATTTTTTCAAGGTCGCGGAGGATGTCGCCCGTGTCTTCGATCCCCACCGACAGGCGGAGCAGGCGGTCGGTGATGCCCTGCTTTTCGCGCAGTTCTTTCGGGATCGACGCGTGGGTCTGCGTCATCGGGTAAGTGATCAGCGTCTCAACGCCGCCCAAACTCTCGGCAAATAAGATCATCTCCCCCGCGCGTAAAACCTTTTCGACCCCCGCGCTGCTTTTGAGCGAGAAGGAGATCATCCCGCCGAAGCCCGACGATTGCTTTCGGTTGATCTCATACCCGGGATGTCCGGGCAGCCCGACAAAGTAAACCCGCTCCACTTTGGGATGGTTTTGCAAAAAGTCCGCCGCCGCGACGGCGTTCTGCTGATGCTTATCCATCCGCACCGACAGGGTTTTGATGCCGCGCAGGGTGAGCCACGAATCAAACGGCGAAAGCCCGGTGCCTTCGGTTTTGACAAAGAGCCGCATCTTTTCGGCCAGCTCCGCGCCTTTTGTGACGATCAGCCCCGCCATGGTATCGTGATGCCCTGCCAAAAACTTGGTCGCGCTGTGGATAACAACGTCGGCTCCGAGCGGGATGGGGCGTTGGTAATAGGGGGTGAGGAAGGTGTTGTCCACCACGCAGACGGCGCCGTGCTCTTTGGCCAGCGCGCTGAGGGCGGCGATGTCGGCCACCTTCATCATCGGATTGGTGGGCGTCTCGATGAAAACCATCTTGGTTTCCGGGCGGAAGGCCGCCTTGACCGCCGCCAAATCGCCCATATCGACATAGGTAAATTCTACATTGTACCGTTTCCAAATCGTCTCGATCAGGCGGTATGTCCCGCCGTACACGTCATCGCTGATCAGGATATGGTCACCCGCTTGGGTCAGCGAAAAGCAAGCCAAAACCGCCGCCAGCCCCGAGGCGAAGGCGAAGCCGTCGTCCCCCTCTTCCAGCAGCGCGGCCGTCTTCTCCAGCTCCTCGCGGGTGGGGTTTTGAACCCGTGAATAGCAATACGGCCAGTCGTCTTCGGCGTTGACATAGGTAGACGTTTGGTAAATGGGGAAACTCAGCGCGCCGGTATGGGGGTCATGCCCCTGCGACCCGTGAACGGCTCTCGACGCGAACGATTGGTGTGACATATCGGTTCACCTCTTTGGCATTATGTCAACCATTATAGCATATATCTGTGTGCTTGACTAGGGCTTGTTCATAAAAAGAAAGCCTTCATCGGCTTTCTGCGTCAACTCCTCTTTATCAACCCCAAAACGACATCAGAGGACACCTTATAATAATTTATTTACTTTGCCAAAAAATCAAGCAATCGCCGCTTGTCGCTGTCCGTCAGCTTGCCGATGGGTTCCTCCGGGGAAATCAGGGCGGCTTCTATTCGCACCTTTTCGCCCGCGTCAATGTATGACGGCTTTAGCAATCCCGATTGCTTCCAGTCGGCTATTTTAATATACTTTTCCTTTATAGTGTCGCTCTTGCTTTCGTATTGAGATGTTATACGGAAAGCCCTTATATGACTGCCATCTTCCTCAAGAAAAAGTACGGGTCTGCGCTTGCCGTCTGTGCCCCATGAAATATACGCAATATAAACCTCATAGGGGGTCATCAGCCGTTCACCGCCCAATCGTACATTTCAGGGTGCTTATCTCTGTCAATAACGACGTTCCCATTTTCGTCGCGCTCCAAAGTCACCTCCGGGATATTACTCGCTTTAATAGCCGCCGTTAACTGTTCGTCAAGCGTAAGGCTTGATGTTGGCTGAAACGGAAGTCTGCGCTCCGTTATGATTTGCCTGTAGTACATATCAATGGCGGTGGTATGGTCTAAGCCCATACTTTCTAAAAGCTGGGCGGCTATCTCCTTTACGCTTTTATCAATTTTAATATTCAATGTTGATTTTGTGGTTGTCATATATATCACCTCGATTATAGAATAGCATATTATACTGCCACTGTCAACGCATTGGCAGTATAAATGCGATTTGTCGCCACCAGTAACTTTCTTTGCTGACCGCATCGCTTATGCCCAAAATGCAACTGCGCATTATATCCCTTTGCGTCCAGGCGGGGTTTTCTCGTCTGTCAGGTTGAGAAGATAATCTATGCTGACATGATGAAAGACCGCCAGCGCGATCAGCACATGAGGCGGAACCATCCGCTGTCCCACTTCGTAATAGGCATAGGTGCGCTGTGTGACATTGATTGCCCGCCCGACTTGCTCCTGTGTTAAATCCCTGTCCTCCCGAAGGGCACGGATTCTCTCGTATCTCATGCACTCACCCCAATGAGTGCAGTATACTTTAGAACAAAATATTCTATTGACAAATTGAACATATTGTTCTAAGATGGGGAAAACAAGAAAATTTGGGAGGTACGTAGAAATGCGCGATTTTTTTGCTTTCAGAAAGATGATTACTCCGGCATTGATGAAAGGGTTCTATGTTATTGTGGCAATAATGATACCCATTGGTGCCATTGTTGCCGCGACGCAAATGAGAGGCGCGGCATCCTTTTTTAGTGCGCTTGGTATTATTGTGGGCGGAGAGTTGATCTGGCGGCTCATTTGCGAAAGAATGATTCTTTCATTCTCTGTACATGAAGTGTTGGTGGATACCAGAGGATACTTAAAGAATCTCACAAGCGGTGGTTCCCCCCGTGCTTCAATGCAAAACGATACGTCGACAGCATCTGCCGGAGAAAGCCAAGGAGCCCGTACCTGTCCTAGGTTCCGTAGTCTGTTATAACAAAAAGAGCCTGGACGGGCTCCTTTTGTTATTTTTCATTCTATTTTAACCTCAACAATAATAACGTGTTTCCCCAAAGAAACTCCGCCATTTATTGATTACGTCTTGATGTCTTGCCTCAACGACTTCCGCAATATCACGTAGAATATTGAGCGGGATTCTTGAATTGTTATTGCATATCAGGCACTTTCCCGCTCTTGTTATCCATATTTTTGTCGCATTTTCCGAGGGAACCCCCTCCGCTATATGCACATGAACAGGTTCCCGAGGCTTTCCCTCATTAGCCCAAAAATAAACGATATATGAGCCAATCTTAAAAATTTGCGGCATTGCCAAAGCCACCTTCACGCGCAAATCTGATAATCAAATGCGCTGTGGATTCTATTATCTCTTGGTATCTGTCAATTTCAATCTTACAAAACCCTGTTATTTCCTCCCACTTGTAATCGGGCAGATAGCAAACAGCCGAATGAAACCCACCTTCTACGGGCTTCTCAATATATACCTTGACCATACCGTCCGCCATTGCTTCGGAATGAACAATCTCCGTTTTATCTTCTAGTTGAATGAATGGATACATCATAAAAATCACTCCTTGTCTCAGTATATCACAATCTGTCTGCATTATCAACTCATCGCAAAGTCACAACCGTCACTCCGGCTTCACCCTCACCGTACCGGCCCAGACGGAAACCTTTGACCGACTTGTTCTTTTTCAGGGCGGCCTGAACGGCAGCGCGGAGGGCTCCCGTCCCTTTGCCGTGGATGACGGTGACCGTTTCCAGTTTGCGCATGACGGCGTCGTCAATGAAACGCTCCATCAGCAGCACGCCGTCGTCAGCCGGCTGGCCGCGCAGATCGACCTCCGTACTGACCGGTTCCGGCGCGCTTGCCAAGGATACCGAGCCGCTTTTTTTCTCCTTCTTCGGCGGGCAGGGGCGTAAGTCATTCAGGGAGGCGGTGATTTTCATGATCCCCGCTTGAAGCGGGATCATGCCATTTTTATCCGGGGAGCCCAGCACGACGGCGCGGGTGCTTGTCGCCGCCAGCATCACTTCTGTTCCCGGGTTAGGCGGTCGCTCAAATAAGTTCTCCTCCGGCGTTTCCGGTTTTAGTTCCCCGTTCAATTCATCCTCCGCTTCATTGAGTTTCCGGCGGGTTTGAGCCAGCTCTTCGGCCGAAGCGGCCTGTTTGGCGCGCGCGATTTCCCGGGCGGCCTCTTCGGCGGCGGCGCGCGCTTCGTTGATGATGCGCCGGGCTTCCACCCTCGCGCTTTCGGCAGCTTTGCCGTATTCCCGCTCGGTCAGGGCGCGCAGCTCTTCCGATTTTCTTTTGTCGGCCTCGCTTTGGCGCAGGGCGCGCTCGGCTTCGGCACGGTCATTTTCCAGCAGTGTGCGTTGGCTTTCCAGCTTGGTGAGGATGTCTTCAAACGCCGCGTCGCGGACGCCCACCCGTTGTTTGGCCGCGTCAATGATATGCCCGGGAAGTCCCAAACGCTGCGAAATGGCAAAGGCGTTGCTCCGTCCGGGGACGCCGATCAGCAGGCGGTAGGTCGGGCGCAGCGTCTCGACGTCAAATTCGCAGCTGGCGTTTTCGACGCCCGGCGTTGACATGGCGTAGGTTTTGAGTTCGGCGTAGTGCGTCGTGGCGGCTACCCGGCAGCCCTGCGCCCGCGCCTGTTCGATAATCGCAACGGCCAATGCCGCCCCCTCGACCGGGTCGGTTCCCGCCCCCAACTCATCGAAGAGCACTAGACTATCCGGCTCCGCGGCTTCCAAAATAGCGACGATGTTCCGCATATGCGAGGAAAAGGTAGACAAACTCTGCGCGATCGACTGCTCGTCGCCGATGTCGGCGTAAACGGCATTGCAAAAGGCAACCTCGCTCCCCTCCCCGGCGGGAATGTGCAGCCCGCAAGCCGCCATCAGCGTCAGGAGGCCGAGAGTTTTCAGCGTCACCGTCTTGCCGCCTGTGTTCGGCCCTGTGATGACCAAGGTATCAAACCGTTTGCCCAGCCACACCGACACAGGCACGGCCGTTCCTTTGGGCAGCAGCGGATGCCGCGCGTTGCGCAGGTCGGTCACGCCGTCCTGCCCTAAAATAGGCTGCGAAGCCCCCATGTCGGAGGCCAATTTCGCCCGGGCGAAAATCGTGTCAATGGTGACGAGGATTTCATAGTCCTCTAAAATCAACCCGCCCGATCCGTCGCATTCGGCCGACAGTTCGGCGAGGATGCGCTCGATCTCCTTGCGTTCCTTGCCTTCCAGCTCACGCAGCTCGTTGGAAGCGTTCACCACCGCCGTTGGCTCGATGAAGAGCGTCGCGCCGGAGGAGGAGACGTCGTGCAGCAGCCCCGGTACGTCATTCTTATGCTCGGACTTGACCGGGATGACAAATCTTCCGCCCCGCTGGGTGATCAGCGCGTCTTGAAGGTATTTTCCCTGCGAGGAGATAAACCGATTCAGGGTCTCACGTATTTTATTGTTGACGGTTTTGATCTGACGGCGGACGGAGGCCAGTTCGCCGCTGGCGTGGTCGGCGATCTCCTCTTCGCTCAGGATACAGCCTGTGATATGGTCTTCCAGCGGCTTGTCGCCGATCAGACGCCGGAACAGCCCATCCATCTCCGACGGCTCTTCCCGCCCTTTATGCGCGGCTGAATACGCCTTGACCGTCCGCGCCGCCCGCAGGGTCGCGGCAATGTCGAGCAGTTCACGCGTGTTGAGGACGCCGCCCAAATCCGCCCGCGACAGGGCGGCCGCGACGGGTTTGACGCCCGACAAGGCGGGCGAACCGCGCAGCTCAAGCATGGCTCGCGCCGCGCCGGTTTGATTCTGCCTCATCGCGGCTTCCTCTATATCGGAGGCCGGGCGCAGAGCGAGGCAGCGTTCCTTGGCCTCGGCCGACACGGCAAATTCGGCGAGCATCTCTAAGACACGCGGAAGCTCGAGGGTTTTGAGGGATTTATTTAGCAATTCGCTCATAGATGGGGTTCCTTTCGGTTATATACATAAAAGTTTTCTTTCTCCATAGAATACATTATGTACACCGTTGACACTGTGTACGTTTTATGATACGATAGGAGGGAAAAGGGGGAAATGCTTGATATGCTGACGCTTCAATCTACCGACGTCCGCAGGGAATGGAGTTCGGTGCTGGATTCAGTCATCCGCAGCAAACCCGCGTTTATCCGCCGCACACGGGACACCATGTTCTTATCCGACCTCAAAGTGCTGGACGCTTTATTATCCGCCTACAGTTTCACCGCCGATCGCTATACCGAGGAAGACGGGTCGGTGACGCTGGCCTTGCGTGAAATAGATTTGACCGAGAACGCCTCCGACGAACAGACCGCGAAACAAAGGATGGCGCAGGCAATTTTAGAATATGCCGGGGATTTTTATCAGGAGTTTTCGGTTTGGTCGTCCGCGCCCAACCGAAAAGCCCACATCCCCTATGTGTTTAAGGCTCTAGCCGCCCCGGATATTGCCGCTTTGGAGGATATGATCCAATGCCAAGCTGGAGAGAGTTAAAGCGGTTCTGTGAGCGGGACGGATGGGAACTATATAAGGACACAGACCACTACTTTTACCGAAAAAGAGACCCCGGCGGAAATATTCGGCGCACAAAAATCTCCAAAGGTACTGGAGAGATCAAAAGCCGCCTGTGGCAGGATATTTTGAAAAGGCAGCTTCAAGTATCCAAAGAGTATTTCAACGCCAAGCTGTAAATCAGTATATCCTGTTTTCACCGTTGTGTCAATTTCGCTATATTAAAAATCGGCAATAATCACATTGCCGATTTTTTTACGATTCTATCTTTTTTATTCTGTGAAGCCTCAAATTCTATCGTATTCTGAACCGATTGCCTCCCCCGCCCGTCCAGCGTCCTGTATCGCTCAATGATCCCCCGCTCTTCCTCGGTGAGAAACGAAGGCACGGCGTCCTGACGGCCTAAGAGGTAATCGGTGCTGACTTCAAAGTAATCGGCAAGGAGGCAGAGGGTTTCGTAGTTCATTTGGCGTTTTCCCAACTCATACAGAGAATAAGCCTGATTGGATATTTTTAGGTGTTTCGCAAGTTCAATTTGTGAGACACCTCTCTTTTTGCGAATTTCCAGTAAACGTAAATGAAGCATAACCCCACCCCCTATGTTGAGATTAACTCAAATAGGGGGTATCTTCAATGTATTCGACATATAGTGAAAAATAGTTCTATATTATTCTTGACAATTCGACACATTGTCTATATTATAAAAGACACGCGACTAAATGGCGCGATTAATTACGAAAGAGGTCATGAAATTTGAAGAAGAGAATCCTTTCCCTTGCGTTGGCTGTGTATCTTTTTCCTATGCTGCCCCAATGCCACGGAGGTGGCAATCAGAACACAACTTTATTATACGAGGAGGCAATAGCATGAAACTCAAAGGTAAGATATGCTCAATAGTAGGAGGCGTGATTTTAGCAATTGGCTTTGCAATGTCCCAAACGGCAGAATATAAACATGGGTTAGATAAAGACGCGAGGCCGGCCGTAGTGTTTTTGCTTGGACTTGGAATAGTCCTCTTGGCCATTGGAGGATTTCGCTTATTCACCTCATATAAGGCACAGCAAAACAAAAATTCTTCCCCAAGTGATTCGGAAAAGGAATAAAAAAGAGGTAGGAGGCTATTCGCTATGAAAAAGAAAACTCTATCGCTCGCGTTGGCGGTGTGTCTATTCTTTACGCTGATACTGGCAACTGTTCCAATGTCGTATGCCACCGACATTAACGACTCATCCGTATGGGTAAAGCAATCTAACAACAGCCGGTGTACCCTTGCGTCCGCAGTGGTGATGATGAGGAGATGGGCAATTCTTGATGGAAGAACCAATTGGGATAAAATAACAGAAAGTGCTATTGCTTCTACTGCTTGGGTAAACGGCGCGGGGATAAAAGCATCTTTTACATATGATAAAATATCGGTCAGCCGAAATGCGTCAGGGTGGGTCAATAAAAGCACGGCTGATAAAAAGAAAGACCTAATCTCATTATTAAAAGACCGCCCCGAGGGCGTTATGGTGTGGGGCAGCTATGGCACGAATGGAACTGGGCGTCATGCTGTCTTACTTACCGATTATCAAGAAAGCACCGATACTTTCTATTGTGCCGACCCATCAAGCGGCACATGGTCAAAAGGTCGAATTAAACTAACTGGTTCAATATTGGGTACGGATCAAAGCAAAATCATAGGGAACCTGCGTAACTATTGGCGGGTAACGAATAGACCATCAAACAAGGATATAACGCCGTCGCCAAGCCCAAGTCCGTCATCCTCAGAATTTTCTGTTTTAGAAAGCTACGAGTGTCAATACATCGTAACGATACCGGCAAACTACAGGGTAGATTGTTTTAGCAGCCCAACAGCGACTACAAGGTCAACCTATATTTCAGAAAGAGCTTCACCATATGCAATTTATCCTACCAAACGTCTTGAAATGTCTGATGGAACAACAAGGTATTTTTTCGTAAGCGGCGATACTCCGCCTAAGGATTTATATTTTGCGCGTACTGCTTCAATGAGTGTTGTTCACAATAGAAGCTGCAGTACGCAGTATACTTATGAATATGAACATCCGCATTATAAATATTATGAATACCCTTGTGGTGATAAAGAGTATACAGGGGAAACAGCTTTTGATTATTTTTGCGATATATGCAATCCTCCGCTCGAAGAAGAGGAAGAAGATTATTACACTTGGCCTGTCGACGACGAACCCTTAATCCTTGACACCGCCAGTCTGTGGGCGGTTGAATTCATCAACGACGCTTACAATTACAACATCCTCCCAACCTCCCTGCAAAACAACTACGCCCAAAACTGCACCCGAGCCGAGTTCTGCGCCTTGGCTGTCGCGCTTATTGAGCAAACAACAGGCAAGGAGATTACAGAACGGGCAACCTTCAACGATACCGACGACATCAATGTGCGCAAAATCGGCGGGATGGAGATCGTTTACGGCATCGGCGACGACAACTTTAACCCTTACGGGGCAATCAGCAGGCAGGAAGCGGCGATCATCCTCGAACGCTTGGCAAGAAAAGGGCTGGACAAACAGCTTCCCGAAGGGGAAGCGGGGTTCTCCGATATGAACCTTGCCTATTCCGATTCAACGAGGACGGCCATCGCGCGTATGCGCGGAACCAGCCCGAGCATTATGAGCGGCAAACCGGGCAACCTCTTTGACCCGCTGGGCGACTTCACCCGCGAGGAGAGCATCACGACGATGGTGAGACTGTGGGGATGGGTTAAGGGGTAACTCCTGCCTCCCTCACAGAGGGAGGTGGCTCCGCAGAGCCGGAGGGAGCTGTCAGCGAAGCTGACTGAGGGAGTGCGTAACCACCCCGTCCGCTTCGCGGTCACCCCTCCCCGGAGGGGAATTTTGGACGCGATCCCTCCCATTCTCCTCCTGTGGAGGAGTACCGCCCGCAGGCGGGGAGGTGGTTTCTCCGCAGACGGCGGGGCTATTGCCCGTATACGTCAACATGTGTTCCTGTACGGGAAAGCATTAGTTTCAGCCTGTCACCGTCAACCTTGTACACCAGCACCCAATTGTCGGCGATATGACAGCCGCGATAGCCGCGCCATTTCCCTTTAAGCGGGTGGTCACGATGCCGCGGTTCAAGCGGGGTTTGCCGTAACAGTAAAATAACAACCCCGTCGAGTTTTGTAATGTCATAGCCCCGGCGGTTTAGCAAATCATAATCCCGCTTAAACTGGTTGGATAATTCGGGTTTAAGCATTCAACCACTCCTTCGCTTGTTCCCAAGTATCAAAGGAGTTGTATTCATCATCAGCCGACGGTTCGCCAAGAGGTTCGGCGATTACATCGTCAATAGGGAGCCGCCGTTGTATAACCGACTGTGTGAGAAATAAGTTGACCGCCGACGAGAGCGACATCCCCATATTTTTATAAAGCGTGTCGGCTTCTTTCTTGATCCGGGAATCAATACGGATATTATACGTTGTATTGGCAGACACTTTCATCACCTCTTCATGATCATACCACAAACACACCGCATTGTAAACAATTATTTTCACCCTGTGGTTTTTCAACGATTTAATACTTACTTAATAATCCATGCGTTGTTTTGTAACACTTGGGTGGTATGATGAATAGGCAAGCAGGCAGTAGCGTTTTTCATCTTTTCCCCTCCTATACAAAAAGCCCCCGCTTTCGTGAGCGAGGGCTTTTTGCTGTATTTATGTCAAGCCTCCCGACGCCCGGCGGACGGGCGCAGACGGAGCAAATGAATTGCTCCTTTCCGCAACCTGCCGGGCTGTTCGGCTCTTCGATTATTTCTTAATTGAACTCAACAACTTTTCGATCCGTGCCGAGGGGTCAAGCAGGCTGGAGAGCGAACGGTCGAAATTGAGGGTGCGGATGAGGTGGGCTATGTATTTGGACATATCCACGCTGCAATACCATTTCCGGTTGAGCAGCTCCTGCGGCTGATAGATGAGGTTTGAGGTATAGACCCGCTCGACAAGCCCTTCTTCATAGGCTTTGTCAAAATCCTCCAGCCCGCCGCAGAACTGGCCGAAGGTAGCGAAAACAAAGGTGCGGCGCGCCCCGAGGTCTTTGATCTTCCGCAGGATAGAGAGGACGGAGTCGCCGGAAGCGATGATGTCGTCGATCAGGATAACGTCTTTCCCGTCCAGCCGATCACCGAGAAACTCATGGCTGATGATGGGGTTCCGCCCATTGATGACTTTGGTATAGTCCCGCCGTTTGTAAAACATGCCGAGATCGATGCCCAAAACGGAGGAATAATAGATGCAGCTTGGCATACCGCCCTCATCGGGAGAGACGATCATGGTGTTGCTGAGGTCAAGGTTGTCCACCGTGCGGGTCAGCTCACGGATCATTTGATAGGTGGTGCGCACATTCTCAAAGCCTTTGAGAGGGATGGCGTTCTGCACACGGGCGTCATGCGCGTCAAAGGTGATGATGGTATTCACGCCCATATGCGCCAGTTCCTGGAGCGCCATGGCGCAGTCAAGCGATTCACGGGCAAACCGGCGGTGCTGCCGCCCTTCATAAAGCAGCGGCATGATGACGGTCAGGCGGCGGGTCTTGCCGTTGGTCGCCGCGATGATGCGCTTTAAGTCGGCGAAATGGTCATCGGGGCTCATCGGCACATCCATGCCGTACATTTTATAGGTGACTCCGTAATTGAAGACGTCGGCAAGGATATATAGGTCGAATCCCCGAACCGAGGTGCGGATCATGCCCTTGGCCTCGCCGGTGGAAAACCGGGGGCAATCATAATTCATCAGGACGCTCCGCCCGCCGCCGCCGTCTTCCTTGACATTCCAGTCCTTCAGGTAATAATCGATCTTTTCAGACAGTGTTTCGCAGCCGCGCATACCAATCAATCCCGGACGGCCGATTTGTGTGTTTTCCGCAAACATAGTTGCCGCTCCCTTCTACCCGTTACTTTCTAAAAAAACCTTGCCAATGTTAGAAATTGCTCCGGGGACAGAGTTTCCGCTCGCTTTGAAGGGTCGGTGTCGGCCTCGGTCAGGATGGCCGCAGTTGTTTCTTTGGAAAGGGATAAGCCCGCCGACAAGGCGTTGAGCAATGTTTTGCGCCGCTGGGCAAACCCCGCTTTGACCAGCCGCAAGGCTTTGGGGATCAATGCCTCCCGTTCGGCGCCGGGGGGCAGCCGATCAAGGCGGATGACCGACGACGTCACGGCCGGACGCGGCATAAAACAGCCGGGGCTTACGTCAAACAGGATGGAACAGGCCGCGTGCAATGCCGTAAAGACTGTGATCGCGCCGTATTCCGGTGTGTCCGGCTTGGCTGTAAGCCGCAACGCGACCTCCCGCTGCACCATGACGACAATGGGGTCAAACCGCCCGGTTTCCAGTAAACGCGTCAGCAGCGGTGTTGTAATGGAATAGGGCAGATTGGCGCAAACCGCCCGGGGGGAATAGATTGCCAGGTCGAGTTTCAGCGCGTCCCCTTCGATAAGGGTGACATTATCGGCCCCGGACAGGTTCTCTTGCAATACGGGCATCAGTTTTCGATCTTTCTCGATGGCGGTAACATGCCCGCAGTTCTGCGCCAGCGCGGCGGTCAGCGCGCCGAACCCCGGGCCGACCTCCAAGACGTCTTGTCCTTTGTCGAAAAGGGCGGCCATGCGTTCCGGCACCCACGAGGCGGTTAAAAAATTTTGCCCTTTGCGTTTATCAAAGCGGAACCCGTGCGCGTCCAGGACGCGTTTGATGGTTTCCAGGCTGCAGAGTTGGTTGTTCATACCTTTAGTATACAGCATCCCCCGCTTTTTATCAAGCCAAAACCCCGACAAAACCTCTGCCTTTATCGACAAAAACTCCGCCTGATAATCAGGCGGAGTTTGGCAAACTGACCAAATTTATTCCAATATATACAGGTAACCGCTTCTTCTCCCGAACTGAATACATTCGTTCCATGTATCGAAATAGAGGTCAATGATATTTTCCTTGATCTTTCCCCCGGTGTCCTCGGTGCGGGCTTCGCCATAATGCCATGAGCCGTTGCGGGAGGTGACATAGACGTTGGTGCGGAGCGGGATATATTTGGGGTCGACGGCGATCGTTCCCACCCGGGCGACATTGCCGATGGCGTTGTATTTGTTGACTTGACGCTCGGTGGTATACGCTGTACAGATCACGTCGATTCTCTTGGTGTAGCGTTTATTGGTTCCGTCTTTCAGTTTGACCGTGCCGCCCGTTCCGGTTACGATGACTTCGGCGACCGCTTCCTTAACGATTTCATCCGACAGTTCTTTTTTGAGGATTTCCTTGCCGTCTTGCAGAACGACCTCATACTCAACCGTCCGTCTGCCGTCTTCCCCTTCCACGGTGGTGACGCTGACCCCGAAATTGACATATTGGCTGTCTTGCTCAATGGTTTCAAACGGTATATCAAAGTGCTCGTAGACGGTTCGGATCTCTATCCGTGTGACGGCAATGGCCATGCCGTCTTCCACAGGCGTATTGGGGGACGGTTCGATGATGTCATAGGAGCCCGGGACATATCCCGCTTTTTGCAAAGCCTCGGCCACCGTGCCGCCCAATGTTGTCACCGGCACCGTCACGCCGTCTAAGGTCACGGTCACTTCGGCGGTGCGGATCAGCTTGATCTCGGCGGCAATGCCGCTGATCTGCCCTTTCGGGATGGAAGCCTTATCGACGCTTTGCAGATTGATCCCCGCTTCGGCCAATACTGCCTCATAATCGCGGGTATAGGTGCCGTGGACTTTCATTTCACCCTGATCGAAGATGACGAAGAGCTTCCATTGGGTGACATAGCCGGAATAGAGCAGTACCGAAATGATGCAGAGCAGGGGGACAAGGATCAGCCGGCGGCCCAGCGTATGGCGCGCCCGGCGGCCGAATGTTGCCAACCACGAGCCCGCGCGGGCAAACGCGTCGTTGACGCGCCGCAGATAGAACAGCATATCATTCCCCCTTCTTGTAATCTATAGTATGCCTCGTGTAATAATATGTAACCACCTTGTAACTTATGCGCATTATAACAGGGATTTTTCAATCCGTCAAGCCTTTATCAGGATTTCATTTATATCATTCCCCCTTCTTGTAATCTATAGTATGCCTCGTGTAATAATATGTAACCACCTTGTAACTTATGCGCATTATAACAGGGATTTTTCAATCCGTCAAGCCTTTATCAGGATTTCATTTATTCGCAATGATTTTTGTAACATCTGCCTTTTGCGTTGATATATGTGTGCTAGCAAAATTAAGGCCTGATCAGCCAAAATGAAAAAAGGACGTGTAAAAAATGAAGTTCAAAAACCTAACAGCGTGTCTCCTCGCCGTCGTGATGCTCACGGCCGCCTTCGCAATCCCTGCTTCGGCTTATGCTAGAGACGAAAAAACGCTACAAACACCTTATGGCGAGTTATTCGGATCGCTCACATTTTTCCGGGATTCAGGCATCACTATATCATCGATGCTTATAGAATGCAAATTACTCAATCGGTATGATGTAGATAAGGTAATTGCCACTTATGAGATCGTCGATTATCTAACTGGTGCATCTCTTAAGAAAGAAAGTAGGACTGGTGAGAACACTTGGGGCATGAGCTTTAGCAAAGACTATCCAAAATCAGACTTTCCGGGAAAGGTCACTATTTTCGGATGCAGTGAAATACGGCATACAAACTCATACGCCGTTTGGCCCCGCTTAGTCAATGTGTAAAAGGTCATAAAGATTAAGAGGACTCGAAAGAGTCCTCTTCGCTTTATGACTAGACTATGGCTCCCAGCTATATAACATAAAGGTTACATCACCATTTGCTGATACGATATATACGTCTATAATAAAACCATCGCGATTAGTTCCAGCCCCACTTTTAATTAGTTCACCTACAGGGGAGTTTGCGTATATGCTGTAAAGTGACGTTCTGCTTGTGCTAAAACCGTCCCCCTCATATTCATAGGAGATATACCCCTCTGCATTCGGCGAGCTTGTTTTCACAGAATCCTCAATCAGAACACATTCCTCCAGCGGTATGTCGTAGATATAACGATATAATTCCGACAATTGTTCAATTGACATGGAACCGTATGATTCTCTGTGCAGCGCAAGCAGTTCCTCAAAGCTCCATTCCGGCTGCACATCGCCGCCGGATGGGTCGATAGGGGGTTCCAGTGAGGGTTCTATTTCGGTCGGCGACGGTGAAGGCTCCCCGTATAGAAGCAACTCCGCCTGTTGATAGTCCGCCTTGCCGACGTCCAGCGGCAATTCAAATAAAACATTTACCCCGCCGTAGCCCTCATTGCGGGCAATGACCCCTGTATCCTCATGATAGATAAAAGTGTCTTGGGAGTAAAACATCCTGTCGGAAATGCCCAAATAGACCCCCCGGTCGGCGAAAATTTCCAAATCATCGCACCCCGCCAGGATATACAGCACCCCGTCAAGCACCGTGTTGGCCGTTGTGTTCAAGGCTCCCATCTGCCACGGCATCACGCCTTTGACCAATGGCAGCGGATAGAGGGGTACATATTCCGCGGAGTCTATCTCCGGCATAGCCAAACCGTCCACTTTTGAAACGGCGATGACCGCGTATGTTTGGTTTTGGGCGTTGTCCAGCCCAAAGCCGTCCAATTCATCCACCGGGGCGATGCCCATAAGGGTGATTTCGTAATCGCCCGATTGCTCCTTTTGGTCAATGAACACAGCATTCTCCGAGCGGAAGGCGTCGGCGGCGGCTTCATCCCCCAGCAATTCGGCGATTTCATCCGCCGGACGCAACAATTGCACAGCGGCAAAAGCCGTTGCGGACGCCAAAACAAGGATGGCGGCGGCGATGAGCAGGGTTTTCACAGGTGTACGGTTTGTCCGTTTCATGGGAATCTCTCCTTTTTCGATGAGTTGTCTGACCTTCGCGGTCAATTCATAGCCCGGTTCGCCCGGTTCTTGCAGGGCTTCCCTGATCAGCCCGTCAAAGAGCGGGTCATTGCTTTCCATCCTGTTCTCCCAGCCTTTCCTTTAATAGTGCGCGGGCTTTATACAGCCTGCTTTTAACCGTCCCTTCCGGGATTTTCAACACCTGCGCGATTTCCGATACCGGCATATCCGCCGAATAATAAAGGATGACGGGTATTCGGTATTTGTCTTTCAAAGCCTTTACAGCTTGGATGATGATTTGCTTCTGCTCCTTGAACAGCATCGCATCCTCCGGGGTTTCTGAAAAAACCAATGAATCGGCCCCTTCGGAAGAATATACGGCCGTCCGTTTTCGTTTCCCGGTTTTCCATAGGTTAAGGCACATGGTATAGAGATAACTTCGGGGGTTTTGATGTTCATCAATGCGCCCGTTTTTTTGAAGAGCCAGCAAAAAGGTGTCTTGAAACAAATCCTCCGCGTCGGCCTGATTCTTTGCAAGCTGAACGCAGAGCCTGTAGATTTGGCTCTTATACTCTTCAAACAAACTCCCTACATTTTCTTTTGTCATTCTCACCCTCCGCCCATTGAGCGTAAAAACTAATTGATAGGATGCTTTATATGTAATACGCGTTCCGCTTTCTCTCGGTTCATTTATTTGTAAAAAAGTTTTGTAACATCTCTTCATTGGGTTGATATATAGATGAATCCAAAATATGAGGAGGCAATGTAAGTATGTTCAAGGTATCTATGCGCTTGCTGGTGATGATTCTAGTGTTATGCTGTCTGGCGTCCTGTGCGCGATCTCTGCCGGAAGAGGACTATGAGATTTTCGCGGAGGTATATCACGGGGTTACAGACCCGGATCCCGAAATAAGAGAGTTGACTGCGGATTCTGACAACACAATCCGTCTGAAATATCAGATCGAGAATGTCGGCAACAAGATGGAATACGGATTATTCGCTCTTATGAACGGAATCTTACAGCCATTGACCATCGAAGGCGTTGAAACCGGGATGGCTAAAATGATGCTTGACCCTGATATGGAATTACCAACTGAAGATTCATGGTATTCTCAGCGCATTTCCCAAACGCTTGGCTGGCGTATCATCCAAAGTAACAATCAATCTTCATCTGCCTTATCGGAATTTCTCTCACTGGATGATCTTCTTATGTATAGCGCAGCTAAGGAATTCAAAGGCTCGTATAAGCTCAGTTGCAACCTGTCTTTTACAGTAACAAGCCTGAAAGAAACATTCAATAGTAATTTTAATCTGTGCTCACAATTTTCGTCAGAAAATGAATAGTCAACCCTTTAGTGGACAACATTTTGAAGACATAGATAACGTCTAAACAGAGTATTTTTCCAAGTGAGCGTATTCGGAATAGCTCTCCGAAGGACTGTATCGCTAGGATTGATTCAACGGTTCTTATTCCTGCCCGTTCAAGGGCATTTATTGTGCGTACATACAAAACCCCATCAAACGGGCTGATTTCATCTGTAACCCCAACTTGAACTTGTTTATAACGCATACGTTTCACTTCCAACCCTTTCAACCGTTCTCCGCAAAGCGGCGATAAAATACGAGTACGATTTCCCGCCAAGCCTCTTCATCCCTTTTAACTTCTCGCCGCTCATATACCGCAAATGCGCCAAGCAGCTGATACCGCATCTAAGCAGGGCGTTGATCGTCCTTGCGTAGCAGGCTTTGGATTTAGAATGAGAAAGCCGGATTTTTCTCTCTATAAAGCATATACGCAAAAAGAAGACATTCGGTTCACTAAATTTTACAAGCTGGAAACGCATCTTCCCGCTCATTCCATATTTGACAGCAATGTTGGGTTGCGATACAATAATGATGCAATCATTTCCTATCATGGATGTATTGCGCAATCGGAAGGAGCGGACAGGCTTGGTTTTCTCCTCGCTGTTCTTTTTGTATGGGTTTTTGCCCGTTTGTATGCTGCTGTACGCCGTCACGCCGGGCATACAGC
>Ga0082212_10004226_pt1 | contig 19998 bp, 21 predicted proteins | sample TergutNt197P3_FD_71548 | JGI IMG/M metagenome (GOLD analysis project Ga0082212, IMG submission 71548) | Neocapritermes taracua P3 segment gut microbial communities from Petit-Saut dam, French Guiana - Nt197 P3 | ecosystem: Host-associated > Arthropoda: Insects > Digestive system > Gut ... | reverse complement strand
ATCCATACCAAGTGGTATTTTATATCGTATGTGCAATGCGCCGACTTTCTGTAGTTCTCCAATTGTTTTCACCTCTTCGATTTAGTATTACTAAATCGGCTGAAAACAATTCATCTTGCAAGTTGACCTAAAGGTTTCGCCTGGAAGGCGAGGGTTTTAGACCCATTATACAGACAATAAAACCTCAATTCTTGGAAACAGAGTCAACTGCCAAGCAAGAAGCGAAAAAACATATCCTCCCAACTGCACATAATATCACTTACTATATATTATATGAGTAGCCAACTACATAGCATGCGAGGGAGTACATACATATGTCTTTGCCTGAATTCCCAAAGCTAGAAAACCTGACTTTAGAGCAAGCAATTTTATCTATTGTAGAGTCGATTGCAATGGAAGAGGCTGCTCTCAGCAACATTATCAATGCGGAAGGCGATAAAATACAATATGTACTTAACATGCCAGATCCAGATCTCAGCGAAATCGTTGAAGTGAACAACAGTGTTATTACGATGATCGACCGGATTCTTGATCTGCAAATCACACTAAAGAACAAACTTAGGATGGCCTCCGATTTTTGGCCATGCACAGGGGAGTTGCCTCCACCAAAACCAAAGCCGCCGAAACCACCTAAGCCGCCAAAACCGCCACCGTGCCCAACGGGCCCCATAGGACCGCCACGCCCGCCAAAGCCGCCGCCATGCCCAACGGGGCCCATAGGACCGCCATGCCCGCCAAAGCCGCCGCCATGCCCAACGGGGCCCATAGGACCGCCATGCCCGCCAAAACCCCAACCGCCACCATGCTCAACAGGACCTATTGGACCTCCATGCCCTCCGAAACCGAAGCCGCCAAAACGGCCAAGCCCTCCCAAATCATGCTCGCCAGCTCCATGCCCGCCACCCACGCTCCCAGTCCAACCGAAACCTCCATGGAATAACTTGCCAAACCAATGTTGGCAGGTCTTCCCGATTTTTCCAATATGGTGCCCAGCGCCTGTTTGCCCACCGACCAACAGTAGATGCAGAAATGGCTGCTGCTCACCACAAACATGCAATTGCAACAGACTAGTTAAATGCTGAAACATAAAAGAACGAGTTACATAACATAACCAACTAGTTGAGGAGAATATCCATTTAGTGGTGTCTTTCATGGCTTGTTGCAATGAACTGCTATTTAATCGTTTATATTTATTGAGTAGTTGCTAAGGAGTGTCGGCTGAAAAATGGGATGTGTTAATGATTCGTCTACAACAGCCAAAATGTGATGCGGGCTCAAGCACTCGGGAGTTTGCCCTCTGCTTCAGCCCGCATCTAATAAGGCAGTAAGCTATTGATCGATCGTTGGTTACACGGCACACTGGTTGGGCATACGGGAAAATCACGCTAACCGATCTTTTCCAAATAGATCATAGCCACAAGATTGAAATATCATTCTAAAGCAAAAAACTTTGCCTATTTGGTAAAGGCTTGTTTTGTTCTTATACGAAAAACCCTTTATTTTTTAGAATGGCAACCTCAATAGTTGCAATGCTGGAGATATAAATCAGATTTTATGATTTGACCCCATTTCAGGATGATGCATAGCCATCCGATTTTATAGCATTATTTGCAAAATACCCAAAATGGGAATGTTATTATTCAGCTAGTATTTATACAGCTAGTGGTCAAACACTATATAACGTGATTTTAATTACTTATAAAACAACAGCAGAAAAGCCTTTTGAGCAATACGCTTTTCTGCTAATTATTGTTGGCTAAAAAATCCTGCTAGTCGGTTAATGATTGTCTTCTTATCATAAATGCCTGCTTAAAGCCGTAGACCCTTGTGGAGCCATCCGCCTGTTCAATGAGTTTCTTATAGGTCTTAGATGTCAAAGACCAAAATATAGTGAAAAATTTCACATATGACTATTAACACAGACGCTGAATTTCTTTGTTGTCTGTTTTTTTGATTATTTACTCCTGTTTTTATTGACCTTGACGTAACGTAAATGTCTATAATGCTTTTGGGGGGATTGTTGTTATGGAATATACTGTAACCAAATTAGCTAATTTAGCGGGGGTAAGCAGCCGCACCCTGCGATATTACGACCAAGTAGGCTTGCTGTCGCCAAATCGGGTGAATAGCAGTGGCTACCGCATATATGGGGCAGCTGAGGTTGACAAGCTCCAGCAAATCCTGTTTTATCGCGAGCTTGGTGTCAGTTTGGTTGATATAAGGAATATCATTTCCTCCAAAGACTTTGACGGTGAACTTGCACTAAAAAACCATCTGGCTAAACTGCTGGAAAAAAGAGAACAGCTGGATTTATTAATCGAAAATGTTCAAAAGACTATATCGGTATTGAAAGGTGAGATTAAAATGAGCGATAAAGAGAAGTTCGAAGGATTCAAACAAAAGCTGGTCGATGAAAATGAGCGGCAATATGGCAAAGAGATAAGGGAAAAATACGGTCAAGAGGCAGTGGATAACTCCAATGCTAGGCTTATGGGCATGAGTGAAGAGCGCTACGCCCAGGTCGAAGAGCTTTCGGCGAGGTTGGACGCAACCCTCAAGCAAGCTTTTGAGCAAGGCGATCCTTCAAGCGAGCTTGCCCAACAGGCTTGTGGCATGCATAAAGAGTGGTTGTGTTTCTTCTGGGACAACTATAGCAAGGAAGCCCATAAAGGATTGGCTCAAATGTATGTAGATGATGAGCGGTTCTCTGAGCACTATGACAAAATAGCCCTTGGGTTGGCTGTTTTCCTTCGAGACGCCATCAATATCTACTGCGGCTAAAATCGTATTTGAACGGGAAATCTCCGGTTGAGCACCGGAGATTTCCTCTTGGATGCGCCGAATGCCAATGCATAAAGACAAAAAAACATGTGTAATATTCTACAATATTGCCTTTATTTAAAAAAAGAATTTTGCATAAATGTTTACGAATTTGGCTGCAATTCACGACAGGGCTATTTTTACAATGCCATGAAACGGCAGCAATGAACGGCAATCCTTTAAGAAAATTATTGTAAAAAGCATATTCTAGCAAGAAGCTCATCTCAATTACAATAATTAACATGGCATATGTTGCTGAAGTATAAGTTATATGCTGAAAATAACTTTTGTCATTAATCCCGCAAAGCAATATTATGTATTGCCATGGAGATTAGATCTCAAATACTTTTTTTGGAGAAAACATATGTCATTACCAACATTTCCACCGACTCCTGATCTAACAGTTGAAGATTCTTTGATCCAAATTTTTTCTTCTATTGCTATGGAAGAGGTTGCTTTAAGCCATATTCTTAATGCTGAAGGTGAAAAACTGCAGTATGTTTTGGGCATTGGAGTACCTCAAGGAAACACGCCTATTGCGCCTGACATTGAAACGTTGCTCACAGTCAACGAGAGTGTAAAGGATATGGTGTCAACAATATCACTCAACCAAATGTTCTTGCTTGGCAAATTGTCAGCGACAATGAGTGCTTACATAAACCAGGCAAGTGATCGAATTAGGGCGCGTGACCTAATTAGTCCTGCTGTTGACACCTTGCTTCCAGCAGCTACTGGTGATACTTCAAATTGGATTCAAATCGCCGAGCTTACTGATGACATGAACCGGGCACTAATAATCCGCTCAGAACCAATCGATTTGTCAGGCACTACATTTGCGAATGTGCAGGATGCGATAAACAATTGGTACACAGCCTTTGTATCACCAGAGCTGAGGGCAGCTGCCTTGTCAAACAATGCACTGAGAGAAAAGGGAAAGTATCCTGCCACAGCAACCGATTTAAGCGGATTTAGCCTACCCAGGGGCACTGCAGGAGCAACTGGAAACAACATCGCATTTGCACTTAGTTACGGCGAAGCAGCTGATTTCTGTTCATTAGACTATGAATACGGAAACCCTGCAAACACCCAAACAAGCCCAGCGCTTGCCCAGAGTGCGTTTGGATTGTTGACAGGTGCTGCAACAAGCAATCTGTGGCTGCGAACCCCAGTTGGAACAGGCGAAGCTGGCGCGATTGATAGCGGCACCGTAACCACAGACGCGATCACCAATACTAATTTGGTCTATCCAGCAATGTGGATAGACATTGGCGCATTGTAACATAGCGATTAGAGTCTCTATGAAGAGGCTCTTTTTTATTTTGTTTTGACAATGGAAAGAAACTTGTTGCAGCCCAAAACAAGTTGTGCTAGATTGAAATTAAGACAGTCTTGTTTAGGTAAATTTTAGTAAAAAATAGAAATGCCAATTGTTTCTTTTTTCGTGAAGGAGAAAAAAGTGGGAGTTATCAGTGAAGCTACGATATATGCCCGTGCAGACAACGAAAATACTATCATAGACGCAGTTATCAAGCAATTTGACGATCTTGCTGAAAGCATTGTTGCTTCAATTGCACTTGGATTTGATGATAGTTGCCGCATTGCTTTATATGGAGGAAGTTGGATCCAGGCTAAAGTTGCTTGTAATAATATATTTGCTTATGAGAAAATAAGTGGGCTTAATGATTGGCTAGGCAAAGCGCAGCCTTGTTCTGGCGATAATAATATTCTAGACTTGATCAATATGTTCAACTGTACAGCAATTTGCTCATATGAATTCCAAAATGGCAAAACCGAGAACGATATCCTTGAAAGGCTGGTTGCTGTGTGTGGAGATGTTGGCGGTTTAGTGATGCATCCTGGAATGCGCCTATATGATGGAAAAGGCAATGTAGTTTTTCGCAGATAGCGGTATTGTGAAAATGAGCCAAATAACGCCAATAATGAAATAAACAATATAAGCACAAGAGCATATTTTCTAGTAATGCCAGGTATGTCTGCCGCATTTCAGATATTCGGATTTGTATTGAAGAGCGATTGCTTGGTCGCTAAAGCACCATGAATTGCATACCTAAGCATATATGGCTCTTTGCCTAATCTGCTGGCAATTGCCCCATGGGCGCTTGCATTGGAAATCGTGCCAATGAAGATTAGAATAAGAGCTGAAAAAACATAGTTTAAGCAATTATTGGATAGACTTAAAACCCCCACCGGAGATGGGGAGAATAGGGTAAGATATGACGTTGCTCAAAGTATCAAAAATCTCCATGTTAAAATGACTATGGTTCCACAAGCCATGCAAAGCAAAACAGGAGGTTTTATGAACGGCTCTAATCTAACATACGCGATATAATTGCACATACCACATAGTTTTTATGCTGAAGCACAGGCGCAAAGCCATATACGGAGAGGTAAAAAAACCATTGCGCGAGATTCTTAGAACGCTCTGTGGAATGAAAGGCGCCACATTGATCGAAGGCGCAATAGGCAAAGGCCATGTCCACATGTATGCAAGCGTTCCGCCCAAGATAGCGGCTGTGAATTCATGGGGTATCTTAAAGGCAAGAGTGCGCTGGTGATATTCGACAGGCACCCACAGCACAAGACACAAGGGCGCAGAAACTTTTGGGCAAGGGGATACTATGTATCGACTGTTGGAAATGTTAACGAGTCTACAATAAGCGAGCACATCAAACAACTGGCAGAGAACGGCAAGCTGGAGGACGGAATCCAGTAAAGCCTCTTAAATAGGCTGTCAGCATCATATGCTCGTGAAACCCGCATTTAGGCGAAGCCAGCAATATCGCCCTGGAGGGGCCAACATCAAACCCCCACCTGAGGTGGGGGTCAGTGATTTGAAGTGGCTCTTCGATCCATTCTTCTTCGATTAAATTGAAAAAAACATCCATGCGCATTGTGTATTTAGGTGTGCCATTCATGTTTTTGATATGTCCTGAAAAGGCTCATTTATTGACTTGCAAAGTGCAATTTGCTACAATCAAGAAAATGAAAGGGGGAAGGTTTGGTTTATGAGACATTTGATTCAGCCAACCGACTTCTCGCTTGATGAGCTTGACAGTTTGTTCGCACTTGCTGAAATAATCATGAATAACAAAATGGATTTTATAGAGGCGTGCAAGGGAAAAATAATGGCTAGCCTTTTTTTTGAGCCTTCAACCCGAACCAAGTTTTCTTTTGACGCCGCTATGCTAAGGCTAGGAGGAGGCGTCATTGGATTCTCTGACCCCTCAACCACTTCTGCGCAAAAAGGCGAGTCGCTTGCTGACACTGCAAGGATGATCGCCTCATATGCAGATATCATAGTGACTAGGAGTCCAAGGGAAGGCGCTCCGCTGCTGATGGCCAAGAATTCTACTGTGCCTGTTATCAACGCAGGTGATGGTGTTCACCACCATCCAACCCAAACCTTAGCTGATATGATGACAATCAAGCATTTGAAGAACCGGTTTTCAAACTTGGTTTTTGGTTTTTGCGGCGATCTCAAGTTTGGCAGGACTGTGCATTCGCTTTTTGAAGCCTTGTCAAGGTATGAAGGAAACCGTTTCGTGTTCATATCCCCTTCTGAATTGATGTTTCCCGAGCACTTGATTGCAGGTGCCCAAAACGGTAGCCAAGTCTCCCACTCTGTAAGTTTGGAGGGATCCATTAACCAGCTTGACATTCTCTATATGACGAGAGTGCAAAAAGAGAGGTTTGTGAGCGAAGAAGAGTATCTGCGTTTAAAAGACTTTTTTATACTGGATGAGAGGAAAATGGCAATGGCAAAGAAAGATATGGCTGTCATGCATCCTTTGCCAAGGACAAACGAATTGTCTACTGAAGTTGATTCTGATCCTAGAAGCGCTTATTTTCTCCAAGCAGAGTTGGGCATGTATGTGCGGATGGCCTTGATATTGAAACTCTTTGAGTGGAACGAAGCAAGCGAGGGCAAATCAATATGATAAAAGTTGCGGAAATTAAGGACGGGATAGTGATTGACCACATATGCGAGGGGAAAGGATACAAAATCTTCTCTCAACTCGGATTGGACAAGCTTGATTGCGTCGCGGTGTTGCTACGGAATGTCACAAGCGTCAAAATGGGTAAGAAAGACTTGATAAAGGTTGAGACGCTTGAAAAAATCGACTTGACAGTTTTGGGTCTAATCGACCCAGGAGTGACAATCAACTATATCGTTGACTCAAAAAATATAAAGAAAGAAAAGTTGCAGCTTCCAGCAAAGGTTGACGGGATTTTGGAATGCAAAAACCCAAGGTGCGTGTGCGCAACAGAAAAAATAGATATTGTATCTTTCAACTTGGCAGACAAGGAGAAAGGCACGTATAGCTGCGAATTCTGTGGAAGCATAACAAGTTTGTGAGATTGGGATATGGAGAGGATTATCCTTAAGAACGCCTTGATAGCTGACGCTTTTGTCTCGACGAAAGCTGATGTGGCAATCCAAGGCGGCCTTATAAGCCAAGTTGCTTCAAATATAACGCCATTAGAAAAAGACACAATTTGTGATCTTGAAGGTTTGTGTATCTTGCCTGGGTTTATTGATATCCATGCGCATTTGCGGACACCAGGCCAAACACATAAAGAGACATTCCAAACCGGCTTGTCTGCGGCCTTGAAAGGCGGGTTCACAACTGTATGCGGCATGGCGAACACATCGCCAGTTGTCGACAATGCGAGGTTGGCTGCTATCAACAACAATGATGCCAACAGCCTCGGCTTGGCTAAATATATTCAAGTCGGGGCGATCGGCATGGGGCTCCAAGACAAAGAGCAAGTTGACCTTGATGCCCTGCTTCCGGAAACAAAGGTTTTTTCAAATGATGGGCTGAATATTAACAGCAGCTCGTTTATGGCGCACGCTCTAGAGGAGTCCTATAAGCGTTCATTTCTTTTGTGTGCCCATTGTGAGCCGGAGGCGGAAATAATCAAAAGGGATCTTGGTTTACTGGCTGAAACCAAGGGCAACTACCATATATGCCATGTCAGCCTTGAGAGCTCAATTGCGCTGGTCAAGGCGGCAAAAGACGCTGGCTTGGTTTTCACTGTTGAGGCAGCCCCGCACCATGTAGGGTCTTATGGTATGGATTATGCCGTCAATCCACCGATAGGAAGCAAAGCTGACATGGACAGTGTCATCAATGCAATAAAGGGTGGTTACATAGATGTTTTGGCGACAGACCATGCGCCACACACACAAGAAGATAAAGATGCAGGAGTGAGCGGGATCAATGGTTTTGAGACTGCATTTGGGATGTATTGGAAAGCTTTTTGCGAGAATGGTATCCCATTGGAACAGTATAGCAGAATGTCGTCTTTCACCCCTGCAAAGTTGCTTGGCCTTTCAAATACTGGCCTAGTCCAGGAAGGCTATATAGCGGATCTGGCTATTTGTGACTTAAATAAAGAATGGATTGTAGACTCTTCAACTTTCGTTTCGAAAAGCAGAAATACGCCTTTTAACGGCTGGCAATTGCATGGACAAATTGTAATGGCTTTTGTGGAAGGAGTTCTTAAATATGATAATAGACATATTGTATGAGCGCGCAGTGCGGAATTATGGGGTGTGTGTCGGATTGGACACTAGTTATGATTATCTGCCAAGTTATATCAAAGATAAAGATGCCCCGATTGCAGAGAAAATATTTGAGTTTAACAAAGCAATTATTGATGCGACAGCAAGCCAAGTAGCTTGCTATAAAGTGCAATCCGCATATTACGAGGCGTTAGGGTTGCAAGGGATGAAGGCATTTTCAGACACTTTAGCATATATACGCGAAGCTGGCGAAATTGTCATATCAGATGTAAAGCGGTCTGATATCGCACAGACTGCCCAGCAATATGCAAATGCGCATTTTTCTGGCGACTTCGAGTCAGACTGCATCACCATAAGCCCATATATGGGCTATGACACCTTGGAGCCATTTGAAAAATATTTGAATGAAGGCAAAGTGCTCTTCTTGTTGATAAAAACCAGCAATGCCTCTTCTGCAGATATCCAAGATTTGGAGCTGGCAACAGGGGAGCTTGTTTATGAGCGGGTAGCGCGGATCACAAGCGAGTGGGGGGAGAAATTTATTGGGGCAAATGGTTTTTCTGCATTGGGCGCTGTTATAGGGCTCACTTACCCGAAGGATTTTTACAATGTAAAGGAAATGATGAAGAATTCCTTTTTCCTCATCCCAGGTTATGGAGCCCAAGGAGGAACTGGGGAGGATTTGGCAGAGGTATTCAAAGACGGCATTTGTGGAGTTGTCAATTCGTCAAGAGGCATTATTGCGCGCCATCTCAAATCCGGTATAGACAAAGGATTTGAAGCTGAAGCGCTTAAGGGAGTAATAGAAATGAAAGAGGATATATCAAGATGGCTTTAGTCTTGGAGCATGAACAAATTGCAAGTTCAGTGTTTAGGCTTTTGGTGAAAGATTCTGGAAACCCGAAGCCTGGCCAATTTTACATGCTTGGAGCATCAGGGGAGGGGATGGACCCGTTTCTTAAACGCCCTTTGAGTGTCCATGACGCGAATGGGGATGAGGTTGAATTTGTCTACCAGATAGTGGGAAGAGGAACTAAAATGCTCAGCGAAATCCAGACAGGCGAGCAGCCTGCACTGGAAATGTTCGGACCATTAGGGAGGGGCTTTGAATTTGCGGATGAAAACAGCGCATTTATCGGCGGCGGAGTAGGGGTAGTGCCGTTGTACTATGCGATCAAGGAATTCAAGCGGAATTTTGGCAAGAAAGCAGTTGCCTACCTCGGCTTTTCTGGCGAAACATTTCTCGTTGACAGATTTAAAGCTGTCTGCGATGAAGTTATTGTCAATGTCGGCGGCTATATTACCGATTATGTAGACAGGGAGTTTGTCCAGTACTATACATGCGGTCCTGACCCTATGATGGAAGCTGTGGCCAAACTATTACCTGACGGAGCCAAAGGATATGTTTCACTAGAAAAAAGGATGGGATGCGGCGTCGGGGCATGTTTCGCTTGCTCTGTCAGAGTTGATGGGAAAATGCAGCGTGTTTGTAAAGATGGTCCTGTGTTTTTAGCAAAAGAGGTGTTTTGATGGATAGGCTTAAACTGGACTTTCTTGGTGTCGAAATGAAAAACCCGATTATTGCCGCTAGCGGCACTTTCGGTTATGGGGATGATTACAGGGATTTCTTTGACCCTTCAATTTTAGGCGGAGTCTCTTCAAAAGGAATTACTTTCAATGCAAAAGATGGGAATAGCGGCATCAGGGTTTATGAAACTCCAGCAGGTCTCCTAAATTCGATTGGTTTGCAGAATCCTGGGATCGCCGGCTTTATTACTGACTATTTGCCGAACATGCGCAAATTGGGTTGCGCTCTCATCGTCAACCTTGGAGGAGATACGATGGAGCAATATATAGGCGCATTAGAGATGCTTGAAGGGCAAGAGTTTGATATACTTGAGTTGAATATATCTTGCCCCAATGTAAAAAGTGGCGGTATGGCTTTTGGGATGAAAGCAGAGGATGTCTTTCAAATTGTCTCAGAATCAAAAAAAAATTCAAGCCATAAAATGATGGTCAAATTGACGCCTAACGCCTTCAATTTGGTTGACACAGCGATTGCGGCACAAGAAGCTGGGGCAGATGCTGTAAGCTTGGTGAATACATTCTCGGCGATGGCTATTGACGTTAATAACAAAAAGGCTGTGTTTGACAATGTGTATGCAGGCTTAAGCGGTCCGGCAATTATGCCTATCGCACTGCGTATGGTCCACCAAGTAAGCAAAGCTCTCGATATTCCAGTTTGTGGCATGGGCGGGATATCCAGCGCCGAAGATGCTATAGCTTTTATGATGGCTGGAGCGAGGTGTGTGCAAGTCGGCTCAATTATTTTCAGGGATCCAAACGCGCCTGTAAAAATGATCGAAGGGTTACGCCTATTTTGCGAGCAGGAAGGACTAACGAGTTTATCCGACATTGTCGGGATAATATAATTCATAAGGAGAAGTAAGTTAAATGGATGTAGCTGGGATTTTGAAGGAAACGGGAGCTCTATTGGAAGGTCATTTCTTATTGTCAAGCGGTTTACATTCTGGAGGATATGTCCAATGTGCGAAATTGCTTCGTTTCCCGGACAAAGCGGCACAAGTGTTGGGTGTAGTAGTGGATCAAGTTAAAGACCTGGATTTCGATTTGGTCTGTGGGCCTGCGATTGGCGGCATTATTGTATCCTATGAGATGGGAAGGCAATTGGGTAAAGAGAGCATATTCACTGAGCGAGTCGACAATCAAATGGTGCTTAGGCGCGGTTTCGAAGTGCCAAAGGGCTCAAAAGTGCTAATTACCGAGGATATCTTAACAACAGGCAAAAGCAGTTACGAATGTATCGATGCAATTTTGGGATTTGGATGCGAAGTGGTAGGAATCGCTTGTATTGCTGACCGGCGAGAAGCAGGCACTGAACTGTCTTTGCCAGTATACTCTGCTCTAAAACTGGAAATTAAAAACTACAGTCCAGAGGCATGCCTGTTGTGCTCGGAGGGCAAGATTGAATTGGAGAAGCCAGGTAGCAGGAAACAAAGTATTTAAAATAATGCCAACTATAGTAAAAGATGTTAAATCAAAGGGGTGGTTACAATGATAAACTTGTTTTGTGGAGTTAATGGCAGCGGCAAGACGCAAAAGCTGATTTCACATGCGAACAACGAACTAGAGAACACATTGGGTCTAATCGTGTTTATCGATAATGGAACCAAAAAAAGACTAAGTGTGAGCAACCAGATCAAATTTGTCGACGTTTCAGAATACGAAATATACAGCCCTGACTTGTTTTACGGGTTCTTGTGTGGAATCGTTTGTGGAAATTACGATATTAACAGGATCTACATTGATAACATGCAGAGCACTTTAAACCTTGCTGAAGAAAAAGATTTCATGGCATTTTTAGGAAAAGTCAACACCCTTTCCCAAAAAGCCGGAGTTGATTTTTATATTACAAAAAATGAAGAAACTGGAACCAATACCGTAAACGAGCTTGTATACGCCGTCTGATTCAAACTTGCCTTTGCTTCCCATCGACTCAAAAGAGGAAACCAATCCAAGACAACTTGTTGGGGGAGAACAAAGCGAGTATGGGCGCATTGATTGGAACCTCTTCCTTAGCTAAAATTTGAACAATTCAAGGATCAATCTGAAAATAGGGAGGAGCACTCCCCGCGATCCATTATGTCTTTGCAAGATTGAAGTCGCCGCAGAGTATAATCGAGAAAGCAAAAAAATACATTGTCACACTTGATGGAATCCCATACAAGATCAAAGACATTGCTGGTGTGCGGTTTGTCACACAATTTGAGGAAGACATATTCCTATTATGGGAAATGATAACAAGGCGTAGTGGTATGAGGGTCGTCGAAGTCAAAGATTACTTTAGCAACCCTAAAAGATCAGGTTACAAGTCTTTTCATGTGATTATCGAGTACGATGTCAACACTGTAGATGGTTTGTCTATGGTATTATGCGAGATCCAGCTTCGCACCTTGGCTATGGATTTTTGGGCGAGCATTGAGCATTCATTGAACTACAAATACCGCAATGAAGTACCTCCCCAAATCCGCAGCCGCCTGTAGCGGGCAGCAGAAGGAGCGATGGCTCTTGATAGCGAAATGGGTAAAATAAGGGATGATATTGCTGAAGCTCAGAGGGTTTTTGGAAGAAAGAACCGCAATTTAAAAGACAATTCTTCAAATACCAATCTGTAAATGCTGGCCCAGATAAAGCTCACTCGCTAAAAAAGCCAAAGGGTAATTACCAGCAAAAAGGAGCAGCCAACGAATGGCAATCATTTCAAGCACTGAACTTTTCAAGAAAGCATACGATGGCAAATACGCTATCGGAGCATTCAATGTTAACAATATGGAGATTATCCAAGGCATTGTTGATGCTGCAAAGCAAGAGAATTCTCCGTTGATCCTGCAAGTTTCAAAAGGGGCGCGGGAGTATGCAAAACCTGCATATTTGATGAAGCTTGTTGAAGCTGCTATTATCGATTCTGGTCTTGATATTGTCCTTCATCTCGACCACGGGGAGAGCTTTGACATCTGCAAGTTATGTGTGGATGATGGTTTTTCTTCAGTTATGTTCGATGGCAGCAGTTTGCCTTTTGAGGAAAATATTGCGACAACCAAACAGGTTGTTGACTATGCCCACTCAAAGGGTGTAGTTGTCGAAGGAGAACTGGGCACACTTGCTGGCATTGAAGATAATGTCAATATTAGCGAAAGCAATGCTCATTTGACAGATCCAGACCAAGCTGCCGAGTTTGTCGATAGAACTGGTGTAGACTCTCTAGCTATAGCAATTGGCACTAGCCACGGAGCTTACAAGTTCAAGGGAGAGCCAAGTTTGGATTTTGAGCGTTTGGAAAAGATCACGAAACTGTTACCTGGTTTCGCAATTGTGCTCCATGGCGCTTCCAGTGTCCCACTCGAGCATGTTGCCATATGCAACCAGTTCGGAGGCGACTTGCCGGGGGCGAGTGGAGTTCCAGAGCAGATGTTGCGGCAAGCTGCAGGAATGGGTGTGTTAAAAATTAATATTGACACCGATATCAGGATTGTGGCAACAGGCGCAGTGAGAAAATACCTTGTTGAAAATCCCCAAGATTTTGACCCAAGAAAATATTTAGCTGCCGCGAGAGACCAAATCACGAGTCTTGTGGCGCATAAAATGCGCAATGTGCTCAATTCAAGCGGTAAGCTCTAGGTTGAATTAGTAATATCAAAAGCCCGCAAGCATGGCTGCGGGCTTTTGATATTTTGATAGGTGCGAAAAAATGGGATATTATTCGACACGTGGCTTGCGAGGCAGTTTGTTTGAGCAGAGTATAAATCTGACGAACACAAATTATATGGATGATGACCTGGCAGTTGTACAAAAACTGCCAACATCGATTAAGCCTGTTAAGCTTGGAAAAGAAAAAGGTGTTATCACCCTTGCATATTTTGATGCAAAAAGCACAGTAGATTATATGGGCAATGTTCAAGGCATCCCAATTTGTTTTGATGCAAAAGAGACATCCAAGCCATATTTGCCGATCTCAAACATTAAAGCGCACCAGATAGAGTTTATGGGCAAGTTTTCCCAACAAGGAGGCTTGTCATTTCTCATTGTAAGCTTCACTTTATACGATAAAATAATGCTTCTTGGCTATAGCGAGCTTAAAAAGCACTGGCAAGGTGCGCAATCTGGATTGAGAAAGTCAATCCCTTTTACATCATTTGATACAAACTTGGCTGTGCCAAGCCAAAGCAGGTACCCTGTACATTATCTTCACTCGTTAAATATTTATTTGTCAATCTTGGATGAAGAGAAAGAAAGCCTGAATGGACAAGGTGCTTAATCGAATAATTTGTTGGATGTGCAGCTTGAGGAGCAGGTTCGAATGGCTTGATGCTAACGTACAAAAAAAGACCTACGCAGGTAGAGCTTTGTATACTGAAAACGCAACGTTGGACAGGCAAGATGATACTATTTTACTATTGCCCGCTCTCTTATTTTTTGCCTCCCTCCTGGTTTTGTCGAGCCAGAAGCGGAAGACATGGGGAATCGACATCCCAGTGAATTGAAAGAGTGGCGAAGCAAGCTGGGCAGTGATGAAAAAAACGGAAAATACCTCCAATGCCTGCCTTATTTGCCATCAGCCAGCGACGTGCTGGTTGACGGCCTACAGTTGCTAAGAGATTACGACATACTAGCCTTTATCATGATAGGCAAGGTTAGAACGATCAGGGAGTGGACAATGTAGAAGCCGTTAATATCGCCTCCTCTAGCAACAGCAGTAAGGGCGGCTCTCAACCGCATCATCAACGGCTTTAGCAAAAGAGAATTTGAAGGCGAAACTACAGCGCAGCAGTGACAATGGAAGCCTTGTATGTTTTGTGGGGTAATAGAATACAGCAAAAATGTTTAATTGGTTTAATATGGCTGCAAGAAACTCTTTCAGGTTTTGTGAGTAGCGCAGTACTGTGCTATACTTTAACTTGATATTTCAAATAATTATGGAGATAGTTTTGAGCCAATACCAATACCGACCAGATAATGAAAGAAGTGTGAAATACTGCCCTAATTGCGGGCAGTCGGCGCAAATAGAGGATATGTTTTGTTCATCTTGTGGAACAAGGATGGATGAATATGAAACAAAATCTACTGCAGAGAACAAGAATTACGATGGTCAGCCTAGTAATGGGAGCAGCGATTTTAGTCATTATGATACTATTAGAAACGACAGGGCTGACGATTATGATGATAGAGCATATGGCGCAGATGAATGGATAACCTATACGAAATCACGAAAGAATAAATGGATTTCCTTGCTACTCTGTATTTTTACTGTGTTTGGGCATAAGATTTATGAAGGCAAATGGGGGATGGCTGTCGTGTATGCGTTAACCTCTGGATTGTTTGGAATTGGATGGGTGATGGATATCATCAAGATAGCATCAGGACCTGAATACTATGATGTAGACTAGTTTTAGCCAATCCAGCTTGGTGCGATAAAGATCCGCTCTACTAGCGTAAGCTAAAAGGGCGGATCTTTATCGCATATAAAACGAAATGATTGTGAGAAAACTGCTGTCAAAACGCTTTAAATGCTTAAGCGAACTATCTATTAACTTAGGATTGCACTTGAGGCAAACTCCGGAAAGCACATAAGATATGGAAACATATCAATTCTATTTTTCAGTTACAGGTAAATAATGGAATTTATTCTTAATTTACAAAGTAGGTAAATGGCAATAGTTGGTGGATCAATTATTTTCGTCTACACCAATATGTGATATAATTATACTTGAAATTTCGGACAATTATGGAGAAGTCTTTGAGCCAATTTCAATACCAGCCAGATCAAGAGAAAAGTGTGAAATACTGCCCTTCGTGTGGGCAAGCTTCAAATGTTGAGGATGTGTTTTGCTCATCTTGTGGGACAAGGATGGATGAGGTCGAGAATATTGAAGCCTCTGATCCTAGTTTTTTTGAAGATCAGCCTACAAGCAGTGCAAACGAAGATTTTAACCATTATGACAACACGTACCGGTCAAGTGGAGCTTTTGAAAACAGCTCGTATAACACTAATGAATGGATAACCTACACAAAGGCCCAGAAGAACAAATGGGTTTCTTTACTGTTGTGTATTTTCACAATCTTTGGTCATAAGATTTATGAAGGAAAATGGGGAAAGGCCGTACTGTACTTATTCACTGGTGGATTGTTTGGGGTGGGGTGGCTTATAGATATTATTAAATTGGCGTCAGGTCCGGAGTATTACGACGTAGATTAACCTGTGTCTTGCCAAAACCACAATGAGACAATATCGCATCTTCTGACTGTAAGAATATAAAACGCCATTTGCCAATATGGTTTGCGGGCGTTATTATATTTCCAGCGCTAGGCTATCCAGTAGCCCAGCACAACGTCTACGATTCTTTTTGGATTTCAGTGGGCTGTGCGACAACTTATGTGCTAATGTGCTAACGTTTGTGCCGGCTATCTGGAGCGTAGACTTTTGCAGCGCTTTCATCATTTCAATCGTGTGGTTGTAGGTGTAGTGCCCCTCCAACACCCCTTCTTGCCCGAAGGCTGCCTTCATTGCTCTGTTGAAATGCCATCGAAGATAGCAAGAGAGCATGCAGATGAAAACATGGCGCTTGGTCTGGTTCAAAAGTTTTGTGGCAGCATGGCCTCATCTCCAGCTGCACTGAATTCATTTTCGGAAATCCTGCTCCACATTTATGAAGGACTTGTATGTCCCGACAAACTCATTTGAGTCCATCTGCTCTAGTGGGACATTGCTTCGGATGGTGTAGAGCCCGTCGAACCTCTCTGCGTTGGAAATCTCCTCTTCATTGAGGCTGTAGGCAATCTTGCCGCCGCCTTCTATTTTCCAATCGAAGTATTTTTCCGTTTTGCATTTCTCAAAGGCTTCTGTTGCCCTTTTCGCCAAAGCGTTCTCGTCGGATTTTAGTTTCGATATGGCTTCTTGCCAAGTAAAGCCTTTGTTTTTGCGATTTGCATATCCCTGTTTTTTTCTCCGAAGCCCCCTGGCAGAGTTTTTCCGAAATATGTAGCGCACTTCCGGAATCGGGGATAGCAACCTCTGTGACTGTGTCCTCGTCGAACAAAGAGAGCTGGGCATTCTTCTCGTCCACTAGCTCCTTCATTGCTGCGTGGGTGAGGGCCGTTATGCTCAGCGTGTCTTATGTAATGCCCAGGTTTTTAGCGGTGAGTTTACCCCTGCCACCGGCAAATATGAAGTCTCCCACCCCATAGATCCGCTCTATCTCTGTTATCTTGTCCGTTGTAGTTGTGCAGCCGTTAGTGTTGCTTTCGAAAACCTCCCCACCCACAGGGCAGCCTTCCTTTGTACAGACGAGGCAGATAGTTATTTGTTTTTTCCCCTTCTTCTTGTCCTTGTAACAACCGTAAATATCGCCTTCTGCCTCCTCCATCTCAACTTCGAAATAGAAGCTTGTGATGTCGTAAAGGATAGCGAAGCATTGGAAAAACATTTAGCGGCCAGCTTTTTCTGTACCGCTTTTGGGCGTGAAAGCGGGGAGTCCATGGCAGGATAGCAGTGACTGTCCACATCGATCTCCCCTTCGATGCCGCATATTTCCCACAGGCAGCTGTATTCGGATGCTTTGGACAGTGGCAGCTCGCTCCCCCTCCAGACGATCCTGCCGATTATCATAGCCAGCGCGAAGCCAACCCAAGGTTCGCTATTGGAATGCAAAGCCTTGTCGAGGCCAATTGTCTTTGCCAGGCTGTAAAACAAAGCTGACGCGCCATGCTCCCGCCCGCCGGGACAGATATGCCACTGGTAGCGATGGTCTTCCCGTCAAAGGCGGGTTTCATGGACTGCAGCGTCTCAAGGGGCAGGCCGTGGATCTTCGCGATTGTCTGGTTCTTGACTTTCCCGCTTTCGCGATAGCAGTTGCGGATATATCCAATTGGTGCCTTTGTATATTTCAAAATGGAGTGATGTCGACTTGAGGGCTTATGGGATGCCTCCAATGTGTAAATCATAGCTACCACTTCAATTGGTGGTATGTGAATGGCCCCAACATGGGGCTAAAACATCAAACCATTAACCGCAAATTGTTAAATTTGGCTTAAATTAACAAATATTGGTGTATCAGTATACTAACCAATCTTGCGTGAACCTCAGAATTCTTGGTAAATACTTTAGGTTCGATATTGCTATATCCGTTCTCCCCAGCATAGCTGGGGGCCTTATTCTGGAGTTAGGCTACTTGAATATACTAATATATGCCATAAATCAAAATAAAATGCAAGAAAAAGGCTGTGAGCACTTTATTTATGGTTTTATACTTGAGCTGCGGCTATTTTATATCATGCTTCATAAAATAGCCGCCTGTCGGTATGAATCCAACAGAAACGGCTCAAAAGATAGTGTCATTGCAAATGCTGGTATTTGCTAATTTTCGTCAACTTGCTTAATCACTGGGGAAGGAGTTGAATTGTAGACGATCGAGCCGGCAGGAACTGACTTTGTCAACCAAACGTTGCCTCCAATCACACTATTCTCCCCAACCGTTGTATCTCCTCCGAGAATGGTTGCACCAGCATAAATAACAACGTTGTCTTCAATGTTGGGATGGCGTTTTATCGCCATTATCATTCCATCCTCGTCATAAGAGAATGACTTGGCGCCAAGGGTAACGCCCTGATAGATCTTGACGAAATTTCCGATAATGCAAGTTTCTCCAATTACCACACCTGTTCCATGGTCGATGAAAAAACTGTGGCCGATCTGTGCTCCAGGATGTATATCTATTCCGGTTAGAGAGTGTGAATACTCTGTCATCATCCTTGGAACTAAAGGCACTTTTGCTGTCCACAAGTAATTTGCGATCCGGTAGACACTGATGGCTGTAAGGCACGGATATGCCAACATGATCTCCATGTTTGATTTGGCTGCAGGGTCTCCAAGCTTTGCGGCGGCGATGTCTGACTGGACTGTTTCCCTTATCTTGGGCAAAGTCTCTATAAATGCCTTGACTAACGCTTCCTTCTCATCGCCTTCAATGGAAAACCCGATCTGCTCGTCCATATCTGCTAACTTGCCTAATATATCAAACAATATCAAAGCTATGTTTGACAGCCGGATGCTTATTGCATTTTCGATAAAGGCTGAATTGATCTGTTCGGGTCCGTATACTTCGGGGAATAGGGCAATCATCAGTTGCTCAATGAGCTCGTTGACTTTTTGCTTGAGCCCAAAACCATTTGCGCTCCCGTCTTTTAAGCCATAGCTGCTTAATGCCCCTAAATGCTGCGCAATCGACGGGATTCCGTTATTTAACCATTCTCTCAAATCAAATGCTCCTTTAAAAGAGTAATTTGTTTATTATACCATAAGCCTATTGATCAAAGAAGCCATGAATGTTGTGGAACCAAAAACGCATTGATGCATGGATATGCTTTGCTTAACTGCAGAGGCGCTTGCGCTCTGATCGCTGCCCACCATGCCGATGAGGGAAGTGAGGGAGTTTTTGGACAGCTTCAAAACTGGGAGCATCTTCGACACGGCTGAAGGCAAGTAATCATCCTCGATGCCCTTGAAAAGGCGTTCAGATAACAGCCGTAGCATCCAGATTGCCCAGATGGCCTCGGCATCAGCCTTTATGAAATGCTTCTTCACCGCAGATAACAAGCCGCCTCCGATATCATGAAGGCGCTCTCCCAAGTTCTAGCAAAACATGGCTTGTCCACAAGTTGCTGAATTTGGGGCGGCCAATTCTCTCCGCTGTGACTTTCCTGGCGTAAACACCAGCCACTTTCACGGCTTTTCCTTGTCCCGCCCAGATTTTTGTTTGTGCATATAATGACCATTTATATGCTTAATTTCTTAGCCCTGTGTCTTTTGTTTATCTTCCAGAGCGAGCGGTTGGTTTTCTATACCAGAATAATTTCCACACTTCTGTCATGGCTTTGGCTGGTTATAACGATTTTTTCCAAAAACCATCGAGTATGCGAAGATATCTAATAACTGTAATTGCAAAATGAACTTCTAGAATTGCAAATTACGCAATTTTGCCATAGAACTCTGCAAATTCATCTTTTGTGAGGGTGTATGCCAGTTCATAGAGCATATCCCCCCGATTTTCAAA
>Ga0082212_10004225_pt1 | contig 20002 bp, 18 predicted proteins | sample TergutNt197P3_FD_71548 | JGI IMG/M metagenome (GOLD analysis project Ga0082212, IMG submission 71548) | Neocapritermes taracua P3 segment gut microbial communities from Petit-Saut dam, French Guiana - Nt197 P3 | ecosystem: Host-associated > Arthropoda: Insects > Digestive system > Gut ... | reverse complement strand
ACGATGACGCGCATGGCGCGCAGATCGTAAACTTCTTCCAGTGGAACCTGTTTGGCGCGCATCTTTTTCCAGATGCTGTAAATATGCTTCGGCCGGCCGTATATCCAGGCTTTAATTCCGGCGGCGGCGCATTTTCCCTTTAAAAAAGCCACGGTTTCGGCAATGAATCGTTCGCGCTCGGCGCGGCGCCCGTTGAGCATACGCGCAACCTGATGATAGGCGTCAGGATTAAGGAAGTGAAAACTCCTGTCTTCGATTTCCCATTTGATTTCCCATACGCCCAGACGGTTCGCCAGAGGCGCGTAGATGTCAAGCGACTCCCGCGCCGTTTCATTTCGCGCCTGACAGGGATGATCCTCGTAATAGCGTAATGCCTGCGTTCGTCCGGCAAGGCGCAGAAGGATGACGCGGATGTCGTCCGACATGGCCAGCACCATCTTGCGCAGAGCTTCCGACTGTCTCCTGCTTTCATTAAGGCTGGACGAAACGCCCGGCATTATTACACGCAAACCGTTAAGTCGTTCGAGGCCGCTCACAAGCCGGATCGCGTCTGAACCAAATTCCTTTTCGATCCGCCCGTTCGCTTTTTCCTGAGACTTTTCGTACACCGCGAATAAAAGCGCGGCTATACGTGAATCGGCATCAAGTTTCAAACCCGCGGCAATCAGCGCCATTCCAATGGCATGTGAACGGATTTCCTCGCCGGATTCAAGCAATCGGTCCGGATGAACAGAATCTATCAATTCAACGGCGCGTCGGATTCTCGTAACATCACCGGGCGGCAAATCCGCACAGAGCTTTTCATATGATATTTCATCGGGCGATGATGAATTCAGAGAATAAGGAACATAGACCATAACAAGCTGTAATTTTACTATGGAACATGGCCGCAGGCATTGTTAAATTGCAAATTACGAATTACGGCATAGTCGCATGCGTTCATTCTGTCGCTTTGGAACCTTCATTCATATTCGGGTATTTTCAGGGCTTGCGCGGAGGTTTCTTTTTTTATACAATGGGCCTGTTTATTTGAGGCGTCGTACCCAAGTGGCTAAGGGAGAGGTCTGCAAAACCTCGATTCAGCGGTTCGAGTCCGCTCGGCGCCTCCAACTACTAAAGACATGAGGTAAAAGAGTTCCAATGGAAAAAGAGACCGGAAAGGTAAAGTGGTTTAACAACGCCAAAGGTTACGGTTTTATTGAAAGAAACAGTGGCGGAGATGTTTTCGTTCATCATACCGCGATTCAGATGGGTGGATTCCGGACGTTGGCTGAAGGCGAAGCTGTAAGTTTTATTGTAACCACGGGTCCCAAGGGACTCCAGGCGGAAAACGTCACAAAAGCTGAAGAACAAGGAAGCGATGAATAGATGACTGCGTCCCAAAAAACGACCCGGGCAAAACATCGACGCTCGTATGTAAAGGAAATTGTGTCGATAATATGTATTGTCGCGGCATCATGTTTTTTTTCTTACAGCGTATTCGGCACTGGAGGTTATCGCGACCTGCAGAAAGCGCGAATAGAACTGCATGAACGTCAGTCCAGCGTGAGGACGCTGGAAATCGACGTTGAGCGGCGCACGGAAAATGCTAATGCCATAGATGAAGACGCCCTGGAATCGGGTCGCGCCGAAGCGCTGGAACTGCTGGAGATAAGAGCCAGGGAATACGGTTATGCCCGAGATGGCGAATACATACAACATGTGCCTGATTAATCCGGATATTTTCATTGCAAGGGCGGGTTCGTAAGCCGCCCCTGCAATTCTAAACGCCTTTTCGGCTTCCTAGCCCGGATATTTGATAATATATCTTTGTAGTCATCAGTTGCGTAGTAAGTTTGGCGACAATCGCCAATAAGCACGACCATGTCAGAAACTCCTGACGCGGGACTGTTTTTTATGATTTTATTCGTCTGCATCAGTACACACTCCTTTATTATATTTTTAATTTTATTTTATATCGTGGAATATTTTTTACTTTGCCCCGTGAAAATTACGAGTCCTAAAATCCAAATCCGTTTGATGAAAAAGTTATCCGGGCTAATCATCGTCCTGGCGGTTCTGATTGTTCCACTGCCGCGAACGGCGTCCGCTGAGGAAGATATACGAAGCGAAGCAAAATCGGAAATTGATGTCGCCAACATAAATGACGGATACATCATCGCGCGATCAAAATCAAAAAATCCCAAAAAGCTGAAGCTCAGGACAACATATGTGAAGCCCGGAGGCATAAAGATTGAATATGATTATGATTTAAACGGCGAGACCGCCTGGGAAATTTATTCACTTCAAAGCGGGAATGGAGAATATACCATCGGCATATTTGAAAAGGTTGATACAAGGTATTCAAACATACAAACTGTAAAAGTCGACGTTAAATATAGCCGGGAAAACGCGCCTTTTCTCGTGCCCTCGCAGCATGTGAACTATACTGCCGTATCAAACGCCACAAATAAGGCGGAGGAACTTAGTAAAAATGCTTCTTCCGACCTGAAAAAAGTTGAGAGCATTTATCAATACATAGTTGAAACGGTAAAGTACGATACGGAAAAGGCGAAAAAAGTAGCGCTTGGGCAATTAACCGGATACATGCCAACAGTTGACGAAACTCTGGAAACGTCAAAGGGAATTTGCTTTGATTATTCGTCACTGTTCGCAGCCATGCTACGAAGCCAGGGCGTTCCTGCCAAGTTGATAAAGGGGTACGTGGGCGTTTCGGCAAAGCCGACTTACCACGCCTGGAACGAGGTATATACCGAAGAAACAGGGTGGATTAAAATAAGAAGCGAAGTTCAGTTCAGGGGCAAAAACTGGGAACGCATGGACTCAACATTCGCTGCCGGCAACGCAAACGGCACAAAAACCAAAGCTATCAGCGATGATAATTTGTACTCAAAAGACAAGGAATATTAGGCGGACAAATTATGCCTGTAAACACAAAGCACAAAAAGAAACTCGGCGCGGCGGAACTATCCCTTTTTTGCGGGCAGCTCGGCATTTTCCTGCATTCCGGAATTACCCTTTTAGAGGGGCTGGAAATCATGTCGGAGGATATCGGCGGCAAGCGGCTCCAAAAAACCTTACGGGAACTATCCGACGCTATCGGCGACAGAAAAACTCTAAGTGAAGGCATGGAACTGTGCGGCGTATTTCCCGATTATCTGGTCAGGATGATCGTAATCGGCGAGGTATCGGGCAATCTCGAGAAAGTGCTGAGTTCACTTGCGCAGTTTTACGAAAAGCAGCAGAGAATGAATGAACAGATCACCCACGCGGTGGTGTATCCGCTTGTACTCATTCTAATGATGGGCGCTGTAGTGTTTTTCTTAACAACGCAGGTTTTGCCGATGCTTGACGATATACTGACGTCGCTTGGCGGCGCAATGCCGGTAATCGCAATGACGCTTATGAACCTCGGCGGATTTATCGCCGGAAATTACATTGTGGTTTTTTCCCTTTTGATTGCGCTAATTATTTTATATTCCATATTCTCAAAAACGGCTTCCGGCAGATTGAAGCTCGATAAATTCAAGGCGGTATTTCCGCTTACCAGCGAGCTTTACCGCAAAATTGCCGCCGGGCGGTTAGCCTCTGCCATGACGTTTTTGACATCCGGCGATATAGATATGGATCTGTCTCTAAAAATGGCTGATGATATTTTATCCAATACATACATAACAAATAAAATAGAAGAATGCCGGAAGAATTCGCCGCATGGCGAGCCGATATACGAAACGCTGGAAAGATCGGGAATGTTCCCGAACAGGTTTTCGAAAATGCTGTCCTTCGGCTTTAAAAGCGGCGACGAAGACACTGTTATACAACATCTCGCGAATACCTATGAACACGAGGTGGATAAATCCTTAACCAGAATAACAGACAGCATCGAGCCGATTTTTGTAATATTTTTATCGATTATTGTGGGCGTAATACTCATATCGACGGTATTGCCCCTGATACGCATTATGTCCCTGATAGGCTAGGCAGGTAGTGGTTAGTGGACGGAAAACCGGCTGCAAAATAACGAAGTTATCGGTTTGATATGAAGATTATTGCAACATGGATCGGGCTTTTATTTTTTATCTGCGCCATAGCCGCCGCCGGTTTGGGGATCGCCGGCATGCGCAACCGGAACAGCGAACAGCAGCTCGCCGTTCAGAAAAAAGCCATAGAACGCGCCGCCGTTTTGTGCTACGCGCTGGAAGGCTTTTATCCGCCGCAGCTGGAACATCTTGAAGAAAAGTATGGGCTGATTGTGGACAGGGATAAGTTTTTTGTGTCTTACAGGACGTTTGGATCGAACATCAGGCCGGAAATATCGGTATTTCGCCTTTTCAGAAATACGGAGATGACGGAGACGCCGGATACCGTTGAGACGCCCGACATATTTGAGATATTTGATCCGCTGGAGATGATAGATGAATAAACACGGGCCGATAATTGAAATGGCTTGCATGGTAGCGCTGCTGTTTTTGTTCGGGGCGTCAACATACTCCCTGGCCGTAACAGGGTTTGGCAGCTTTAACAGGATGAATAAATTTCAGGACGCTTGCCTCAACACGCGAGTAGCCATGAACTATTTATCCACGCATATACGTCGGTCCGATATGGAAAACTCCATCCGGATTGACGATTCTCAGTTTGGCGACTGCCTTGTACTGAGCGAAGACATAGACGGAGAGCGCTATGAAACGCGTATTTATCTATACAACGGGCATCTCCATGAAAGTTTTGTGTCGGCGGATATGCCTTTTGATGAAGGGTACGGCGCTGAAATCATTCAGCTTGATTCATTCAGCATAAAACGCGAAAACAATATGATAGAAATAGAATTATCGAGCGGCGTCAACAAACGAAGCATGAAGCTTACGCTCATGTCCGCATAACGGGAGAGCACCCTTGAAGCGCGACTATACTTTGCATGAAATCATATTTTCAATTCTCGCTTTGGCTTTTGTGGGCGTATTTGCCGCCAGGATGTACATGCATGCCGAAACCATGCAAGATAAGGCCAGGGATTTGGACATGACGTCGCTGGCCGCGCAATCAGCCATAGAGGTTTTTAAATCGGATTTCACTCATCCGGAAACCGTCTATTTCGACAGAGACTTCCGTGTCGTTACGGAAATCGACGAAAATGGCTTTGTGTTGACTATGGATGCCGCCGATGACGGAATGGGGCTTTTGGACGTCAAGGTGGATGTTGTGAAGGTCAAGCCATACCACGGCGAAACCGAAAACAGCGTATTTACGCTGACAACGTCCGTGTATAAAGGAAACACGCGATGAAAACAGGGTCTTTGCGTGGCAGCGCCTCCGTTTTAATTGTCCTTGTAATGTTCAGCCTGATGTCACTGGGCGCGCTCAGCCTGATGTCGTCATTTGCCGATCTTAAGCTTTCCCGCGCGTCGGCCGCGCGTATGGTGGAGTATTACGAGCTTGAGAAAATGGCTAACGGCAAATTGCGTGAAACAAACATGGCGCTCGCAAATTTGTTCGACACGGGATTGCGCGGTTTTTCACGCGACAAACTTCGCATGCTCGAGGATGACGGCTGGACTATCCTTGAAATTAACGGCAATATTATTATTAACTGCAATTTGGCGCTTGAAGGCGAAAGGTCGCAAAATTTACGCGTTGAATTGTTGTTGTCGCCTCCGGATGAAAACGGCCGATATTTTAAAATTCTACGGTGGCAGCAATGGCAGGACGGTTTTGAATACGAACAGGAAGGATTAGACATATGGATGGGATAAGTGGAATAGACGTTGCCGAAATGCTGAAGAAAGCCGCCGAGGATAACGTATCGGACATATTCATAACCTCAGGCACGCCGATAATGTTCAAGAAGCACGGCGCCATAATGCAGGCTTACGAGCAGCGGATCATGCCCGATTCGGCGGTTAGGATACTGAAGGAAATTTTCGCCCTGTCATCCAGCCAGAACTTTGAGGATTTCGAGAAAAGCGGCGACTGTGATTTCTCGCTTTCGCTGAGCGGCCTGGGACGATTTCGGGTGAGCGCGTTTAAGCAGCGCAATTCAATGGCTGCGGTAATACGCGTCGTCAAGCTTACCTTGCCCGACTATAAATCTCTCGGCATACCTGAAGTCGTAATCGAGCTTTTCAAAAAGCCGCGCGGCCTCACCCTTGTCACAGGCCCGGCCGGATCCGGCAAATCCACAACGCTTGCCTCTATAATCAACCTCATCAATGAACAGAGGAACTGCCACGTTCTCACGCTTGAGGACCCTATTGAATACCTGCATAACCATAAAAAAGGCATCGTCAACCAGCGCGAGGTGGGAACCGACGCCGTAAACTACGCGAAAGTTCTAAGGGCCGGCTTGCGCCAGTCGCCCGACGTCATACTTGTCGGCGAGATGCGCGATCTGAATACAATAACGGTGGCGCTCACCGCAGCCGAGACCGGAACCTATGTACTGTCGTCCCTGCACACTATGGGCGCTGCAAATTCCGCCAACAGGATTATCGACGTGTTTCCCCCGGCGCAGCAACGCCAGGTGCGCCTCCAGCTTTCAACAGTGCTTCAGGCGATAGTGTCGCAGCAGCTCCTCCCGTCGCCGACAAAAGGAAGAGTTCCCGTTTTTGAAATAATGATCGTAAACAGCGCGATAAGAAACATGATAAGGGAAGAAAAATCCCACCAGATCGACACCGCCATAAATTCCGGGGCGGCGCAGGGGATGCAGCTGATGGATTACAGCATAGCCGAGGCGTTTAAAAGCGGCGACATAACCCGTGAAACCGCGTTAACGTACTGCGTAAACCCGGATATGCTGCTCAAATATATAGGGTAATACTCAGATGTTTCACACGCGCGGTTTTGGTGTATAATGTTACTTACATTTAGTTAGTCTAAAATATCCCATCAGGAGTGACAATGTCAAATAAGCCAAATAAGTATGTCTACGTTTTCGCAAACGGCTCCGCCGACGGCAAAGGCGCAATGAAAGATCTTTTAGGCGGAAAAGGCGCCGGGTTGGCCGAAATGACCAACGCCGGACTTCCTGTTCCCCCCGGTTTCACTATTACCACGGAGGCTTGCAATGCCTATTACGCTAATAAAGGCGCATTCCCTGCCGGCATGTGGAACCAGGTTCTAGGCGCAATCAAAAATACTGAAAAAGCGACCGGCAAGGAATTCGGCAGCGCAACGTCTCCCCTTCTGGTTTCCGTTCGTTCCGGCGCAAAATTTTCCATGCCCGGCATGATGGACACCGTGCTTAATCTCGGTCTAAACGAAGAAACAATGCAGGGGCTGGCCGAACTGACAAATAACGAAAGGTTTGCGCTGGACGCATACCGGCGTTTCATTCAGATGTTCGGCAAAATCGTACTTGGCATTGACAGCGAGCTGTTTGACGAAGCTCTGGCAAAAGCGAAAAAAAACGCGCGTGTGACCGCTGATTCCGACTTGAAGGCTGAACATCTGTCCGTCGTCTGCCGCGAGTTTAAAAAGATAGTAAAGACGGAAACCGGTTCCGAATTCCCCGCCGACCCATACAAGCAGTTGGAAGAAGCCATAAAAGCGGTATTTCACTCATGGAACGGTGATCGCGCGCAGGCGTACCGCCGACGCGAAAAGATTCCAGACGATCTCGGAACAGGCGTAAATATACAAACAATGGTTTTTGGCAATATGGGCAACGATTCCGGCACGGGCGTCGCTTTCACGCGCAACCCGGCGACGGGCGAAAACAAACTGTTCGGCGATTATCTTACAAACGCGCAGGGCGAAGATGTCGTTGCCGGCATAAGAACGCCGAAACATATTGATGAACTAAAGAAAGACATGCCGGAAGTCTACAGCCGATTCGTCGAAGTAGCAAAGAAGCTCGAAAATCATTATAAAGACATGCAGGATCTGGAATTCACTGTCGAGCGCGGCAAGCTATGGATGCTCCAGACGCGCAACGGCAAACGCACGGGCCCAGCCGCCGTCCGCGTCGCGGTTGACATGGTCAAAGAAGGACTGATAGACGAAAAGACGGCAATAATGCGCGTCCCGGCCGGCGACCTTGATCAACTGCTTCACAAGATGATTGATCCAAAAGCCAAATTAAATATTCTTACCACGGGAATCAACGCCAGCCCCGGCGCCGCCTCAGGCCAGGTTGTTTTTACGCCGCAGGAAGCCGAAGCCAGGAAGGAAAAAGGCGAAAAAGTCATTTTGGTACGACGCGAAACATCACCTGAAGATGTACGTGGAATGGACGCCGCTCAGGCTATTCTGACTTCTACCGGAGGCCCGACAAGCCATGCTGCCGTCGTTGCGCGCGGCTGGGGCAAACCCTGCGTTGTGGGCGCAAGCGAAGTGTCCATAAACTATGAGAAAAATGAATTCACCGTCGAAGGCAAACACATCAAACGCGGCGACTGGATTACCGTAGACGGAACAAGCGGTCGCGTCATCCTTGGCCAGGCTCCGGTCATTGATCCTGAACTTGGCAGCGATTTCAAAAAGCTCATGGAATGGGCCGATAAAGCGCGCGGAGATTTCAAGGTTCGCACAAACGCCGACACGCCCAAAGACGCCGCCATAGCCCGCAAATTCGGCGCTCAGGGAATCGGCCTCTGCCGTACGGAACATATGTTCTTCGCCGATGAACGCATTGATTTCGTTCGACAGATGATTCTCGGTTCCCAGGAATATAAAAAACTGGAAAAAGAAATAAACGCGCTGGAAGCCGAACTGCAAAGAGGCATTACCCCAAAAAAGAAAAAAGAACTTACGGACGCGCTAAATAAGCTTAAAAAAAACATTGCGGAACCAAAACAGCTTTATCTGGGCGGGTTGAAAGAACTGCTCCGCGTGCAGCGCAAGGATTTCGAGGGAATTTTCAAGGCGATGGACGGACTGCCTGTAACCATCAGAACGCTTGATCCGCCGCTGCATGAATTTCTCCCGCACACCGAAGCTGAAACCGCCAAACTTGCGCGCAAGCTGAAAGTAAACGCAAAAAGCCTTTGGGACAAGGTGCAGGCGCTGCATGAAGCCAACCCGATGCTGGGGCACCGCGGCTGCCGTCTCGGCGTGGTCTTCCCGGAAATCACTGAAATGCAGGCGCGCGCCATTTTCGAAGCTGCGGTAAGCGTGCAGAAAAAAGGCGCGAAGGTTTTGCCCGAAGTCATGATCCCGCTGGTCGGCGATGTAAATGAACTCAAACTTCAATCCGAAGTCGTAAAACGTGTTGCCGCCGACGTAATTGGAAAGAGCGGCCAGAAACTCGACTATATGGTAGGAACGATGATCGAACTGCCGCGCGCCGCCCTGATGGCGGATAGCATCGCCGGCGTCGCCGAGTTCTTCTCGTTTGGAACAAACGATTTGACGCAGACAACATTCGGCATTTCACGCGATGATTCCGGCAAATTCCTTCCGGCATACATCGAAAACCGCATTCTCAAGGACGATCCTTTCCAGGTGCTTGACCAGGACGGCGTCGGTCAACTGGTAAAGATGGGAACTGAAAAGGGCCGCTCAGCCAGGAAGGATTTGAAAGTAGGCATCTGCGGCGAGCACGGCGGCGAACCTTCATCCGTGCAGTTCTGCTATCGAATAGGAATGAACTACGTTTCATGCTCCCCGTTCCGCGTGCCGATTGCAAGACTGGCGGCAGCCCAGGCGGCGCTTGGGTCAAAACAGACGATTTCCCATACGGCATGACATGGTATCCGCCTCACGGCGGGGCTTGTCGTGAGGCGGATCGCGTATTGTATAATGTAATTTTTTTGCCGTTATTGTGCGCGTCTTGTATCCACACCCGCTTGCGCCGCAGAAGCGAAGAGTCCAAATAATATATCCGGACAAAGGAAACGCCGTATGGATGAGAAAATTCTGTCGATTACCTGTCCGCTCTGCGGAAGAAAATATGACAAGCCTGTAAAAGAACTATTTGAAGGCGTTGATATGATTTGCCCCTTATGCGGCGTCAAACTGAATCTGCATGGACATATGTGGAAGGATATTCAGAATGAAATTGCGGCTCTCGACGATCCTGATATTTCATAGTGGTTCCCATGCAGCGTTTGTATAATTAACGCCTCAAATAATGGAAAATATAACGAAATCCCCGACAATCTGGAACAAGGTTTACACCTGCGCGTTTATCGCGAACTTTCTGCTTGCCCTTTCCCTGTTCATGGTCAATCCGCTGGTTGCGAATTACGCCAAGCTGCTGGGCGCCGATGAGGTGCTGATTGGCATACTGTCCGGACTTTATTACGGCGTCGCGTTCGCGGCAAGGCCTTTTTCCGGCCCCGCCATTGCTCTGTTTAATAAAAAGCACATCATGCTTTTCGCTTACATATTGGGCGTACTGGTGAACGTCGGCTACGCGGTAAGCAGCGACGTACCCGTTTTTATGGCTGCAAGGATTCTGCACGGTATTGAGTTCGCGTTTGTGGGATCGCTTACTATGACGCTGGCTTCAGAAAGCCTTCCGGCTGGAAAAATGGGGTCGGGACTTGGCCTTTTCGGCGTAAGCGGCGCGACGGCAAACTCCATAGCCCCCAGCATAGGCCTGGCATTGCGCTCCTGGGGAGAGCAGGCATTTGGAAGTCTCCAACTGGGATATACCGTCGTTTACATAGTCGCCGCCGCGTGCATGTTCATAGCCATCATCCCCTGCGTCATGATGCCCTACGTAAAACCATCAAAGGCGGCCATTTCCAGGCTCGGCGCGTGGTATAAGAACATATTCGCCAAAGAATCCCTTCTGCCGACAACCGTCATCACGTTTATGTCGATTTCAATCATAAGTTACACGATTTACATGGAGCGCTTCGCCGAGGCCAGAGGCATAGGCAATATCGGCCTGTTTTTCACGGTATATGCCGTCGCGCTCCTGGCATCAAGGCCGATTTGCGGCAGGCTGCTCGACAAATACGGAGCGGCGAAAATCTTCATACCAGGCGCGATTATGATAATCCTTTCTTTTGTGATAATCGGTTTTGGCGATTCGCTTTCAATGGTTCTTATCGGAGCGGCGGTCGCAGCCATAGGCTTCGGAGCTTCCCAGCCAACCGTTCAGACAATGTGCCTGCTCTCTGTTAAGCCGATTCGCTACGGCGTCGCCAGCAATACAGTCTACTTCGGCATTGATTTTGGATTTTTTCTCGGCCCCGTCATAGCCGGGATAATCATCAACCATTACGGATTACTGAACAGCTTCAGCCTTTCAGGCGGTAACGCGTTAACGTTCTCCCCGCTTTTTCTCGCGATGATTGCGCCCATGATTTTCGCGTTGATTTTTTTCATATCAGGTTTAGGCGCCTATAAGCGCAACTATATTAAAGCTCGCGAGGCGCAGGCCACCGGCGAAAAAGTAGAGTAAGGTTCCCATATGATATTACAGACGCTTGAAGAACTGGAAAAAGACCTTGCGGCCGTCATTCGACCGGTTTATCTAGTACTAGGCCCCGAGGAATATCATTGCGATAAGGCGCTGTCAATTCTTAAAAACCGCGTCACGACGCCGGGCGCGGCGGATTTTGACAGATCCGTGTTTACTTCCGGCGCCGCCGGCGCCACGGAAATTCTGGAAGCGGCGAATATCTATCCGATGCTTTCCAAACGGCGATTGGTTGTGGTTGAGGATGCCGGCAAATTCAAGGACGCCGAAGCGGAAGCGCTGCTTGAAGGATTGGCCTCAATTTCGCCTCGCAGCACGGTAATTTTGACCGCTCTGGAACTCGACAAGCGGAAGAAATTTTACAAAACCTTCCAGAAGGATTTTTGTCTCTGTGAGTTTCCACGTCTCAAGGGATACGCGCTTGAACGCTGGGCGAGTGCATTTGTAAGGCAAAACGGATACAGTATTTCAGCGGGCGCTCTAAAAAGAGTGGTCGATGTAGTCGGCGCGGATTTGCGTACTCTTGCGTCGGAATTTGAAAAACTGATGCTTTACGCGGGTGACGAAAAAAACATTCCGGACGCCGTAATTAATGACCTGGTAGGCGCGAGCCGGCAGCAGAGCATCTTCGACCTGACAGAGGCCGTTGGGCGGCGCGACCGCACAGGCGCGCTCCGTTCTCTGGGAAATCTTCTGGGAATGGGCGAACATCCGCTGGTGGTAGTAACAATGCTTGCGCGGCACTGCCGCCAGACGCTTATTGCCATTGAAGGATTGCGGGCGAGGAAAAACCCGCGTGACATTGCCGCCGATGCACAGATTCCGCCATTTGCGATGGAACAGTTCCTTGCCGGAGTGCGCGCGGTCAACCAGGACACTGTGCGGGAGATGTATATCCGTCTTGCTGAAATCGACCGGCAGCTTAAATCATCGTCGCTAGACGGGCGCGCGCTGCTTGAATGCCTCATATGCGAATTTGTATAATGACATCAGGGAGGAATTTATGCATTTAAATACCAGCGACAATCAATGGTTTAAATGGGCGCCCGCTTTTATATTCGCGGTAATATTAATTGTTTTATATAAAACGTTAGATAATTTCAGTGAAATTAAAGACTCAATACACGGTTTTTTCAGTTCGCTTTCGCCGTTTTTACTCGCAATACTTATTGTATATTTTTTATATATTCCATGTGAAAAAATGGAAAATCTTTACAAAAAATCCATCAGGAATTTTATCGTAAAAAGGGCGCGGGGATTAAGCATCCTTACAGTGTATTCAGCGTTATTATTGATAATTGCCTTAATAATGACATTTGTCATACCGATACTGATTAAAAGCCTCATTGAATTTGCCGGCAGCGTTCCCACATATTACAAACATATTTTGGATAAATTCCCAGATAATGAAATTTTAAACGATTTTGACATGTCCGATTTTTATCATTTATTAGACCCTATCAAACTTGAGCAACTGGGTAAAAGCATCGTAGTCTTTACAAGCGGAATTTTTAATATGGTCATAAGCCTTGTTGTTTCATTATATATATTGCTTGATCGGGAAAATATAAGCAATTTCTTCAGGAAAGTATCAAAAGTTTTTTTTAAGGAAAAGGTTCGAGGCCAGTTAAAAAAATACCTGCGCCAGATTAACAAGGTTATTTTTGCTTTCATATTGGGAAAGAGTATTGACAGCATGATTAATGCGCTGGTTGTTACCTCGTTACTATTAATTCTTGACGTAAAATATGCCTTTTTGCTGGGAATAATCTGCGGTATAGCCAATTTTATACCATATCTGGGGACATTAGTGGCTGTTGTCTTCGTATGTGTTATTACAGTACTTACGGGCGGGATGCCCAAAGCAATAACAACCATGATCGCGTTGATAATTTTTCAACAACTGGACTGCAATTTCATTGAACCTAAAATTATGGGGAAAACTTTAAAAATCAACCCGTTATTAATAATATTTGCCGTAATCATGGGCGGAGCGTATTTTGGAGTTATTGGAATGTTTTTAGCGGTCCCTGTTGTTACAATATTAAAGCAAATATTACTGGAATACATAGATTCCAAAAACGCACACACTAATACGACGACACCCGAACCCCATGCAGGCGCCGGGTAAATTTCAGCTTTAAAGCTGAAATTTACCCGGCGCCTGCATGAATGCAAATTTATCTCGCTTTCAGGATCTTGTTGAACGAGAATGAAACGCCAACATATACATTTTGTCCGAGACTTTCCGTATATTTACCCTGCGCCATGTAATAGTTAATAAAAGGAGCAATGGATAAGTTTTTGTAAACCAGGACGTCCATACGGGCATTGGCTTCAAACGTGTAATCCAGATTTATGGGCATATCTTCGCTATGGCTTAAATAATCCATGAATGATAAACCGTAAGACGCTTTTACGCCTTCACGCATCGGCTGTTCAATTTTTATGCCGATTTCCCATGCGGTATTTGCGGATTTTTCCGGGTAAGTAAAATCTTCTTCAAAAACCATCGCGACATATAAACTCTTCAGGTATTTACCCTCAAACGCTTTCGCGCCCAGGCGGCCGCGCAGCAGTTTCCTAAGAGGCACTTCGTCCTGACTGGTAAATTCCGTTTCGTAAGAAACGTTTGCCATGGGACCGGCGTCAAAGCCTCCAAAAAAATTTTTAACTTTCCATATTCTATAAGCGATGTCGGAAGTAAAAACGATCCTGTCGGCGCTTTCCGTTTTTGTTATATCGCCCTGCTGCGGTTTGATCGTGGCTCTGCCATATTCGGCAAGCAATTCATTGCTCCACAGATATTTTGGCGCGCTGTAGGCCGCTTCAAAATTGGAAAATCCCTGTATAACGGTCTGACTGTCGGCGTTCAAACGGCTGTCTGAAAAGTTCGCGTAAACGTCGGCATTTTTAACCTGCGTTGATGTAAGGTTTAAGGAAATTCGCTTTAAATCAAGCTGCCAGCCGGTGTCGCTGTCCTGCGCCTTTACAAAACCCGCCGCGCCAAGCAGAAAAATTACCGTATACATCGCCATTGAAGTCGCTCTTTTAACCATTCAAATCTCCTATATTTAATAATTTTTGATATATTATTATTTTACCAGTTTTGATATGAATATGCCAGACATCGTTCATTCAAAAGGCAATATAAGATTCGCCAACGCCGCTATGAATTTTGCCTGGACGTTCAGCGATTCTGCGCGTCGAAACTCTGTGACGCCCAGCTCCGCCGCCAGATTCCCATATTCAATATCAAGTTCATACAGTGTTTCGATGTTATCGGAAACAAAGCTGACCGGGACGGCCAGGATATTCCTGACGCCGCGGCGCGACAGATTCCTGATAATGCTTTCCGTAGAAGGCTCAAGCCACTTAACCGGGCCGACTTTGCTTTGAAACGCGAGGGAATATTCGACGCCGAAATTAAGCCTTTCGGTTAGCCGGTCATTTATCAGCGAAACGCATTCCTTTGTCTGATTGAGGTATGGGTCGCCCTCTTTGATATATCGTTCCGGAAGCGAGTGAGCGCTGTAAACAATATGGACATCAGCGCGTTTTTCTTCAGGAAAGCGTTCAAAAGCGGCCGTTATCATGTCCGAAACGGCGTCAATATACAGCGGATTTTTATACCAGTCCGCAATACGTAATATTTCAATCTTTTCAGGCAGGTTACGCCGAACGGCAATATCCCGGATATAACGGAAACACGCTCCGGTTGTCGTTATGGAATACTGCGGAAACAACGGCAAAAGGGTAAGTCGCCGTATGTCGTCAGCTACGATATTGTCGAAAGCATCGTCAATGGACGGCTTTCCGCAAAGCATGCCTACATAGACGCGCGTCGGGGTTCCTTCGGCGGCAAGCGCCGTTTCCAGCGCCGCCGCCTGTGATTCCGTAATTTTGCGCAGGGGCGACCCGCCGCCGATTTGCCGGTAAAGGTTTTGCGATTTTTTCTCTCGCGCCATCGAAATGATGCACGCCAGAAAACGGCGAAGCGCCGGATTTTTTATCCGTATGATTTCCGGATCCGAAAAGAGTTTATAGAGAAAATGCCGGACATCCGAAAGCGTTTCCGGGCCGCCAAGATTTAAAAGCAGTACGCCGTTTTCCATGACATTTTAAAGATAAAGATGCGAGCCGTCCGGTCTCGAAACCGGATCGCCATGATAAAATTCGGGCGATTTGGCTTCAATTCTTGCGACTTCATCCAATTGGCTTTCATCGACGGTTACGCCAAGCCCGGGGCGATCGCTGTAATACATTTTCCCGTCCCTGAATATATACGCTTCGCGCAGGTACGGCGGCAGCGCCGGCATATAGACTTCATACATCACCTGTCCCGGGAAAGTAAACATTGAGTGTACGACGGCCGCCGACGCAATCGGCGGCGTGAAGTGCGGAACCATCGCCACGCCATGCGCCTCGCATATCGCGGCGAGTTTGCGAAACCCTGTAACGCCGCCGACATTCGGAATCGACGATCGCAGAAAGTCAATAAGATTGCGCTCGACCAGCGGCATGTTGCCGTCGCGTATGTCGCCGAACTGCTCGCCGGCCGCGAGCGGCACGTTGGTCATCTGGCGTAGCATCGCGAAAAGATTTACGTCGTCGATTATATGCAGCGGATCTTCAACGAACAGGGGCGATAACGGCTTCAACCGTTCGCAGAGCTGTACGGCATCCGCAAGGCTGAGGCGCGTATGCGCGTCCACAATGAATTCGCCCCGCGGCCCAACGGCCTCGCGCAGGGCGGCGCAGACATCTGTCAATTCAACAATACCCCGCCTTCCATCGAACATTGCGCCAAACTCGCCCGCAACGAAAAAGCGAATCGCGCGGTATCCTTCAGCCATCGCCTTGCGGCCTTCCTCTCGCGCCGTGGCGACTGTCAGACCTGCGAAAGACTTGTAGCATTCGACGTGCTCACGTGTGCGCCCTCCGAGCAGTTCATACAACGGCGCGTCAAGCAGTTTGCCTTTTATGTCCCAAAGCGCGCAATCGAGCGCGCCCAAGGCGTGAAGCCGTTCGCGGCCCGCGGGATAGATTGAGCTGCGATACATGCGCTGCCAGTGATATTCGATGCGCAGGGGATCTTCATTAATCAGCGATCCAGCCGCGTATCGCAGCATGTCAGGGAAACCGCCCTGTCCATAACCAGTAATACCGGCATTGGTATCAACAGCGACCACTGTTTCCGCCAGACCGACAGGTCCCGCCAGCGACTTGAAGTTCTGCGGGTTAAGAATGCGAACCCTTGTGATTTTGATGTCGGACCGGACAGCCGCTTCCCCGCGGCTTCCGGCGGCAAGTGTTGCAATTCCACCCGCCAACAGCGAGCCAAGCAGGTTTCTTCGATTCATCTTCATGTCTTATTCCTCAGGAGTAGGTCTGTGAAGGCGCTTCCGCAGCGCCAAAGGTTAATATTACTACGCCTATGCCACCCACGCATAGTACATTGCGGACTAATCAACTATATGCCGTCGCTGATTGTTGTCATATGCGTTCTTGACGTTGATATCGCTGCGGAATTTCGTAAAATGACAGCGGATTTTTGAATGAAGACAGCGAACATGAGAAGCTAAGTTTTATCTACGACGAATAAACGGAGGGAATGTCATGCTATCAACGCGCATATGGTTACGGATGGTCGTAATATGGGCCATGCTTACAGTTAGCCTCGGGTTTGCCGTTAATGCCTTTGCGCCTCCGGTGCAGGAAGAAGACGTAAAGATTTGGCTGGACACGTCGTATTCTTTCGCGGAGCGCGCGGCCGCGCTGGTTGCCCTGATGACGGTTGGTGAAAAAATCGCCCAATTGGACGACAAGCCGCCCGCCGTCGAGCGCCTGGGACTTAAAGCCTATGATTACTGGAACGAGGCGCTTCACGGCGTGGTCGCTTCAGGAACGACAATGTTTCCAAGCCCCACCGCCATAGGTTCGACCTGGAACCGCGATCTTGTTTCCCTGCTTGGCAATATCATCGGCGATGAGGCGCGCGCCTTGAACAACTCGACCGGCAAGGGACTGACCTACTGGTCTCCGACGCTGAATATCTCCAGGGATCCGCGTTGGGGCCGGGCTGATGAAAGCTATGGCGAGGATCCGTATCTGATTGGACAAATAGGCGCGGAGTTCATCAAAGGTCTCCAGGGCGACGATAAAACCTACCTTAAGGCTATTTCTACGCCAAAACACTTTTTCGCCAACAACTCCGAATCCAACCGGCGCAACGGCAATTCGGAAGCTACTGAACGGGAAATCCGCGAGTATTACACGCCGGCGTTTGCCTACGCCATGAGTCCCGCCGTCGGAGCGTATTCTTTCATGACTGCATACAACCGGGTTAACGGCATTCCTGTGAGTTTGTCCAGGGAATACCTGGAAATAATGGCAAAGCGGCAGTGGGGCTTCAAAGGCTATATCACCACCGACTGTTCCGCCATACAGGATTCATTCAACCGGCATCTATGGACGCCGGATGGCTGGGATCACAGCGTCACACCGGCCGAGGCCGTTGCCTGGGCGCTTAAAGCCGGCTCAGATATTGACTGCCAGGGCAACTCATATGAACAGCATCTTCAGTCCGCCTACGATGCCGGTTATATAACAGGGGCGGATCTCGACACGGAGCTGACGCTGCTTCTGGAGGGACGTTTCCGGCTTGGCGAATTTGACCCGCCGGGCAAAGTGCCTTACACCAAACCCGCTTACAACGACATTGCTTCTTCCGCGCAGCAAGCAGCTTCACAGGCGGTCTCAAATGAAGCGCCGGTGTTGTTGAAAAACGACATTATCAATGGCGAATCCGTGAAGGGCCTGCCGCTGACCGCGGACGACGCAAAGAATATCGTCGTAGTCGGCTACCTTGCGGATGTCTTCGTTTCCGGCGGCTATTCCGGCTCAAATCCGGTTGACGGCCGCTCGTTCAATGCCGCCCTGGAGGAGGTCGCCGGAAAGATTAATGCGAATGCCAGGGTGACTTATGTCGGCGCGGGCGTAACCCCGGCCGTTACGGCTTCGCAAGCCGACGCATGTGAAAGGTTCTTCGGCCCCGGATACGACCCTCAAAATACCGGCGGTTTTACCTGCCCGATGTGGTGGTCTGTAACCAACGCCAGCGGCAAGCCAGGCGTCCAGAGCGTCGTTTTCAAGGACGCCAAAGGCGCGCCTGCAGGCCGGCCTATCAATGCTATTGATTCCGCCAATGGCTACCCGCTGTCGCTGACGGACGATCCCGCGCCCGAACGTTTCATCGTTTGGGAAGGCTGGATGGGCATAAATTGGGGTTACAAAGACTATATGCGGACAAGTTCGGTTTGGGGCGGCTATTTCGCAGTCCGCCATGAATTCAACGGCAGCGAATCATCCGTGTGCCTTGCGCAGTCCGGCGATGCGACTGAAGCGCCAAAAGCCGGCGTATTCAAGGTTCGCCTTGGTTCGATGAACGGCCCGGTTGTAGCCACGGTTCCGGCAGAAGGAAAAAATTCAGATTGTGATGCCGACGGATTTGTGCCGGGTACGGTAAACGGCACTGTCCCGCTAAACCGTACGCTTAACGGCATTCATGACTTGTATTTTGTCTATGATAACGGATCTCTAGGCAGCTATGGAGAAGCCGGCACGCCGGGACATCCTTACGCTTATGACCTTGACGCTGCCGCCGAAAAGGCAATTGCGAGCGCCGACGCTGTAATCGTCGTGGTTGGCACAACAAACGCCGAAGCGTCGGAGGAAATGGACAGGGTCAACATCGACCTGCCGCGTTTCCAGGACGAACTCGTCAATCGTGCAGCCGCCCTGAACAAACATACTGTAGTATGGATACAATCAGTCGGAACCATGAACATCGAGAAATTCCGCAGCAACCCGAATGTGCCCGCGATTGTGTGGAGCAACTACAACGGCCAGCATCAATCCATCACGGCGGCAAACATCCTGTTTGGCGTCACCGTGCCATCGGGCAAACTGCCGATGACCTGGTATTCAAATCCTGGCCAGCTAGGCAGCGTATGGGAATACGGCATCACTCCGGGCACTACGTCAGGGGGGATGGGACGGACTTATCAGTATTTCAAAGGCGACGTGTCATATCCGTTCGGTTACGGCCTGTCTTACGCCGCGTTCAACTATTCTAACCTGCGGCTCGATGCAGCCTCTTACACCGGAGATAATACGATCATCGCCACCGTCGACGTGACCAACGCATCAGCTATAGCCGGCAAGGAAATAGTTCAGTTATACGTAAGCTCGCCGGGCGCGGATGGAGTAAAACGTCCGCTCAAAGAATTGAAAGGCTTTGAGAAAGTGTCCCTGGCCGCAAATGAAACGAAGTCTGTTACCATCAGGGTTCCCGTGGCAAACCTTTGGACATGGGATGACCGCGCGCACAGGAAAAGCTGGGATTTAGGGAAATGGACGGTGAGGGTTGGGCCGGACTCCGCCCGTGGCGAATCGGCAAATTTCAACCTTACCGCCGCGCCCGCGTTAAAACTTGACGTTGTCCGTGCCGTGCCGGATGGCGTCGTTTTAAATATCAATACGCCGAACGCCGTGATTCACGCAAACCTGTCCGCCACACGTATTGACGAATCCTTCTATGACCTTGGCGACGCCGGGGTGAGCGTT
>Ga0082212_10004224_pt1 | contig 20005 bp, 12 predicted proteins | sample TergutNt197P3_FD_71548 | JGI IMG/M metagenome (GOLD analysis project Ga0082212, IMG submission 71548) | Neocapritermes taracua P3 segment gut microbial communities from Petit-Saut dam, French Guiana - Nt197 P3 | ecosystem: Host-associated > Arthropoda: Insects > Digestive system > Gut ... | reverse complement strand
CCGTCAGGCTTTCGCCCATTGCGGAAAATTCCCCACTGCTGCCTCCCGTAGGAGTCTGGGCCGTGTCTCAGTCCCAGTGTGGCCGTTCACCCTCTCAGGCCGGCTACTGATCGTCGCCTTGGTAAGCCGTTACCTTACCAACCAGCTAATCAGACGCGGGTCCACCTTTATGCGGCAGCTTCCTTGGAGAGGCCGCCTTTCCTTACCTATCGATGCCGATACGTAAGTGCATCCGGCATTAGCAGCCGTTTCCGGCTGTTATTCCGGTCATGAAGACAGGTTACCCACGCGTTACTCACCCGTTCGCCACTAACTTAACGTCTTTGGCCCGAAGGCCTCAGAGTGTTAAGTCCGTTCGACTTGCATGTGTTAGGCACGCCGCCAGCGTTCGTCCTGAGCCAGGATCAAACTCTCCATAAAAATATTTCGAGCTTTCTTCGGCTCTGTTTGCTTGTTTTGCGGACTTCCTTCCGGGTACCGTTCTTAGAACGCCCCCTTCGGTTCCGCTCAGTCGGTTTTGCGCTGGCGCAAATCCAACCCTTTTCTTCTTCGTCGTCTTTCCCCTTCCCGTTTTCACGTTCCGGGGCTCTCTTGCTGTTTAGTTTTCAATGACCAACTGTCCCAAACCCCTGATTCTATAGGCAATCTGCGGGTATTTGATTCTGCCTCTCCCACAGACGCCTTACCATAATATCACGCCGTTTTTTCGCTGTCAACTTTTTGTAAAAAAGTTTTTTCGAACCGACCGCAACTGATCGCATACCACGTGAAACAATGGTTTTCAAGGGTTTCAGACAGACCCGCAAGGATAGTATCGTCACAAACATCTCCACACTTTAGCATATTCAGCATTTTTTTAAAAAGTGCTTCTCACCACGCAGGGTGCATATTTAAAAAGTGCATGAACTGACGATAAGGATAAGCAGAGCTTTCTGCCGCGGTGTTTTCCCGCAACTCAATGGTGAGTTGGAGGCAGATACCGCGCTGGCCAGTAACAGTGCCACGTCAGGGGTTGGGGAGCGGCACAACATATGTGTATAGACAGGAGTCGTATTGGGACAAGTCACTAAAACAGCCGAGAAACAAGCAGGTCTGCATCGGAAAGCTCGACGAAAGCGGTGAGGTTGTCTACAACAAGCGCTTTAGAGAGCCTGAAGCAAGGGAGGCATTGGAGCAAGGAGCCGCTGTGGCCGAGTCGGTTCTCATTGGCCAGAGATGCCTGAACACATCCTATCCCTGTCAGAAGACAAGCTTAAGGCCGTCTACGGCATGACGGTATTGGACAAGATGGAAGGCAAGCGCGGCAGGCAGGTAAAACGCAACCAGGTTGCCATCAACTCTTACAAGACAGACAGGGCCGGGTATTGGGTGATACTTACTAACTGCGAGAAGGATGCCGCATCAGCCCTTGCGGCCTACCGGGAGCGTTCTTTTGTTGAGTCGCAGTTCGATGATATGAAAAACGACCTTTCCATGTCAAGGTTTCGTACCCATAACCCAAACCCTACCTCGGGACTGTTACGAGCCCACATAATATCCATCTCCATTCACCATTCGGTTGCGGGAGAACCCCGCAGGAGATATTTCTATTTATTTTTTTGTCGCTTCCTGCACTTTTAAAATATGCACCCCACCACGTCATTTCACAAATCGGCGCCGTCCACGGTCAGCTGCCCAAACTTTCTTTTCCCTACCTTAAGCACATCCCCGCTTCGCACTTCAACACAAGTCTCCTCCGGCGCCACTTTAACATCATTAATCCGCACGCCTCCCTGTTCAACCAGCCGCCGCGCCTCGCCCCGGCTCGGGGCAAACCCCACCGCCACCAGCAGGCTAACAACCTCCGGCCGCGCCGGCAAGCCCAAGTCACGCAAACAAAACACCGGCATATCGTCAGGTACGCCTTTGTTGCTGAAAACCTTCTCGAACTCCTGCCGCGCATTTTCCGCCAACCCCCGGTTATGAAAAAGCGTCACCAGCTCCATCCCCAATCGTATCTTGAGATCCCTCGGGTGATACGTCCCCGCAGCCAACCCCCTTTGCAGATCGGCTGTTTCCTGTGCGGTCAGGGATGTCACCAGTTCAAAATAGCGAATCATCAGTTCATCGGGAATCGACATGCTCTTGCCGAAAATCTCCCGGGGCTCTTCCGTCACCCCAATATAGTTGCCTAAGCTCTTGCTCATTTTCTGCGCGCCGTCCAAACCCTCCAGAATCGGCATGGTTAGAGCCACCTGAGGTTCCTGCCCATAATACCGCTGCAGCGAGCGCCCCATCAGCAAGTTAAAAGTCTGATCCGTACCGCCCAACTCCACATCGGCCTCCAACGCCACCGAATCATACCCCTGCATCAGCGGATAAAAAAACTCATGCACCCCGATAGGCGCCCCCTCGGCATACCGCTTGGCAAAATCATCCCTTTCCAGCATCCGCGCCACCGTCGTCTGGGCCGCCAGCTCCAGAATATCAGCAAAAGACAATTGGGCCAGCCAGGCGCTGTTATAGACAATCCGTGTCCGCTCAGGATCAAGAATCTTAAAAATCTGTTCCTGATACGTCCGCGCGTTGTCCAGAATCTGCTCCCCACTCAAAGGCTTCCGGGTCTCTGAACGCCCGGTAGGATCACCGATCCGCGCCGTATAATCGCCGATAAGAATCACCGCCTGGTGACCGAACTCCTGAAACTGCCTCATTTTATGCAAAACAACCGTATGGCCGATATGAATATCCGGCGACGTCGGATCCAAACCAAGCTTAACCAACAACGGCTTCTTTTCCTTCAAAGACCGGGTGATTTTGGCTGCCAACTCGTTTTCGGGAATAATCGCGGTTGTCCCTTCCCGGAGACTTTTGAGCTGATTCTGTACCATAACATTCATGGATTTCTTCCTCTCTTGTTCCTAGAAATATTTTACTTATAACTAAATATTTACATATCTATGAGATTCTTATTTAATTTATCATTAAAATTTATGAACGTCCGCACAACGCCTTAATTATAGCGGTTTTGCCCAGGCTTGGCAACATAAATTCCGAACCTAGATCTATCTAGACTTTTTAAAATATGGTATAATAAAACGTCTCGAAAATGTCATTCTTATATATATGTAGAGCAAACTTTGACGATTAAAAAAGATAGGGCGCGCGCTGTACCGCGCTCACGAGGAGGCAGACTATAAGACATGAAGGCTCTAGACAACACCATGGACTCATCCCGGGAACCCGAAAAGGCCGCCGGCTCAGGGTTAGAGGATATACTCACCGACATAAAAATCATCGAAAAAAATCTTGAAGCCAAACCAAAGCTCGACGACAAAGACAACTCAGCCGACCAGGATAACACCCTTCTTGAAGATATCCTCAACGCCGGCACCCTTGACAAAACCGTCCGTATTGACGTTAACGCCGACGGCGCCTCCGTTCACAAACCTGCCGCCCCGGAAACGTCTGCCGCCGACGCGAACATCATCGAAAACCTTCTTAACGCCGACGACGGGAACGACGAACCCGTCGACGAATTCGTGAGCGCCTTTCAATCCCGCTTGCTGGCCAGCCGCATGGCGGAAAGCGCCCGTAAAATGAGCGCGGATACCCCGAGTGATCCGACGGCGGGCAAAATTGGCAAGACCGCCAAATCCGACAAAACCGTCGTCTCCGGACTCTTCAAAGGTTCCGGCGGCGGCCCTCCCGGCGGCAAAAAACCAACAGCCAAGAAAAAGCACTACATCCTTCAACGCATGTTTTTGGTTACCTTTATTATGTTTTTTCTGGCCTGCCTCGGTGCCGGCGCCTTCGTGTGGGCCACCGTCCAGGATACCCCCGAATGGGATCCCTCCAAGCTGGAAAACCACAAATACGCCTCCTTCCTTTATGATAAGGAAGGCAACAAAATCGCCCAGCTCAGCGCGCCGGACGGAAACCGTCTGCCGGTAAAATATGATGAACTTCCTGATCTTCTGAGAGAAACCCTGCTCGTTGTGGAAGACAAACACTTCTATGATCATTTGGGATTTGATCCTGTCCGCATTGTTAAGGGCGCCGTCAACACCGCGCGCAATCCCGGTAAACCGGAAGGCGGCAGCACCCTGACCGTTCAATTGGCCAAAGACACCTTCATTGACTTCGAGGATCGGCTGGTGCAAACCGGCATGGACGGCGTCCGCCGCAAACTCCAGGAAATTGTCCTGTCCTTGCAGATCGAACGCAACTATACGAAAGAAGATATCCTCACCACGTATTTCACCCAGATCTTCTTCGGACACGGCGCCTACGGCGTGCGCTCCGCCGCAGAGATCTATTTCGGCAAAAGTGATCTCAACGACCTGACCCCGCCGGAAATCGCCATGCTCTGCGGCCTGCCCCAGGCACCGGGAGAATATGATCCCTATTACAAGCCAGAAAACGCGGTCATCCGCCGCGACCTGGTTCTTTCCGTCATGCGCGACAGCGGTCTCATTACGCGCGAAGAATACGAAGTCTATACGGTAGAACCTTTCACCTTTATTGAAGATATCAAAGACAGCCTGGACGACATCAACCGCGGCCCGGGTCAAATGAAAGACTTTCCCTACTTCGTCGACTATGTTGTCGGCTGTCTTCTGGATCAGAACAAGTATGGCCTGACCTACGATCAGATCTACAGCGGCGGCCTTCATATCTATACCACTGTGGATCCCAAGGTTCAAGCCACCGCGGAACAAGTCATGGCTGACCCGGCCAATTTCCCTGTCAACGCCAGAGACGGCGTACCCGTCCAAGGCGCCTTTGTCATGCTGGATAACGCAACCGGCGATGTCATTGCCATGGTCGGCGGCCGCCAATACACCAAGCAGCTCTGTTACAACCGGGCTGCGGAAGGCATGCGCCAAGTGGGATCGACCTGCAAACCTCTTATCGTCTACGCGCCCGCCATTGAAACCGGTCGTTTCGACGCCAACACAGTCCTGGTTGACGAACCCATTACAATAGGCAACTGGTCTCCCAAGAACGCCGGCGGCGGTCACAGAGGGCCTATGACCATGCGCGCGGCCATTGCCGCCTCCGTCAACATTTACGCCGTCAAGCTCTATATGGCGGCCGGACCGGAGCACTGCTACAACTTCGCATTGAATTTAGGAATAGACCTTACCGCCAACCCCAACAGCCACTATTCTAATCTCTCCAATTCACTTGGTGCTTTTGAATCGACAACCCTTCAGATGGCCCGAGCCTATTCCGCTTTCCCTAATGCCGGCATGCTCAACGAGATCAGATGCGTCACCAAGGTTGTCGATCTCAACGGTAAAGTCCTCATGGCACCCCCTCCCCAAAGCCGCCGGGTTATGCAAGCCATGACCGCTTACGCCATGGATGAACTGCTGCGCGGCGTCGTCACCGGCGGCACCGGTACCAGAGCCGCCATCGGCGGCTGGTATATCTGCGGTAAGACCGGCACCACCAACTTCGACGCCGCCACCCACGGCATCAGTTCCGGCAACCCGGACGCCTGGTTCGTCGGCTTCAGCCCTTATTACACCGCCGCTGTCTGGATCGGCTTCGACGAGCTTGATGTCAAAAACGGCCACTATCTCCACTCGGAATATGGCGGAACCAGACCTGCCATGATTTGGAACAAAATCATGAGCGTAGCCCTTGAGGATTTCCCCGTGCAGAGTCAACCCAGTTGGCAGTTGGAAGGTGTCAGTATTCCCAAAAAGACCAGTGTCTGGCCGGACGGTTATGGACCGGACGGCAAGAAGATAGAGCCTGAGCCTGAAACAGCAGAATAAAATGGAGGTAACTCTTAACTTTAATACGAATATCGTCATATAAACTATGGGGATTTGCAACTCACGTATAAGTAGATGCTTTACACCAATCCCCCAACATTATATTTACACACTATGCAGGAATATTTGTCGCATTTTGTCGACAAATATTCCTTTTATTACGGGAGGATAACGGTTACAGTTGTGGAATATATATCCTAGACTAATGGTTGACGCTTTTTAAAAAATTTCAGGAGGCGATAATTATGTTGCATGGTGTATTATCTTTTGGAAAAAAGGGGCTCAGGACACGGTTATTTTTCACAACAATTTCAGTTTTATTAGTGCTCGTTTTCGTGTTGGCTTTAGTTCTTGTATTAGCTCTTCCTGGTTCGGCCAATGCTGGGTATAACGCAATGAACTGCACCGCAATCTTTTCACCATACGAAGGCCATTACCCTAGTTTGATATACGTTCATGTTCTTGAATCTAATCAAATGGTTGGATATGGTTATATGAACCTTCCTCTTATTGTTCGTACTATGCAAGGTTCGCTATATACACTGGGCTATAATCCTAAGGGCATTGATGGATTATTTGGTCCGAACACCTATAATGCGCTCAAGTCATATCAAGCTTCGAAAAATTTAACGGCAGACGGCATTTGTGGCATGTACTCTTGGACTAGCTTAGGCAAAAACACAACCCAGATTCCGTTGTACAATATTTAGAATAGCCACCTAAAAAGGCCCTAGATCCAAAGGATTCAGGGCCTTTTTAGCTCCGTTACTGGCAAGCCACCTAATTATTTTCAGATAATTTTCTGATAATATTTTATTATAAATGCTTGTCTGCTTTTCAGTAGCTCTACATAATATAATTCTTTGGGGTGCCTTATGAATTTTGCGAAAAGGGCAGTTGCGAATATAACCAGAATACCAGGAAAACCTACAACCTTGTTGGTTGTCATCTTCATTCTGGGCAATATCATCGCCGGGGCGATCTCTGTCCGGCAAGCTCTGGAAAACACCGAAATTACCATGCGCGCTGAGATGAGTCCCGTTACTGCCATAAGTGTTAACGAAGAGATATACTCCGTCATGTTTACTCAGAATCCGGACTTCAAAATGGAAGCTATTTCGATTGAAACCATTGAGAAAATAGGCGCTTTGCCTTATGTGAAATACTTTGATTATTCCGCTATGCTGTCATTGGAAACCCCATCATTAATAAGATATTCCTCTTCAAAGAACCAAGATATGAACACGTCTTCTCCTTCTTATTTTACCTTTACAGGCGTCAACAATCCGGAAATTGTCGACATGCAAGCAGGACAGATTAGTCTTGTTTCTGGACGCACGTTTTTCGAGCATGAGCTCAAAAATTTGACGTATGTGGCTTTAGTTTCGCAAGAAGTGGCCAATCTAAACAATCTAACCGTGGGTTCTGTTATGACCTTTGAGAACAACATCTATGCTAATGATACTAATCCAGAGATTCCCTCAACCATGCAAAAATATGATTTTGAAATCGTTGGCATTTTTGAACCAGTTAAGCAGGTAGGAATAGAAAGTGTGCACTATGAAGATCTGGAGAACAGAATGTATACTCCTAATAGAGTTTTGAATGAGGCTTTTACATTTCAAGTTGATGAATATTCAAAAAAGCATCCTGAGATGACGGAAATATTTAAAGATGTATACTATGTCACTTTGTATGTTCTAAATGATCCTGTAGACCTGGAACCGTTCAGGGAGGACGTGGCGGCCTTGATTCCAAAGTATTATACAGTGAAGACCACCAGTAATAATTATAAAATGGTGGAGGTTTCTATGGAATCTACACAAAAGATCACATCCCTTGTCTTGTGCATTGTTGTTGGATGTACAGTTGTAACCATCAGTCTGCTGGTAACATTGTTTTTAAGAGATCGCAAACATGAACTTGGGCTCTATCTTTCCTTGGGCGAGAGAAAGACCAAGGTTGCCGCGCAAATCTTCTTGGAGGTAACCATTATCGCGATCGTAGCAATTACTGTGTCATTATTCACCGGGAATATGATTTCCGGTAGCTTTTCAGAAAGAATGATTGAGAATCAGATTCTCGCTGCTCAGGCAAGTGAAACAGGGTATAGTTTTATGGACTTAGAATTCAGAGGATATAAAGATGAAGTCAACATCGAAGACCTTTTAGCATCGTATGCCGTATCCCTTGATAGGATGACTGTGTTCTTGTTTTATGTTATTAGTTTTGGAACGATTTGTGCCTCTATTCTGGTTCCCATATTCTATATTACCCGGATAAAACCCAAAAAAATATTGATGGATAATTAATTATGAATTATAGTAACTGTAAGCAATGCCACTTTTAACAGTGATGCCAGAAAAATCACATTGCAAAGCCTCTTTCGCCCAAAACAGTTCCAATCTTCAGTGGACTACCCGATCCTGGGGGACATGTTGGAGCATTTGGGTTACAGGTTGGAACTTTCGGATTTTTGCTCAACCCTCCAATTTTTCCGGAAGAGAAAGGAGGCGAAAGAAACCCTTTCAAAGTCTCTATCGCCCCAAAACGTTTTCAGATTAACAAGCTAATTATTTCAGTTTAGCTCTTGTCGCAGGCCCAACAATGCCATCAACAATGAGAGCATTATGATTCTGAAAGTTGCGCACAGCAGAATCAGTTAACGGTCCAAAACCTCCATCTATCACCAAGTTTGCTCCTCTCCTATTGAGATGCCATTGAACCCAACGCACACCGTCACCCGTGCTACCAGTTTGTAAGTTAACTGAAGGCTCAGGATATGGACACCCTCCTGAGGCTTTCAACTTGGCTCTTGTTGCAGGTCCAACAATACCATCAACAATAAGAGTATTCTGGCTTTGGAAGGTGCGTACGGCGGAATCTGTTAACGGTCCAAAACCTCCATCTATCGCCAAATTTGCGCCATTCTGATTGAGGTACCACTGAACCCAGCTTACACCTTCGCCCACACTGCCAATTTGTATGTCAACTGTGGGCTCAGGATATGGACACCCTCCTCCAACGTTCGGAATGCCTGGATTTATATAGGCGTAAGGTCTTCTACGCACGCCTTCTTGTATTATTTCGTTTAATGGGAAATATTGTCCAGGACAGTCAGTAGCCATCATGTCTCTGTGACCACATATTGTATTGATAGTAGGATACATACTAAGAGCCACAGCTATCAAATTTGATCCTAAATTAAACTGATTATTTGGCATTGTAACAGGATTATCATGGTAATCTCCCTCGAAGCAAATGCCGATGCTGTAAGGATTACAATTTGTTTCTCCCATGGCAGCATGAGCGCCAAGGTACTCCCATCCTCGACCTTTATAAACAAGGCCACTTTTAAGAACATAAAAGTGGTAGCCAATCCCATCCATGCCCTCTGCCTTATGCATTTGGTGTATATACTGCACACTTCCATTCGTATATGCATGGTGTAATATTAGATGTGTTGTTGTTGCTGTTCGCATTGTCAGAGGAGCTTTAAAACTCAAATTACTATCATAAATCGATACTCCATAATCCATAATCGTACCCTTCTTCCGTTTTTTTTAGAATAACTAAGCTTCTGTAGTCCATCCTTGAATAAGATACTACAATAATCAATATGACCCCGACAAGAGACAGCTCTTTGATCTAATATCCGAAACCTTCAAAGCCCTCCCATCTCCATCTTAATACTATTTAATTCACTTTGACCCCTTTCACCATAGAATCATCATATGAATAAGAACCCCAAAAGATTCCACATGTGGATATTTTACAGTTCACAAAGGGGCACTTCAACCCTCCAACCCTTGACTTTATCTATAAGGTAATTTACCATTATGATGTAGTAAAAAGTTGGCCATGAGTTCCGCTACTGATTGAAAACCAGATCAAGAAGACACCGCAAATCTTATTTTCGTGTCACTAAAAATTATATTCGAAAGGAATGTTTGTTGTGCCAAACCAAGCCAAGATGTTAATGATTCTTATGATATCCCTTGCTATACTTTTACCGATCAGTTGTACTAATTCACCTATTGTAGAATTACCCGAACCATCTTCTCCGTCAGCAACACTGGAAGATACAGAGAATGGGTTACCTCCCCAATCTCCCCGCAGTCCTGTCACAGGTCTGTTGACTGAGCCGGATCGGCCTTGGTCGGCTATCTATGTCCTTGACAGCCAGGGCAAAGTATACCGGCTTAACCCAGAGGACGCGCAGAAAGTCCACCAGATTTTATCCACAATGGAAGCTGTGGAAGTGCTCACGCCTTACCATTATGAAGGGCAATTCTCCAGTCCTATGTTTGTTATTCTGATTGAATATGCTGGTGAAGCCCGTCTTGCCGAAAGTATATACGCCACCGAAACTGGGATAAGTTATTTTCGTTACACGGATACTGTGGGCAATCACGGCGATCTTGGTTATGTTCGGGGCATAAGTGAGACCCTTTTTGACATATTATCTAGGGCGACATCGGAATAATCTAATCCTCCGAAACACGCAACAACGGATGCAAATAATTATTTATGACGATAGTTAAAACTTCAAATAGAAATTAACAATTAATTCCACCATCTACCGTTCTCCTTTGCATTATGCTATAATAGGCTTTATCAATATATCGCGTGACAAAGCACAAATAGTAAAGCACGCCCTGTGCGAGGAGGTATTATAGGAGATGAAAGATCCTCGTTTCCCTATTGAATCCCTGTCTAGAGATCGAGACAATGACTTGTTTACAGACAATAGATCAATTTTTGACACCGACGATTATGCTAAAACCGGCACAAACAATACTCGGACAAGCAATACCGGCCATCCTTCCGAAGAAACCAGGCGTGCCGCCGGAAACTTTGCCGCCAATAACGACCCCTTGTCCTCATTCCAAAACTATTCGAACGAAAGAACAGATCGTCGGCCGTACTCAGATAGCCGGGCAAGTTCAGATAACCGGGCAAACTCATACGGTCGCGCAAACACAAATACCTTTGATTTTAGCGGCGCGACTTTGGACAACTCCGGCCAAGGCCCCGTTTCCAACGGTTCCGGCCGCTCCAACGGCAACGGGCCCGGTTCCCGCCGTTCCAACGGCAACGGCCCTTCCGGAGGCCCACCCGGCAAAAACGGCAAAAACGTGAAAATCGGCAAAAACGGTAAACCCATCAACAAAAAAGTCGTCATTATCAAAAGAATCCTGCTCATCGCCCTCATTGTCTTTCTGGTGGGCTGCCTCGGCGTCGGTGGTTTTATCTGGGCTTCCGTTAAGGACATGCCCGAATGGACGCCTGACGCTTTTGATCATTTCAGTTTCTCCTCCTTCGTTTATGATAAAGACGGCAACCAGATCGCCCAGCTCAGTTTAGAGGAAAACCGTTTGCATTTCACTTACGATGAGGTTCCGCCGCTGCTGGCTGAAAGTCTCCTTGCCGTTGAGGATCAACGTTTCTACAAACATTTTGGCTTCGACCCCCTCCGCATCCTGCGGGGCGCTGTCAACACCGTCATCAACCCCAACAAACCGGAAGGCGGCAGCACCATAACAACCCAGTTGGCCAAAAACACTTTCATTCAGGTTGAACAACGGACTTCCGGCGGCATGAAAGGGGTTCAGCGCAAAGTCCAGGAACTGTTCCTGGCCATGCAAATTGAACGCAACTATGAAAAAGATGAAATACTCTATGCTTATATGACCCAGACTTACCTCGGCCACGGCGCCTTTGGTGTCCGTTCCGCGGCACAAGTGTATTTCGGCAAAGAGATGGAAGAATTAACCCCGCCGGAAATCGCTTTAATCTGCGGGATGCCACAAGCTCCGGGCGCCTACGATCCCTATGTGAACCCCGAGTCCGCCAAGAACCGCCGCAACTTGGTTCTTTCCATTATGCGGGATAAAGGCATCATCACAGCTGATGACTATACGGCCTACAAAGAAGAACCCTTCACCTTTGTTGATGAAGTTAAGAACGGTGACAAAGTCATCAAAATGGGCTCCAGCTCTTCTGAGAAGCTTTATCCTTATTTTGTCGACTATGTGGTCACTTGTCTTTTGGATGAGAACAAATACAATTTAACCGATGTTCAGGTCTACAAAGGCGGTCTTCATATCCACACCACCGTTGACCCTGCCGCCCAGCAGGAAGCGGAAAACGCCATGAAAGACCCCGCCAACTTTCCAAACAACGCCAAAGACGGCACCCAGGTTCAAGGCGCCATCGTCATGCTGGAAAACGCCACCGGCAACGTCGTCGCTATGGTCGGCGGCCGCGAATATCCGGAAGACCAGCAACTCTGTTTCAACCGGGCCACAAGCGCCCAGCGCCAGCCCGGCTCCTGCGCCAAACCCATTATCGTATACGCCCCGGCTCTCGAAAAAGGCGGCTTCTTCGCCGGCAGCGTTCTTGACGACATTCCCACCACCTTCCCAGGTAATTACAAACCCAAGAACTCCAGCGGCGGATACAGCGGCTTGATCACCATGCGCGCGGCTATCCGCAGCTCGGTTAATATTTATGCTGTCAAACTATTTCAAGAAGCCGGGCCGGATTACTGCTACAATTTCGCCAAAAATTTGGGCCTTGAATTTCGGAACAACACGCAACCCGGTCTGGCCTTTGCCCTAGGCTCGTTCAGCGCCACACCCATTGAGTTAGCGCGGGCATACTCGGCCTTCCCCAACCAGGGCCTTCTCAACGAAGTCAACTGCGTCACCAAAATCCTCGACAACAACAACAGAGTTGTTTTGGAAACGGAAAATGATAATAAGAGAGTCATGAAAGAATCCACCGCCTTTATCATGTGTGACCTGATGAAAGATGTCGTCGATAACGGCACCGGCACAAGAGCCAGAATTTCCAACTGGTTTGTCGGCGGCAAAACCGGCACCACCGATTCCGACCAATATCCGGGGGGCCCCGACGTCTGGTTCACTGGCTACACGCCCCTCTACACCGCCGCGGTTTGGATGGGTTTTGACAACAGCGACAAGGATCATTATCTCGCGTCGGGAACTTACGGCGGCGACAAACCCGCCCAGCTCTGGCAGAAAGTCATGGTTAAAGCCCTTGAAGGCAAGCCCAAGCAATCTATCTTCAACAAGCCGGGCGATGTTATGGACATTCAATTTGACCTTTTTTCCGGCATGATCCCCAGCCCTCTCACCCCAAGCGACTTAGTCTCCCACGATCTCGGCACGCCAGGCGGTATGCCGAACCGCGAAAGCGATGTCTGGATTGAACTGAGAGTGGACGGACAGAACCGTCTTATCCGTCCCGGCAGCACGGCCGGGACACTCAAAGTGTTTCTGAATATGCCGGACCGGCCCCTGGATAATTGGCCGGCGAAAGAACTGCCATACAAACCGCCCGGGGAATATTCGACTGACGAAGAACGGGAAGACGAACCTGGAAACGCCACGGTTCCTGTCTATGCGGCCCGCCTTAGCGGCAACACCGTTACCTTCACAACAACCTTGCCAAAGAACACGATTTATAAAATCGGCTATCTCTATCTGCATGATTCAGATAAAGATGAATGGCTGCCCTCTGTAACAATCACCAACCTAAGCAATTTCAAATATACGATCCCGGATTACTTGGAAGGCGCAGACTCATACCGCTTCCAACTCGACTTGTTCGATAACAATGGCCGCCCCGCCTCACCTCTGTATATAACCGTTCCCTAGTTTATGGACAATGGACAATGGACAATGGACAATTGTGAGATCAAGCGGTCAATGTTTGGCACGTCGCCTATTATTGTCCCATCATGTCTTGCTGTCTCGTGCTCTGAAACGCAATGAAACACGCAGATCCTGGGTACAATCAACAGTAAAGGTTCCTCATTGTCCATTGTCCATTGTCCATTGTCCATTGCTCCTGCTTGGGTCTGATCTGTAACAGTTTCTACAACACCATCCATAAAATACCACCCATTTTGGCACAATGAATTACCAGCATTATGCTATAATGAGACGTGTCATCGAAAAACGGAAGTATCATTACTCCCTACGACGCAAGCCGACACATGTTGGCGGCAAAAGCGCAAATGCATGCAAGCCTATATTGCGCAAGGAGGTACTGAACAATGAAAGACCCCTATCCCATCGAATCCTTGTCCAAAGATCAGGACGAAACCCCTTCTTCAAACAATAAGTCAATTTTGGACTATACCAGAGATATTGAAAAAACAGGCCCTACCAAGATCCCTCCCGGCTACTTCAGCCATCCCTCTGAAGCTGCCGGCCAATCCAACATCAACAATTCTATGAATGGTAATCTCAATCTGCCGGGCAATGGTTCAGACACGTCTACCCCAGCCAAAAGACCCGCCCCGGCCGAAAGAACCTTCGGCGGCGGCAATCACAGCTCAGTCAATCCCGCCGGTAATCCCCTCATCACAACCCCGCGATCCGCCACGCCCTCCGCCTCCCCGAACCCTAACCCCCGATCCCCGATACCCGAACCCCGATCCCCGAACCCCGAACCGCTCTCCGGATCCCCAACCTTCGATTTCAGTGACGCCACCTTAGGCGACCCCGACAATCCCTCCTCCGGCGCCAACGGTTTTTTCAGCCGAATAAAAGGCTTTTTCGGCAAATCTTCCTTAGACGGCGGAAAAGACGGCGGAAATCGTACGAAACCTGGCAGCAAACGAATCCGTATCCTCAGAAACACCCTCATCATCACCCTCATCGTCTTTCTCGCCGGCAGTATCGGCTTCGGCGCTTTTGTCTGGGCGTCCACTAAAGACATGCCGGTATGGAACCCCGAAGTGCTCGATAACCTGAGCTACGCCTCCGTCGTCTACGACAGCGCCGGCAACCAAATCGCTCAACTCAGTTCCCATGAAAACCGGTTGCCTTTTACTTATGAAGATCTGCCGGATACCCTCATCGACACCATCATCGCCGTCGAAGACCAGCGTTTTTATAAACACAGCGGTTACGACCCCCTCCGTATCATGAAAGGCGCTGTCAACACCGTCATCAATCCCGACAAACCGGAAGGCGGCAGCACCATAACAACCCAATTGGCCAAAAACACCTTCATTGGTGCTGAAGACCGAACCTCCGGCGGCATCAAAGGCATCCAGCGCAAAATTCAGGAAATCTTCTTAGCTATGCACATCGAACGCGAATACACAAAAGAGGAAATCCTCTTTACTTACCTAAGTCAAGTCTACCTAGGCCACGGCGCTTACGGCGTACGCTCCGCCGCCCAGGTTTATTTCGGCAAAGAACTGGATGAGCTTACCCCGCCGGAAATCGCGATGATCTGCGGTCTGCCGCAAGCGCCGGACTCCTACGATCCTTATCTCCATGCCGACGCCGCCAAAAAGCGCCGGGCGACCGTGCTGTACGTTATGCAGGAACATGGCATCATCACCGCCGCGAACTATGAACAACATAAAGAAGAAACCTTTACCTTTGTCGAACAGGTTAAAAGCGGCGAAAAAGTCATCAAAATGGGCTCCAGCACTTCCGAAAAACACTACCCCTATTTTGTTGACTATGTTGTCAGCTGTCTTTCGGATCCGGAACAATACAATCTGACGACCGATCAGATCTACAAAGGCGGCCTTCATATCTACACCACCGTTGACCCCAGGATCCAGGAGGAAGCGGAAAAAGCCATGAAAGACCCGGCCAATTTCCCCGGCAACGCCAAAGACGGCGCTCAAGTTCAGGGGGCCATGGTCATGCTGGAAAACACCACCGGCAACGTTGTCGCCATCGTCGGCGGCCGCGATTACCCGGAAGATCAACAGCTCTGTTTCAACCGGGCGTCAGAAGCCAAACGCCAACCCGGCTCCTGCGCCAAACCCGTTATGGTCTATGCCCCGGCTCTGGACAAAGGCGGCTACTTCACCGGTACGGTCTTTGACGACTGCCCCACCACATTTCCTGGCAACTACAAACCGATGAACAGCGGCTCCTTCAGTGGCCTCATCACCCTGCGTGAAGCCATCCGCCGGTCGGTCAATGTTTTCGCTGTCAAACTCTACCAAGACGCCGGCCCGGAATACTGCTTCAATTTTGCCAAGAACAACATGGGCCTTGAACTCGAGACCGCCCACCCCGACTACCTGTCCAACTCCCTGGGTTCATTTGAAGCCTCCCCCCTTGAAATGGCGCGGGCTTACTCCGCCTTCCCCAACCAAGGTATGCTCAACGAAGTCCATTGCGTAACGAAAATAACCGATAACAACGGCGAAATCGTTTTGGAACCCGAACATAACGGCACCAGAGCTATGAAAGAATCCACCGCCTACATCATGTGTGACCTGATGATCGACGTCGTCCAGAACGGAACCGGCGCCAAAGCCGTCATCCCCAACTGGATTGTCGGCGGCAAAACCGGCACCACCGATTCCGACCAATATCCGGGAACCCCGGACGTCTGGTTCACCGGTTACACCCCCCTTTACACCGCCGCGATCTGGATGGGTTTTGACACCAGCGACAAAGACCATTACCTCCCGTCAGGAACATACGGCGGCGACAGACCCGCCCAATTATGGCAGAAGATTATGACCAAAGCCCTTGAAGGCAAACCGAGACAATCCTCGTTTTTTGCCAGACCGGACAACGTCATCAGTGTTCAGTTTGACGCGTTCTCCGGCATGAAACCCAGCTCCCTCACCCCGCGCGAACTCGTCATGACCGACCTTGCCACCCCGGAAGGAATGCCAACCCAAGACAGCAATATTTGGATGGAAGGATCCGGCTACTTCGATTGGGGACGTGGATGGTCGGATTGGAGCCGTTGGTTTGGAACCACGGTGTACTTGAATAAAGACCCGGCGTTTTGGACTGTCATGGAAAGATCACCGCAAAAGGAACTGCGCTATAAACCACCTGGGGAATCTTCAAATAGGGGAAATAATAACAACAATAACAATAACAACAATAACAACAATAACAATCGAGATTGGTGGCGCTTTTAGCCGGACAAAAAACACCCGCTGTTCGTGAAGGTATTCCGTGGAGGTATTCATATGAATGACCCTGGTAACCGCAAGCCAGACCCGTCTGACAATTTCACCCAAGTCAAAAGATCTCTCGGCAGAAGACCCATTCCGGCCAGAGGGCCTCTGTCCAGGAAACCCGCCCCAGCCACAGACTATATTATCAAAACCGCTGACCCCGGCAGCTGCGCAGTCAGTTCGGACAGTCCGGTCAGTTCGGTCAGTTCAGACAATCCCTCCGACCCCCTCTGTGAGCAGAACATAGGGATAGACCCAACTCCCGCCAACGAGCCCGGCGACACCCTTGACCCAACCAAACCCGCCAACAAGACCGCTAAATCTGCCGTTATCGTCCCCCCAGACAGCAATTCATCCGTCCCCCTCTCCTCAGACTTTTCTCCCGGGGTTCAAGACCCGCGCCCCACGGGTTCAGGCCCTGCGGATCACCTCATACAAACAGCGAAGAACCGCTTCAGTCCCTTGATAACCTTTGTCCGTTCCATTCCATCCACCGTCTCTCGTTCCTCAAAAAACGACAAAGACAAGAAGCCACCCACCAAAAAACGTCTCATTCTCAAAAGAGCGCTGTTCGCGACCATGCTGCTCTTTCTGATCGGCGCCATCAGCCTTGGCGTCTTTGTCTGGGTTTCTGTGAAAGACACGCCGCCTTGGAATCCCAACGCCTTAGACAACTTCAGCTACGCCTCCGTCGTTTATGACAATACCGGTACCCAGATCGCCCAACTCAGCTCCTTGGAAAACCGCTTGCATTTCGCCAATGAGGATCTGCCGGAAAAACTCATCGACACCATCATTGCCGTCGAAGACCAACGCTTCTACAAACACGGGGGATTTGACCCCCTCCGCATCATGAGAGGCGCTGTCAACACCGCGCTCAATCCCGACAAACCGGAAGGCGGCAGCACTCTGACGGTTCAGTTGGCCAAAAACATCTTTATTAATGTAGACAACCGCTCCTCCGGCGGCATCAAAGGCGTCCAGCGCAAAATCCAGGAAATCGTCCTGGCTATGCAAATAGAACGCAACTACGAAAAAGACGACATCCTCCACGCCTATTTAAGCCAGGTTTACCTTGGTCACGGCGCTTTCGGCGTACGCTCCGCCGCCTTAATGTATTTCGGCAAAGAGTTGAGCGAACTCACTCCGCCGGAAATCGCCATGATCTGCGGTCTGCCGCAAGCACCGGACACCTACGACCCCTACCAACACCCCGAATCCGCCAAAAACCGCCGCACAATCATCCTCCAAATCATGCAACAAGAAAAAATCATTACCGCCGAAGAATACAACCGCTACAAAGAAGAACCCTTCACATTTGTCGACAAAGTCAAAGAAGGTGCCGAAACTGTCAAAATGGGCGTCGGTTCCAAAACAACATACCCCTATTTCGTTGACTACGTCGTCAGCTGCCTGCTGGACCCGAACCAGTACAACCTTACCTCCGATCAGATCTACAAAGGCGGTCTGAAAATCTACACCACCGTTGACCCCGTCATCCAGCAAGAAGCGGAACAAGTCATGAAAGATCCGGCTAACTTCCCAAGCAACGCCAAAGACGGCGTTCAGGTTCAAGGCGCCATGGTCATGCTGGAAAACGCCACCGGCAACGTCGTCGCCATGACCGGCGGCCGCGAATACCCGGAAGATGAACACCTCTGCTTTAACCGGGCGTCAGAAGCCAAACGCCAGCCCGGCTCCTGCGCCAAACCCATTATGGTCTACGCCCCGGCCCTTGACAAAGGCGGCTTTTTCACAGGCACGGTTCTGGACGACTGCCCCTCCACCTTCGGCGGCGGTTACTCCCCCGGCAACGCCGGCGGTTACAGCGGCCTGATCTCTATGCGGGAAGCTATCCGCCGATCCGTCAACATATACGCCGTCAAACTCTATCAGGCCGCCGGCCCGGAACATTGCTTCAATTTCGCCAGAGACAACCTGGGCCTTGAACTCAAAGACGGCAGCTCCGAGTACTTATCCAACGCGTTGGGCGCTTTCGAAGCTACACCCCTCGAAATGGCGCGGGCTTACTCGGCCTTTCCCAATCAAGGCATGCTCAACGAAACTCATTGTGTGACAAAAATCACCGATATTAATGATAACACCATTATGGAACCAATATACAACGGCAAAAGAGCCATGAAAGACTCCACCGCTTACATCATGTGTGATCTCATGAAAGACATTGTCGACAACGGAACAGGCACCAACGCCAGAATCTCCAACTGGTTTGTCGGCGGCAAAACCGGCACCACCGACTCTCTCGATTATCCGGGAGGCCCCGATATCTGGTTTACCGGCTACACTCCCCTATACACCGCTTCGGTCTGGATGGGCTTCGACGCCAGTGACAAAGATCATTATCTCCCGTCAGGGACTTACGGCGGCGACAGACCCGCCCGGTTATGGCAAAAAGTCATGGTCAAAGCCCTTGAGGATAAACCGCGCCAAACCACGATTTTTGCCAAACCCAGCAATGTCATCAGCATTCAGTATGACGCGTTTTCCGGGCTGCGGCCCAGCGCCCTTACTCCCTCTGAACTCATTAGAAGCGACCTCGGCACGCCCGAAGGTATGCCGGGTGGCGTAAGCAACATTTGGATTGAACTCACTGTAAGTTCCCGAGATCAAGATTTCCCGGCCTGGACAGGCCGGGAACGTCAAATCACCGGCGTGTATCTGAATATGCCCTCCGAATTCTGGACCGTGATGACCAGGTCGGCAGAAAAGGAACTGAAGTACAAACCGCCCGACAAGTCTTCGAGCGGCGGCAAGAACGGCGATAACGAAGAAGGCAGCAGCGGCAATGGAGGCAACAACAACACGCTGCCTCAGTACAAAGGCACACTCAGCCAAAACGGCAACAGTATTACTTTTTCAGCAACGGTGCCCAACAATACAATTTATCGAACCGTCTATCTGTATATTTATAATTCGACCAGCCGCCGATATGTCTATGCCACTGAATCCAAAAACCTAAGCAGCTTTTCTTATACAGTCCCACCGCAATACCGCGGCAACAGCTCCTATCAATTTCAGTTTGTCTTTCGGGACTCTTCTAACCGCGATGTTTCGTCTTCTCAGGTCTTAACCGTAAGCCGCTAGTACTCCGCCCAGCCAGAGGGGCAGGAGGGGGCGGTGGGGCACAGGGCGGAGCCTTTTCGGAAGTGGCGGCAGCGGGTCTTAGGCCTTGGAGCGGAAAAAAGCGCACGCTGTCTTATTTCCGCTTTTCGCGTAAAGGCCTTAGACC
>Ga0082212_10004223_pt1 | contig 20007 bp, 15 predicted proteins | sample TergutNt197P3_FD_71548 | JGI IMG/M metagenome (GOLD analysis project Ga0082212, IMG submission 71548) | Neocapritermes taracua P3 segment gut microbial communities from Petit-Saut dam, French Guiana - Nt197 P3 | ecosystem: Host-associated > Arthropoda: Insects > Digestive system > Gut ... | reverse complement strand
GCGGTCGCGCGAGTCGGGCGGTACAGGCCTGGGGCTGGCGATCGCGAAGGAGATCATTACGCTGCACGGGGGCGATATCGGGATCGAGAGCACGCCCGGTGAAGGGACGGCTGTTACAGTAACGCTGCCGACAGGAGGTGTGGACGCGTATTGAGCAAAGCCGGAAAGGCTCATGAAGCGGTAAAAACCGCTTTGATCGTACTGCTTGCGGCAAGCGCGGTCCTGCTCGGGTGGCGTACGAGGCTGTTTGACGATATTTTCCGTATGATACCATTTTTCGGGAATGTGGCGGACCTGATGTGGGGCGGGACAGGAACTCAGGACGCCGGCGGCTTGATACTTAAAGAAGCCGCCCGGCCGTTGTGCATAGTAATAACCAATGACGAATGCGAACGCTACGGGGTCAGGTATGAAACGGAAACACGCAACTCCGTGTACGACAGGGCGAGCAGCATTATGAGCGAAGCGCTCGGGTCGGCTTCGCAGCCGCGTGAAATCGGCGAGGAGGAGTGGCGCGGAGCGCTGCTAGGGGCGGGCGTGTTTTTTTCGTATGCGTCGCCTGTGAAACTCTCGGTGCTGGATGGGTGGCTGGGTACAAAAACGTCGGTATTTCCGGATGATGTTTCTGTCAGGAATGTGTTTGTCGCATTCGGCAAGGACAGGAGCAGGATCTTCTTTCAGGATCATGAAAGCGGCAGGTTTTATGGCGCCGAAACAGCGTCGTCGGCGGGAAAAGCGCAGGAGTTGGGGATATACAACCCCAACGGGGCTATGTTTGCTTTCGAGGCAAACATAGAAACATCGGCTGTCGCCCCATATATCATCATACTGACGGGGGATGAACATCCTGATGCCCACGCGGGACCGTCGGGGACAAAAGAGGAGCTGCTCGGCGTAGCCGTCGCTGCGCTTGGTCACGAAGATGAGACCTACACGGTGCTTTCCGACGGCGACGGCGCCCTCCGATGCGTCGGGACTCAGTTCAACGTCCGTGCAGACGACAAAGGGTATGTTTTCTACCGGCGCACGGACAGTCTGCCGCCGGCTGAGGAGCGGCTTACGCTCAGCGAGGGTGAAATGATCGAACAGGCGCGAGTGATCGCGGAGAACACTATAGGGGCGCTAGGCGGGAACGCGGAAGTATTTTTTGAATCGTCCGGGTATGACGTGGGATACTTTTCCGTGTATTTCGGATACTATCTTGCCGGCGGGCGGGTATACTTGTCCAATGACGCTAACGCCGCGAAAGTCAACTTTTTATCAGGGGTCGTCAGGGATATAGAACTGAACTTCAGAAGCTTTACGTTTGACGGCGCGTTTACAAGGCTGCTCCCGGAGAGACAGGCGTATGCAGCCGCGGGCGGAGAGTTCGAGCTGTGTTACTCCGACACAGGCGCGGAAACCATTCAACCTTTTTGGCATTGAAGCTTGCGGGGGCGATATGAGCGGTTCAAGAGTGAAAACCATGGTGATTGCGGCGCTCGCCGTGATAAATGTCTTTTTCATGACATTTATCATCAGGGACACCGTCGCGGATGCGCGCAGCGAACGCCAGGCGATTGAAAATGCTTGCGCTGTACTGAGGAACAATGGTATAGAAATCGACCCTGATATTATAAAAAGCAACGGCGCTATCAGGACGATGCGGACGGCGCGGGGGGACGAGGCGGAAGCCGCGATCGCGCGCGCTTTCCTCGGCGTGACGGACATACCGGAGCAGGGAGTGATCAACCTTTATGAAAAAGCCGGGCGCGGGACCGCCGAGTTTTCCAGCGGCGGCGCGTTTGAAGTGGTTTTGAACGAAGGGGTGATCACGAACGACAGCGGGGCGCTGAGAACGGTCGGCAGGCTGCTGCGCTCCATGAAACTTGAAGCGAAAGAACCGGTCGTGTCAGGCGCGCCCGGATACGAAACTGTCACTGCCGTCAGCGCTTATAAAGGGGCGAGCATATTCAATTGTGTTATCGAGTTTGATTTCAGAGACAACAGCCTCAGAAGCGTCAAAGGCAGGTATATGACCGGTATCGACGCGGCGGAGGACGGGGTGAAAATATCAACGGCAGGCACGACGCTCCTGTGTTTGCTTGCCGCGGTCAGGAGAGAGGAGATCGCGTGTTCGAGGATATACAGCGTTGAAGCCGGTTATCAACATAGCATCGCCGGGTCGTTCGGGGATGGCGTCATTGTCCCGGCCTGGCTTATCACAGCCGATTCAGGTCAATATATTGTAGACGATGCGACCGGTGAGATAAGGCGATTGACAATGGATACTTAGGTGTTACTGGCATTGACAACTTAACAAACAATCAGGAGGTATTTATGAAATTCACCGAGATGCCGTATAAACGGCCGGACATGGAAGTTTTACGAAAGGAAGGCGAAGCGTTTGTCAAAGGGGTGAAAGACGCGAAAAGCCCTGCCGAAGTGCTTGAACAGCATAAGAAGTTCTCCGTGTTTTATCAAAACGTCATGACGCTGTGGTCGATTTGCTATGTTCGCCATACGGTAAACACGAAAGACGAGTTTTACGACGGGGAGAATAGTTTCTTTGATGAAAGCAGCCCTTTGTTTGAAAAAATATCCACGGACTTTTACAAGGAGATGCTCAACTCAAAGTTCCGCGAGGAGCTGACCGGGGCTCTCGGGGAGCTGTGGTTTATCAATGCGGATCTGAAACTTAAAGGGTTCGACGAAAAGATAATTGCTGAGCTGCAGAAAGATAACGCGCTTTGCAGCAAGTACAGCAAGCTCCTTGCATCGGCCAGCCTTGATTTCGACGGTAAAAAAGTCAACTTGTCGCAACTGCGGGCGTATCAGTTGTCACCGGACAGGGAAGTCCGTAAAGCGGCGTATGCCAGGCGGACAGAGTTCTTCATAGAGCACGGGAACGAACTTGACGGGATTTATGACGAGTTGGTCAGGCTGCGCGCAGAAATGGCCGTGAAAATGGGTTATGACTGTTTTGTCGAACTGGGTTACATAAACATGCGGCGCAACAGCTACGACGCGGCTGCCGTGAGCGCGTTCCGGGAACAGGTGAAAAAAACCCTTGTCCCGTTCCTTGAGGAACTGCACGAACGCAGACGAAAAAATCTTTCGGTGGAAAAACTGAAATTCTATGATGATGATATATACTTTGCCGGCGGTAATCCGGCGCCTAAGGGAACTCCGGAAGAGATGTTCGAAGCCGGTAAAAAGATGTACGGTGAGCTTTCGGCGGAGACAAGCGTGTTTTTTGAGTTCATGCTTGAAAACGAGCTTTTTGACGTCCTTGCGAAAGAGGGGAAAGCGGGAGGCGGATACTGCACCGAACTGCCCGATTATGGTTCGCCGTTCATCTTTGCGAATTTCAACGGCACAAGCGAGGACGTAGACGTCCTGACGCATGAATGCGGCCACGCTTTTGAAAGCTATCTGGCGAACGGTGTGGATATAATGGAATACCGTGAATGCACCTATGACATTGCCGAGATACATTCGATGTCCATGGAGTTTTTTACCGGGAACTGGATGAGTCTGTTTTTTGCTGAAGAGACGGAGAAGTTTCTGGATATGCAGCTCGCGGCGGCGCTTGTTTTTCTTCCATACGGGTGCATGGTGGACGAGTTCCAGCATATCGTATATGAGAACCCCGGATTAACGCCTCAGGAGAGAAAAGAGGCATGGAAAAAGCTGGAGTCCGAATACAAACCGTACATCGACTACGACGGCGACCCGTTTTTCGGGGAAGGCGGGGCATGGCAGCGCCAGGCGCATATTTATGAACGGCCGTTTTACTATATCGACTATTGTATAGCGCAGACATGCGCGCTGCAGTACCGGATCGCGATGGAGACGGACAGGGCGGCGGCCTGGAAGAGTTACCTTGAGCTTCTTAAAAAAGCGGGGACAAAGAAACTTACCGACGTTGTGCACGAAGCCGGGTTGAAATCTCCTTTTGACCCCGACTGCATCGACACAATCATCGGCGGGGTCAAGAAAATATTGGAGAAGTATTAATTGTATACGAATCAATACTCGCTTCCGAGAAGAATATGGCGTATCATATACCCTGTCCTGATTTTTGTCGGGATACAGCTCGTCATAGGCATTGCCATCGAGCTGTGCGCGACTCTCGTATTTACTTTCAGAGAAATAATGCGCGGGGCGGCGGAGTTTGACGCATCTGAATTAATGGATAGGGTCATGCCGTTTGTATTGGAAAACAGCACCCTTATTGTGCTCATTTGCAACATAATCTCTTTCGCGGTGTTTCTGCCGTTATGGCTGGCCACGCGAAAACGGGCTGAAAGGTTTGAGAACAGGAGACCGGTTGCTCTTGGCATAGTGATCCTCGGTTTTTTCTCCGGGTTTAACGTAGTGCAGCTGCTTGTTTTCGGATTGACTGATATCACAAGGTTTTTTCCGGCATATGAAGAAGTCGCCGGTATGCTTTCGGGAGGCTCTGTTTTGATGCAGGTGCTCGCCGTCGGCATATCGGCGCCGGTTGTCGAGGAGTTGGTTTTCAGGGGTATTCTGATGAACCGTATGAAATGGCTGCCGGTATGGGCTTCAGTGCTGATTCAAGCCCTTTTGTTCAGCTTTGTCCATTTCAATCTGTTTCAGTGCCTGTACGCCTTTTTGGCCGGAGTACTGCTGGGGCTGGTCTATCTTAAATACCGGTCGGTCATAATGGTCATATTAGGGCATGTCGCGTTTAATATGATCAGTATTATCCTCAGCGAGTTCCTGCCGGAGAATATGGCGGTGGTCGTGTTTCTGATATGTCCTTTGCTGATGCTGGGGTGCGGCGCGATTTTGATCAAACGACCGGGCGCGAGACTCCCGATAATGGATACCGGGCAAAAAGCGGAGAGGCCGGAGTATTACACCCCGGCCCCCTGAATCAACCTTCATTATTCTAACAGTTTACTTAACCATGCCGGCGACTTCGGCAGCGAAGTCGTCCTGTTTCTTTTCTATGCCCTCGCCCTTTTCAAAACGGGTGAACGCCTTAACTGTTATCTTCCCGCCGAGTTCCCTGGCGACCTGCTGCACGTGTTTTTCGACTGTCAGCTTGTTCTCTTTGACATACGGCTGGTTCATGAGGCAGATTTCCTCATAAAACTTGTTTATCCGCCCTTTAACCATGTTTTCGGCTATTTTGCGCGCTTTCTCATCGTCAAGATCCTTCGCCTTGTTCTCTTCGATCGCCTTGTTGAGCTGTATCTCTTTTTCTTTCTCAAGCTCGCCGGCGTCTACTGACGAAATGTCAAGGTATAACGGGCGCATAGCGGCCGTTTGCATCGCGATATCCTTGCCGAGCGCGGTCACGGCGTCCATGTCGGAAATACCGGAGACTTCTAGGTTTACTATAACGCCGATTTTTCCGCCGGCGTGCACATAGGGGATACTTAACCCGCTGTCATAGCGCATAAAGCGGCGTACGGAGATATTCTCGCCAATAACGAGGATCATTTCCTGCTGCTGTTCGGCAATCGTTTTGTCAGACCCCGCGTATTTACACGCAAGCAGGGCCTCGACGTCGGACGGCGCGTTAACGGCGGCTGCCTCGGCTACTCCTTTGACAAAATCAGTGAACATTTCATTTTTTGCGACGAAGTCGGTCTCGGAGTTGACTTCCACAACCACGCCTATATCGTCGTACACTGCGGCGTATGCTATGCCTTCGGCGGCTATCCTGCCGGCTTTTTTCTGGGCGGCAGCGAGGCCGTGCTCGCGCAGGTAATCGATCGCTTTTTCCATATCTCCGCCGCACTCGGTAAGCGCGCGTTTGCAGTCCATCATGCCTACGCCGGTCGTTTCACGGAGCTCTTTAACATCTTGTGCTGTAAATGACATATATATTCAATCCTTTAAGTTAATTATTCCGGCTGCCTGCTTACCGGGCGGGCTGATCCGCCGGACGGGCTTCTTCAGGTTCGCCTGCCGGCGCGGCCGGCGGCGGCGTTTCGGTTTCTTCATCACCTTCCGGTGAGTCGTCGCCCTGACGCCCTTCGAGTATGGCGTTTGCCATAGCCTGGGAGATGAGCCGTATCGCGCGGATAGCGTCGTCGTTACCGGGGATTATGTAATCTATTTCATCGGGGTCGCAGTTTGTGTCGACTATGGCGACGATGGGGATACCGAGCTTGCGCGCTTCGGCTATGGCGTTGCGTTCCTTTCGCGGGTCGATGATGAACAGGGCGGCGGGCAGCTTCTTCATGTCTTTGACGCCGCCGAGGTATTTTTCGAGTTTGTTGATCTCGTTTGTGAGCTTGATCACTTCTTTTTTTGGCAAGATGTCAAACGTACCGTCATCCTGCATTTTCCGGAGCTGCGCCAGACGGTCGATTCGCATGCGCATCGTTTTGAAGTTTGTGAGCATTCCGCCGAGCCAGCGGGCGTTTACGAAGAACATGCCTACGCGTTCGGCTTCTTCCTTGACGGCTTCCTGCGCTTGTTTTTTTGTGCCGACAAAGAGGAGCGAGCCTCCGTTTTCGCTGACTTCACGTATGAAGTTGTACGCTTCTTCGAGTTTTCTGACCGTTTTTTGCAGGTCGATGATGTAGATGCCGTTGCGTTCCATGTAGATGTACGGCGCCATTTTCGGGTTCCAGCGCCTTGTCTGGTGACCGAAGTGGACGCCCGCTTCGAGCAATTGTTTCATAGAAATTACTGACATGTTTCACCTCCCGGTTCTGCTTCCACCAGACGCTGTGTTTTACGGGCAACCGCCGGGACATGCCTTTCCCTGTGCGGCACCGGCCCGCTGCCGTCCGGTGTGTAAAGTAATTGCCGAAGCAATACTGCTTCTGTGCCTATTATTGTACCAAAAATAAGGCGCGAAGAGTAGTTTACAGCCACCCGCGGTGAAAAGCAAGGATTCTTTTAAATTGTTTTTTTGAAAGTATTGACTTTTCTGCTAATTTGGACTAAAATTAGCCACATTAAACGCCTTCATTGGTGTTAGAATACATATAACGCATTATTGCAGGAACGGAGGCGGAAAATGATTAAGAGCATGACAGGATACGGCCGGGGGGAAGCGGTGTCAGACGGACGCACCGCTTTAGCGGAGATACGCTCGGTCAACCATCGCTATTGCGAGGTTTCGGTACGCATCCCCGGCAGGTACGGATTTGCCGAGGACGCTGTCAAACAGCTGGTCAAGCGCCGGGCCGGGCGGGGCAAGATAGATGTCGTGATCGGGTTTTCAAGCACGAACGAGGAGGACACGCCTGTGATCCTCAACACTGCGGCGGCGCGGCAGTATTTCGCGGGGCTGCGCGAACTGCAAAAGGCCTTTGACACTACAGGCGATATCACAATAGAGCTTTTGGCCTCAATGCCCGATGTGCTAAGGCAGGAACGCCCGCAGAAGGAAGAGGACGCGATACTGGCGCTCATTATGGAAGCGGTCGATGCCGCGATAGAGGAGTTTGAAGGGATGCGGCTTGCCGAAGGCGCCGGGCTTCAAGCCGACCTTGAAAAAAGGCTCTCTGACCTCATGAAGATCACCCGCGCTACGGAAAAGCGTTCGCCGGAAGTGCGTGAAAACCACACCGCGCGGCTCAAAGAGCGTATCGCCGCTTTTTTTGACAAGCCCGATGACGACGCGATGCTGGAGCAGAGGCTTGCGCTTGAGATCGCGATATTTGCGGACAAGTCAAGCATCGACGAGGAGCTCGTGCGCCTCGCAAGCCATATCGAACAATTCAAAAATGCGATCGGGGCCGGTTCCGGCGATGAGCCAAAAGGCAAGAAACTCGACTTCATCGTCCAGGAAATGAACCGGGAAGCGAACACGATCGGGTCAAAGGCCAACGACCTTCGTATCACAGACCTGATGATCGAACTGAAAAACGGCATCGAGAACATCCGTGAACAGGTCCAAAACATCGCCTGACAGCGGGATTGTCTATATCCTGATCACGTCCCCAAGCACCCGGTAGATTTCATTGACCATCATCGCGAACCTTATCTGCGACTGAAGGTATGCGGCAGCGGCCGGGTCGCGGGCAAGTATCTCATACAGGTTTTGCATCTGCTGCATGACGTCTTGCCCCAGCTCCTCGCCAAGCATCGTCTTCTTTTGCATTTCAAACTGTTTTTCCTGATAATCATTCAGCGCCGCGACCAGGTCCTGGTTCTGTGACGCCCTCTCTTTGGCGACCATATAGTCCTTGTATTCCTGCGATTCTTTGATCGCAATGGACAGTTCCCTTGCCGCATCGTACGGATTTGCCATTCTACGCCTCCATTAGTATTGTCAGTATCACAGGGCTTCTTTGGGTACGCGTATAAATATGCCCTTTGAGTGCGGTACGAATCCTCGATTTTATCGTCTCATGGTCCTCTTCCCCGTCGCGTTCGAGCGCTCCAAACTCATCTTCGGCTATCCTGCGCAGTTCTTCGATGAGATCGCTGCTCATCTTCTCATAAACAAAACCGCGCGATATCACCTCGGGCCCCGATACGACAAAACCCGAAGCGCTGTCGATCGTGGCGGTCACTATGATAAGCCCCGATTCAGAAAGCATCCTGCGCTCTTTCAGCACCGTCGTGCCGATATCGCCTACCCCGAGGCCGTCGACAAAGACTGCCGCCGACGGGACCAGGCGCTTTGTAAGCCCTACGTTCCCGCCTGCCATCTCGATGACATTGCCGTTTTTCGCCACAATGATGCTGGACTTCGGCATGCCCAGGTTTTCCGCGATTGCCGCGTTTTGCAAAAGATGCTTGTTTTCGCCATGCACCGGCATGAAATACGCCGGGCGGATCAGGCTTATCATCACCTTTATCTCTTCCTGGCTGGCGTGCCCCGACACGTGGATGTCCGCTATATCGGAGTAAAACACCTCCGCGCCGTGGCCCAAAAGGGAGTTTACAATACCCGCGACAGTCTTCTCGTTGCCGGGTATCGGCGTCGATGACAAGATGATGGTGTCCCCTCTTCTTATCCTGACATTCCTGTGGTCCCCCGCAGCCATGCGCGTAAGCGCGCTCATCGGTTCGCCCTGGCTGCCCGTCGTTATGATCACAAGTTTTTTGTCGGGCATCGCGTCGATATCGTCAAGATCGACAAGCGTGCCGGCCGGGATCGAAAGGTAGCCAAGGTCGAGCGCAAGCTCGATCACCCTTAGCATCGAGCGCCCGGAAAGGGCGACCTTGCGCCTGTGCTTCACCGCAGTATTTATTATCGTCTGGATGCGGTGCACATTTGACGCGAAGGTCGCGATTATTATACGCGACGTCGTATTGTAGAATATCTTGTCGAGAATCGGCCCCATGGTCTTTTCCGATTCGGAAAAGCCGCTTCTCAGCGCGTTTGTACTGTCGCAGAGCATCAAATCCACGCCTGAGCGTCCGATTTCCGCAAGCTTTTGGAAATCCATGGGCTCCCCGTCCACCGGGGTGTAGTCGATCTTGAAATCCCCGGTATGGAAGACAGTCCCGGCCGGGGTCTCGATCGTAAGCGCAAGTGAATCGGCGACCGAATGCGTCGCCCTGATCGTCTCTACGCTGAAGCTCCCTATCTTCACCTTCTGCCCCGCGTCGACGCGCCTGAAATCGCCTTCGATCCCGTGCTCCTGCAGCTTGCTGTCGATCAGGCCCAGAGTCAGCCTCGTGCCGTATATGGGCGCATCTATCTTTTGCAAAAGGTATGGCATACCGCCGATATGGTCCTCATGGCCATGCGTCACAAAAATGCCCTTTATCTGATTCCTGTTTTCCTCGATGAATGACAGTTCCGGAATGACTACATCAATGCCGAACATGTCATCGTCAGGGAAGGATATGCCGCAGTCGACGATCAATAACTCGCTGCCGTACCTGAATACGGTCATATTCTTGCCGATCTCGCCCAGCCCCCCTATGGGTATTATCTCAAGGACGCCCTCTGCCGCGGAGGCCGCCTCAGCCTTTCGCGGGCGCTGCCTGCGGCTGCGCCCCCTGCCGTTTAAGGCAGGCGCCTGGTTCCCCGGCAGATTTACCGGCGCCGGCTCGGCCGAAGGGGCCAGATACCCGGGCAGCTCCCTGTCCTTGTCCCGTGAACCTGCCGCCGGGGCGCTCTTTGCGCTTCTTTTCTTTTTTCCGCCGGAGGCCTGCTTGACGACAGTCTCGACACGCGTCCTGTCGACGCCCCTTTTTCTTCTTCTCATATCAATTGCCATCAGATCCTGTTATCTCCCCCTGTATTTATATCAACTGTATATTCACGGACCTCTCCGGCCCGCCCGCAGTCTTCACAATAGCCTTCTTTTTCCATATTATTTCACCACTATATCAGCGTGCCTTCCCGGCGCGCCTGAAACATCACGATAGCTTTCCTTTCTCAAATCACTTCACTACAATATTCACGACCCTCCCCGGCACGCCTATCACCTTTATTACCGTCTTTCCTTCTGTCAGCGCCTTTACCGCTTCGAGCTCTACGGCCGCATCGGCAAGCTCCTGCGCGGACAGGCCCGGACTGACAGTTATCTTCCCTTTGAGTTTCCCGTTGATCTGCACGGCGATCTCCTCCGCGCCGCGGATAAGCGCCGCCTCCTCATACACAGGCCACCGCTCAAGAAGCACCGAGCCCTCATGCCCGAACGCCTCCCACATCTCCTCGCATACATGCGGCGTGAACGGCGACAGCATAAGTATCAGCTTCTCCGCCGCCTCATACATAAGTGACGCCCGGACGCTGCCGTCTTCCCGCACCTTGTAAGCTGTATTCACAAATTCCATTATGGCGCTTATCGCCGTGTTGAAATTGTAACGCTCGCCTATATCCGTACCGACTTTTTTGATCGCCGCGTTCATCGCGTAGAGCAGCTCTTTTTCCGCCTCCGGATCCGCGCCGCCTCCCGTTTCAAGGCCAGCGCCGCTTTCCTTAAGCCCGCCTGCCTCTTCAAGCGCCCGCCTGACAAACCTCCAAACACGCCCTATGAAGCGGTAGCTGCCCTCCTGTGCCGCATCGGACCACTCCAGTTCCTTTTCGGGCGGCGAAGCAAACAGTATGAAGAGCCTAAGCGCGTCCGCACCGTACTTGCCTATGCTGGCTTCCGGGTCGATGCCGTTGTTCTTCGATTTCGACATCTTCTCTGTCTTGCCCGGCAATACCGGCAAGCCGTCCTCTTTGAGTACAGCTGCGGCCACGCGCCCCTGATCGTCTGTTATAAGCTCGACATCGGCCGGGTTGTACCATGTGACCCGCCCCTCATCGTCCTCGCGGTAAAAAGTCTCCGCCAGCACCATGCCCTGCGTGAGAAGCCGCGAAAACGGCTCGTCCGCCGGCGAAATGCCTTTGTCGTACAGGAATTTCGTAAAAAACCTTGCGTACAGAAGGTGCAGTATCGCGTGCTCAACGCCTCCGATGTATTGGTCTACAGGCATCCATTTCTTCACCTTTTCGCTGTCAAAGGCCCGTTCGCTGTTGCGCGCGTCCGTGAAGCGCATGAAGTACCACGACGAATCAAGGAAGGTGTCCATCGTGTCGATCTCGCGCTGCGCCGGCGCCCCGCACAGAGGGCATTTTGTTTCCCGGAAAGTCGCGCTGCTCATAAGCGGCGACTCCCCCTTGCCGGAAAAACGCACGTCCGTCGGCAGGAGTATGGGCAGGTTTTCCTCTTTTTCGGCGGTCCACCCGCATTTTTCGCAGTATACCATCGGGATGGGCACGCCCCAGTACCGCTGCCTGGATATGAGCCAGTCACGCAGCCGGAAATTGACAGAGCCCTCGCCCCAGCCCTGTTCCTCCAAATAATCAGTCACTGCCTTGATGCCTTCGCGGCTGTCCATGCCGTTGAACCGGCCGGAGTTGACCATCGTGCCTTCGGCGACAAAGGGTTCCGTAAGGTTTTCTATATCTATATCGTCGCGCCCGGGATCTATAACGGGTATGATATCAAGCCCGTACTTGACCGCAAACTCAAAGTCGCGGCTGTCATGCGCAGGGACAGCCATGATGGCGCCCGTGCCGTAGTCCATAAGCACATAGTTGGCTATATATACCGGTACCCTTTCGCCATTCAGCGGGTTCACGGCGTAGCGACCGATAAACAGTCCCTCTTTTTCAAGCGTCTGCGAGGTGCGGTCTATGTCGTTTAAGAACTGGAGCTTGCCCATGAACTCCGCCACCTTCTCTTCGTACGCGGTCCCATCAGTCAGCGGCCCGACAAAGGGGTGTTCAGGCGCCAGCACCATATATGTCACGCCGAAAAGCGTATCCGGCCTTGTCGTGTATATGCACAGCTTCTCATCAAAGCCTTCGATCTCAAAATTCACCTCGGCGCCCGTGCTGCGGCCGATCCAGTTCTGCTGCATCGTCTTTACGCTCTGTGGCCAGCCAAGCCGGTCCAGGTCGTCGAGCAGGCGCTGCGCGTACTTGGTTATCGCCAAATACCACTGGTCAAGGTTCTTCTTCCCGACCACCGTCCCGCAGCGCTCACAGGCGCCCTCGACAACCTGCTCGTTGGCAAGCACTGTCTCGCATGACGGGCACCAGTTCACCGGGTTCTTTTTCTTGTACGCAAGCCCGCTGTTGAAAAACTGTATGAAAATCCACTGTGTCCATTTGTAGTAATCAGGCAGGCATGTGGCGAGCTCGCGGTCCCAGTCGTAGCTGATGCCCAGCTTCTTCAGCTGCCCGCGCATTGCCGCCATATGCTCGCGCGTCCATATATCCGGGTGTATGCCGTTCTTGATCGCCGCGTTCTCGGCCGGCAGCCCGAAAGCGTCCCAGCCCATCGGGTGCAGCACATTGTGCCCCTTCATGCGAAGGTAGCGCGCCGCCACGTCCCCGATAGAATAATTCCTTACATGCCCCATATGCAGCTTCCCGCTCGGGTATGGGAACATCTCAAGCAGGTAGAAAGGCTCGCCGGGCGCATCATCGTCCGTCTTGAACAGCGCCGTCTCCTCCCAGCGCCTCTGCCATTTCGTTTCGATTTCCCGAAAATCGTATTTTTCGTCCATTGTTCTCGCTTTCATTTTTTGCAAATTTCTTCGGTGTTTCTATATTATAACATTTTTGGCGATAAATTCTCGCTTCCTGTGTTAATAATTAATTGCCGCTTTCTTTCTTTTTTACTGTATCTCCGTTTTCGATATCTATTTTTGCGGCAAACCTTCTTCATCTATCCTGATGAATTCGCCGTCGCCCCAGATCTTCTCAAGCTGGTACATCTCGCGCGGCCCGGGCAAAAAGACATTGACGACTATGTCGCCGTAGTCCATAAGCACCCAGCCCGACGATGGTTTGCCCTCAATGTTTTTCGGGATCACGCCCTCCTTTGCCAGCCGATCCTCTACCTCGTCGGTAAGGGCGCCCATCTGCCTCTCGTTCATCGCCGTAGCGTTGACAAAGAAATCCGCAAACGACGACTGCTCGGCAATCCCAAGCACAATGATATCCTCCGCCTTCTTCGTGGACAGGGCCTTCCCTGTCAGTATAGCAAGCTCCCTGTTATCCAATTCCACTCCTTTCAGCCTGATCGGTTTTTTCCCTCTTCGGGCTCACTGTCCCAAGTGCCGCCCCCGGCCATTTGCCGCCCTTGGAAAACTGCCGCGTCACTCCTTCGTCTTTTCTCCCTGCGCCGTCTTTTATAAACTGCAACGTCACGTCTGCTGCTTCCCTCCCTGCGCCGCTGAAAGCTCCGCTATCGCCGCTTCCGTATCCTCTGAAACCTCAAGCCCTTTGAGAAGCAGGTACTTCTTGAGCTCTGTGAGCACCGTCAGCGTGCCTCGGTCAAGGTCGTCCAAACAGGTCTCGCGCAGCCGTGCGATACTGTCATAGGTCCGCCCCGGCTCCACCGTGTCCGCCAAAAATATTATGCGCTCGAGCCTGCTCATGCCTGCCCGACCGGTCGTATGGTAGCGGATCGCGTTCAGCACGTCCGTGTCCGTTACCCCAAACCCGGATGCCGCCGCTTCCGCGGCCATATCGCCGTGCCCCAGGTCGTTTTCAACGCCGCCCTCAGGATCCTTCCTGAAATCGTGCAGCAAGGCCGCAAGCGCCGCCTTCTCCACGCTTTCGCCAAACCGCTGCGCCATTTCGCAGGCCAGGTCGATCACGCGCTTCGTATGCTCAAAACGCTTCTCGCCCACCTTCTCCCGGACCAGCAGAAACCGCCTCACGCATTCGGGGACGCGGTACCTTATCGTTTCCCCGTCCTTTATCCTTTGGCGTATTTCCGTCGACGAGAGGTCAATCGGCGGGTTGTCGACAAAGTCTATGCGCGTGCCATACGCGCCCCTCAGCTCGCCGGCCTTTTCCATGGCCTCGTCATGCCGGTAGCCCGGCCTTACGCCGACAGCAAAATCAAACTCGGACACCAGCGCCTCCGCCTCTTTCCACTTATCGATCATGAGGAACATATCCGTCCCTATGATGAAGCATAGGCGGGCGCCACCGTATTCCCCGCGTAGCGCCCTCAGCGAATCTATCGTGTAAGACACGCCGCCCTTTTCCGTCTCGATAGGCGTAACGCCAAAGCACGGGTTGTCGCTTACCGCAAGATCCAGCATGCGGAGCCGATCGTCGTCAGACGACGTCTCAGCGTCCTGCTTGAACGGCTGTATATGCGCGGGCATGAAGACCACGCGTGAAAGCCCCGCTTGCACGCGCGCCGTTTCCGCCAGAAGCAGATGCCCTGTATGTACGGGATCGAAAGTCCCTCCAAATACCCCGATACGTTCCTTGTCAAACATTAAATCTATATAGTCACGTTCTCCATGTTGCATTAAATCAATATCAGCCCGAGTTCCCCCAGCTGGCCTGCGCCGGCTTCGCCGGGCGCCCCGCTGACCGGGTCCTCGGCCGCCTGGTTCTTCGGGAAAGCAATGGTTTCGCGTATGCTCTCCTCGCCAAGCAGCAGCATGACAAGCCTGTCCAGCCCGTATGCCAGCCCCCCGTGCGGCGGCACGCCGTAGCGGAAGGCTTCGAGCAGGAAGCCGAACTTGCTCTGCACCTCGCCCTCCGTAAGGCCCAGGACGTCAAACATGCGCCGCTGGAGCGCGCGGTCGTGGATACGGATGCTCCCGCCGCCTATCTCGTTGCCGTTCAGCACGATATCGTAAGCGAGCGCGCGAACAGAGAGCGGGTCGGTCTCCAGCAGGTGCACATCACCTGGATCCGGCGACGTGAACGGATGGTGCATGGCGCTTAGGGCGCCGTCTTCCCCCATCTCAAACAGCGGGAAATCGACGACCCACAGGAACTCATAACGTTCGTCCGCGCCCCCGCCGCCGATCAACCCGAGCTTTTCGGCCAGCTGCACCCGCAGGAACCCGAGCGTATGGAACACCACCTTGTCCGTGTCGGCCACGATAAGGATCAGGTCCCCCGGCTCCGCGCCAAAGAGCGCCGCGAGCGCAATGAGCCCTTCCTCTGTGAAGAACTTTGAAAACGACGACTGCACGCCGTCCTCGCCCATGCGCATCCACGCGAGCCCCTTCGCGCCGTAAGCGCGGCAGGCCTCGGTCAGTTTATCAAGGTCTTTCCTGCTGTAAAGCGCCGAAGCCGAAGGCGCGCATATGCCGCGCACAGAGCCCTCACCGGCTGCCGCGTCCGCAAAAACGCCAAATTCGCAACCCTTCACTTCTTCTGAGATATTGACGAGCTCAATCCCAAACCGCGTATCGGGCTTGTCGCTCCCGAACCGCTCCATAGCCTCACTGTACGAAAGCCGCTGGAACGGCAGCTTTAGCTCAACGCCTTTTGTCTCCTTGATAAGCCTGGCCAGGAAGCCCTCCTGCATCCCAATAACAGCGTCTATATCTGCAAAAGACATCTCAAGGTCGATCTGCGTGAACTCAGGCTGCCTGTCAGCCCGAAGGTCCTCGTCGCGGAAGCACTTGGCGATCTGAAAATACCTGTCCGACCCGCTTGCCATCAGAAGCTGCTTGTACAGCTGCGGCGATTGCGGCAGCGCGTAAAAATGCCCCCTGCTGACGCGGCTGGGCACCAGGTAGTCCCGCGCGCCCTCAGGCGTCGGCTTCATGAGCACAGGCGTCTCTATCTCCAAGAACCCGTTGCCCGAAAAATAGTCGCGCGTGATCTTGCAGACCTCGGCCCGGAAGGCGAGGTTTTTCTGCATTTTCAGTTTCCGAAGGTCGAGATAGCGGTATTTCAGCCGCAGGTTTTCATCCACATTATCGTCGTCCCGTATATATATTGGCGGCGTCTCCGCCTCCGAATAAACAACAAGCTCACTTGCAAGCACCTCTATATCGCCTGTTTCAAGCTCTTCGTTCTTCGCCTCACGCTCGCGGCATACGCCCCGCACGCCGACAACATACTCGCTCCTCAGAGCCTCTGCCGCCGCGAACACCTCTTTTGGCACATCCTCGTCAAAGACGATCTGCACTATCCCCGTCCTGTCCCTCAGGTCACAGAAGACTATGCCGCCGAGGCGCCTGCTGCGCTGCACCCAGCCGTTCAGCACGACCTCACTGCCACAGTCCCCTATCCGTGGTTCCCCGCACATCATCGTCCGCTTCAATATCTCACCCATCGCTTCTCCTTATCATATGACCCCATTATACCCTACACACAGGAAACAGCCCCCGCAATTTCCTCAAACGCGTATTCCTTTTGCGCTCCTGTGCTCATATCTTTTACAGTCGCACAGCCCGATTTGAGCTCGTCTTCTCCTATGACGACCGCAAAGCGCGCACCCGACCTGTCCGCGCACTTGAACTGGTTCTTGACATTCCGCGCGCAGACATCCATCTCGGCCGCTATGCCTTTTTCGCGGAGTCCCCCAAGAACCGTGAGCGCCCGCGCTTTGGCCGCCTCGCCCATATATACGATAAAAGCTTCCGGCGGCGCCGGCTCTGGTATCACAACGCCCGAAGCGTCGAGCACGAGCAGCAGCCGCTCTATCCCCAGCCCGAAGCCCACACCCGGTATGTCCTCGCCGCCCAGCTCCTTGAGCAAATGCCCGTAGCGCCCGCCGCCGCAGACGGCCCCCTGCGCCCCGATCATATCCGACACGAACTCAAACGCTGTCTTCGTATAATAGTCCAGCCCCCGCACGATCCGCACGTCGGTCTCATACGCAATGCCAAGCGACTCAAGGTTTGCCTTTAGCGAGGCGAAATCCGCTTCGCAGCCAGGACAAAGGCTGTCCATCATGACCGGCGCTTCCGCCGCGATCCCCTGGCAGATGGGCGATTTGCAGTCCAGTATGCGCATCGGGTTGCGCCCGTAGCGCGACTTGCACGTGTCGCAAAGCTCATCAAAACGCCCCTCAAAGTAGTCCATAAGCATTTTCCTGTAAACCGGCCTGCACACGGGGCAGCCTATGCTGTTTATCTTCAGCGCGAGCCCGGAAATGCCAAGCCTCCTGAAAAACGAATCCGCGACAGCTATCACCTCCGCGTCCGCAAGCATATCGTCCGACCCGAAAATCTCAACGCCAAACTGGTGGAACTCCCGGAAACGCCCCGCCTGCGGCTTCTCATTACGAAAACATGCAATTTCATACCACAGCTTAAGCGGCTTCACCCCGGCATACAGCTTGTTCTCAAGATACGCGCGGCAGACCCCGGCCGTCCCCTCAGGGCGCAAAGTGATGCTCCTGCCGCCCAGATCCTCAAACGTGTACATCTGCTTTTCAACGACATCGGTCGTATCGCCGATCCCGCGCGCGAACAGCTCCGTATACTCGATCACGGGAGTACGTATCTCAGAAAACCCGAACCGGCGCGCCGCCTCGCGGAACTCCATCTCAACATATTGCCAACGGTACGCCTGCGCAGGCAGGCAATCCTTCGTCCCCTTCAGCGCACTAATCCGACCCAACTCGCCCTCTCTTCTCATATACCTTCATCCTCATATTATACACTTATTCAGACAAAAGGGGACGTCAGGCTGTGTGAAAACCCAACACTCAAACGCCAGCCTGTAGCCAATAAACGGCTTTACTAGATTTCCACGGCAAGTTTTGCGTAAAATTTCCACTTGTGTACGATTAAAATGTATATTTATTCTATTATTGTAAGTTATAGTTAGCATATCTTCCTTATTATGGAAAATACGCTGACTATATATAGAATTATTGGCATAAATGAACAATAAAATCGTACACAAGTGTAAAATCGGTGCAAAATGCAAGGTCAAAATCTATAACGGGCTGTTTTCATACATCCTGACGGCTCCTGCTCATGTGTCATGCCCCTGGCTTTCGGCCTGGTACTGGGTCGGCCAAAGCCCCGTCACTTTCTTGAACGCCTTTGAGAAATAGTACGGATCGTTGTAGCCGGCCAGGATGCTTACCTCCCGGATAAGCAGCCCTTGCCTGCTGTCCAGCAATTCCTTTGCCTTTTCGATGCGAAGCTGCGTGAGGTATTCGGCGGGACTGAGCCCCGTCTGCGCCCGGAAAATCTTGCTGATATACGAAGGCACGAAACCGAACAGGGCCGAAAGCATCTCGTTTGAAACGCCTTTTGTGTAATTGTCTTTCAGATACCGCTCGATCCTTAATACCAGGGTCTTTTTGTCAGTCTTGCTCTCATCCATGCCCGCAAGCCCGAAAACCTGCGCCAGGCCTGTTTTGAGACCTTCGATAGAAGCCGCATTTGAGACCACGTCATACAGGTCAGGTTTCAATCCCGAAGCCTGGTGTGACACAAGCCGCTGGTCGCTGATGACGGCGTCGATGAACTGGACGAAAGCCATCTGTGTCATCTCATTTGCCGCTGCCATATCCACCGCCCCGCCTATGGCTTCTTCAAGCTGCCCGCTGCCGCCAAGGCACAGCGCTTCGACCACCTTGTTGACCGGCAGACCTGAAAAGCCCACGCCGCCGCCCGTAAAGCCCGCGCCGCCGCCCGTAAAGCCCGTGCCGCCTGCTGCCGAAAAGCCAGTACCGCCTGCTGCCGAAAAGCCCGTGCCGCCTATGCTGGAAGAAACCGCGGCCCCGGCGCTGCCTATGCCCGGAGAGGCTTTGCCGCTTTCAGGATCCGCACAGGGGTCCGTAAACATCATGGAGCCGCATAATTTGATATCAAGATAGAGCTTTGAACGCATAGCGCGGATAAGCGTCCCGGTTTCACAAAAAGCCACAGGTTCGGTCGCCGCGTACAGGGTCTTGGGTAAAGGCGAAAGCCTTGTCATCGCGGAGAAAAGCTTCCCGGAAATCTGGGCCGCGCGTTCAGGCGAAGTCTTCTTAAGTATGAAGACATATTCCGTACTGACCTTCCCTTCAAGCACAAGCACTTCCTCGCCCTCATCCATGAACAGCCGGATAAGTTTTTCAGCGCTGTGTTCTTTCCAAAACGCCGCGCCCGGCGCCATGCCGTCATCGGGCGAGAGCGGCCAGTTGCCTGCGCAAGCCAAAAGGACCCAGCTGTCCGCATTGGAAGACGCGCCGGCGCCCCGCGGGGCCCCTGCATCGCTGAACCCGCGGTTTTGCTGCAAAGCGCTTATTACACAGGCTTCCTCGATGCGGGTCAGCAAATCAGCCATCTTGTCCGGCGCAAGCGGCTTGAGTATATAGTCAAAAGCGCCCAGGCGCAGCGCTGACTGCACGTAGGAGAAGTCCTGGTGGCCGCTTAGGATCACCGACAGGCAGTTCGGGTAGAGGGCAATAAGGCGCTCGATCAATTCAAGCCCGTTCATCACCGGCATACGTATATCGGTAATGACCACATCGGCAGGCTCCTCTTCCATGCGCAAGAGCGCAGCCTGGCCGTTCATCTCATAGCCGATGACTTCAAAGGCATCGGAAGAGCCCTCGATCATCTGCTTGACCGCCCGGGCTATCGGCGGCTCATCCTCGACAATCAGTACGCGTATCATGGCGCTCCTCCCGCAAAATTCAGGCGCTCCTCCCGCAAAAAGCAGGCACTCCTTCCCATCCGAACTGATGTCAGCGTATACCAGTTTTACGGGATTTGCAAGAGACGGAACTCTGCTTTAGAAACGAAGAAGGCTGCACTGCTACTGTTCACACAGGGGTTCGGCATACTCTGCCGTGATTCTGATGATTTTTGTCCGAAAAGTGGACTTGTGTATGGTTTGTGTTCGTT
>Ga0082212_10004222_pt1 | contig 20007 bp, 11 predicted proteins | sample TergutNt197P3_FD_71548 | JGI IMG/M metagenome (GOLD analysis project Ga0082212, IMG submission 71548) | Neocapritermes taracua P3 segment gut microbial communities from Petit-Saut dam, French Guiana - Nt197 P3 | ecosystem: Host-associated > Arthropoda: Insects > Digestive system > Gut ... | reverse complement strand
TTGAAGGGCAAAAAACTCCATTGGACGATGTGTTTTATTATTTCTCTGAAAAAAAATTGGCTAAAGGGGTATCGGGTTTGCTCCACCTATGTTAGAATAGGCGAATGGTGTCGAGTCGTCCGTCGTATTTTCCTTCAATTTACCGAGATTTTGTGCAAATGTTTCCCGATGTCTCCGCGTGTGCCGCCTACCTTGAACGCCTTCGGTGGCCCAACGGATTTGTATGTCCCGCCTGCGAACAGCAAAGCGAACCGTGGCGGGCAAAGAGAGAACGGTTGGTTTGTCCCACCTGCCGACATCAATGTACCGTTACCGCCGGAACGATTTTTGATCAAACACGAACACCGATGACCGTTTCTGTGCTTCGGTAAAATTATTGTACCCGCTTTGCGATCAGTCCCGCCACGTAACCGGCTTTGAAACCGGCATCAATATTCACGACGGTAACGTTGGACGCACAACTGTTGAGCATTCCCAGCAAAGCGGCAAGTCCGCCGAAACTTGCACCATAGCCAACACTCGTCGGAACGGCAATCACAGGACAAGAGACATAACCGCCGACAACGCTCGGCAATGCCCCTTCCATTCCCGCGATGACCACCACAACATCGGCATCCTGTATCCGTGGCAATTTTTCCTGCAATCGTTGTGGACCGGCAACCCCTACGTCCTGGATGAATACAACCTCCGCTCCCGTCCAGAGGGCAGTTTCGCGTGCTTCTTCGGCAACCGGAGCATCGCTGGTTCCTGCCGAAACGACAGCAATGTTGCCGCGATGTTCAGGTTCCGTGTGGTTCGCCGGAAAAAGACGGAACGTGCGCCCCACCGGGTTGTACCGGAAAGACTGTCCCAAAAGTTGCTGTTGCAAAAAGTTCCCTTTTTCGGCATCGATTCGGGTCGCAAAGGCATCGATTCCTTGTTCGGTAAGGGCGCACAGGATTTTCAGGATCGTTTCTTTGGTTTTGCCCTCACCATAGATCACTTCGGGAAAGCCACACCGGTCTTGACGACCAATATCAAGTTGCACTTCGTCTAAGTCGATGAAATCGCCCCGCATGTTTTTTATCTCCTAACATCTATCTCCTCAACGTACCGCCGGTTGAGTTTCGGAGTCTCTAAAAACGGCACCGGTATCTGTAGAGGCACCACTTCGGGGGCAAGAATGGGTGTGGGGGCAGATGCGGCAGCAGACCCCATTACGTCTGATTCGATCCAGCGTCCCCGGTCATCCAATTTCATCGTTCCCATGCCATAATCCAATAGCATTCGTTGCGTTTGATACTGCACCCACGTATTGAGCAAGTTGTTCTGGCTGTTCAGCAACCCATTCAACGCATTAATTAACTGTAGTGCTGCATTTGTGTCGAGCCTCCCTCCGCGTCCCGGAGGTTGCTCCAGCCGAAGTTGCATCACGTCAACTCGCGTGGTTGCGATTCGAACCGCGTTACGATTGATCTCGAAATCTATTCGGCGCATTTGCAGGTTCCGCACTATGTTTCGCAGTTCCAGATTCACCGAATCAACATACATATAATATGCCCGACGTGCCCGCTGATAGTCGATTTGACGAGTACGGTACGTCATCATCTCTGCAAATCGATTCAACGGAGTATCCCACTCCAACGTTGCCTGAAGTTCGCTGTGGTCCCCGATGCGCCCATTGTTACCGTCTCGCCTTCCTGCGCTGCCGGATAACCGTAGGTCGAGCACGCCTTTCAGTCGATCCGCTGATATGTCAATGTCCCGCCAAGCATCCACAAGTTTCGCTCTCTCGTTCATCCAGTCCAAACGGTGTTCGGCTGCTATCCGAAACGCATCGTCTGCTGTTATCGAAACCGGCACCAACGTCATGGATTCGAGTCTTGTCCGCGTTTGCATGAGAGACAGCAACACTAACTCATTTTGAAACTCCGTAAAGACGTGCCGAATCCATTCGCGGTATTCGTCTCTGCGCTGAAGTTCAGAAATAATTTTCCGTGCTTCTGCCCTTTGTTCTTCCCGGCGAATTTGTTCCGACGTTTTAGCCACGGGAGAGTCCTGCGTTGCTTCCAGCGTCTCCAACCGGAGGGATATTTCTTCAAGGTCCTGTTGTTGCTGAAATATGCCTAAACCCGGCGTTTGAACCGCTTCAGTCCGATTGATCATTTTCAATGCTTCCTGCACCGGTTCGTCGAACGAACGATTCTGGATCATTTCCCGCAATTCTGCCTCTTCCGTGTTGGCAAACATGTCGAGTATCGTGAAGATCGCTCGAAGTCGATCTCGGTTTTTCGGAATGTCTTTGTGCCGCAGGTCGTTGAGCCGTGTCTCAAATTCGTTGATGTCGTAGATGCTGGGATCAATCCTTTCGCCGGACGCAATGCGTTCGATAAGAACGGTTTCTAGGCTTTTGAGTCCCTCGATTCTTTCAGGTACACTTTTTTGCAAGATATCCAAATCCTGCCCGAGGACAATGAGTTCGCCTCGGGCACGTCTCACCGCGTCTTTTGTTCTTTCCCGGAAGTCACCAGGCAGGGGTTCATCTTTTTTCCGAATCATCGCGAGCAGTGTTACAACATCTTCCGTCAAGAGCATGAGTTCAGGCGACGATAACTGGAATTGTTCCAAAAGTGGATCGTTGATGCTGACATTCAAATCTGGGGGCAAACCGAGGGAGCGGATGTACGATTCGATATTGCTCTGATACGTGTTGACTTGTCCCAACAACGTGCTTTGGTTACTCAAGAGGTCCTGCCGCATTTCCGCAATTTGGGTAACGTCCGTCACTTGGTTCGCTTCGAACATTGCAAGCATTCGGTTCAGGTTTTCTTCCAATCCAATAATGTACTGTTTCCGATTCTGGATTTGGATTTGCTCTCTCAACAGCCCGTAGATACCGGTGCCCCCCGAAGCACCGGAGCCCGTAGGCACCGAACCGGTTACGACTCGAGTATAATGTCCCTGCTGAAACAAGACCATTTCTCTGACAGCATACAAGAAAGACCGTTCGGCTTGTGTGAGACTTGCGAGTTCAACCTTTCGGCTTGCTCCGCGCAACAACGGTTGCGTGAGGCTAGCATTGACGATCGAATCCATCTGCCAGGATGTTTGTCCGGTGAATGTCCACGTCACAGTGTTTGCCAATTCCGCCACCCATTGAGCACCAGCAGCGGTTCGCCGCTGGATTGCCAGGGTTGCGTTGTTTGACAGTCGATCGGACGACTCGGTGTAAGACAGATGACCGAAGCCGCGAAACTGAGTGTCGTACCGAAAACGTTGCTGCGCGACCACCATCGCAGTCGTATAAAGGTTTTCGAGCCTTGTTTGGTATTCGTTAGAATGGAGTCGCGCTAATTCGAGGGCACTGTCTTTGTCCAGAGGAATTTCCCCCTTTTCATTGAGCATGAGATATTGTCGCCATCGTGGATTTTCGACGTTCTGCGTACAACCGTGCTCATACCATTCGGGAGAACCCTGCATTCCTGCGATCCAGCGCATTTTTTGGTGAGCCGTCGGATCATCTTGCGGCATCGGCTCCTCGTCAGGATGGTAGGGGTCAAACATTCGGGAAGTGACATCGGGCGCGATCTGATAGTCGTCGATTCTCCATCGGGGATCATTGTTACCTTCTCGGAGAATAGAATAGACCTCACGGTCAGCCTTCATTCGATAGTGTTGTCGGCTACATCCCACACCGCCACCGAGGATGGTAATAATGGCGGCGAAGCAAAGGAAACAAACAAATCGGTTCATGGCAAGGGAAACAAGGGCTATCCCTTTGATCGGCGTTAATCTGGCGAAACTTTAATGGTCATGCCAAATTTATGAAACGTAGGGCATGTGCCGGATGTACGGTATTTAATAGATAAAGCGCACAAAGGGACGAACGCAAGCCCTACGGATGGTGCAAACGAGCAACGAACGTTGGCGAGAATCCAGCGATACAAGAGCCAGTAATACAGGAGCCGGTGGCACCCAAAAATCACTTTTTCGCGGGACTCTTGGCGGCGGCTTGAGGGGAGGCGTTTTTGGCTCCTGTTCGTTTCGGAGCGGCACTCTTACCAGTTTCTTTGGTGCCGGAGGCTTTCGTGTTCGAGCCCTTACGGACGGGAATCCTGCCGAGGGTGGTCTCCGCATCGTGCGACAACTTGAACGGAGCATTCTGTACATGTTTGCGAATGGCACCGGAACGAATACACTGAGTACAGGCACGGACGGTCTTGGACGTTCCATTAGGGCTGGTTGTCCGAACGTTTTGCAAGTTCGGCAAAAATGCCCGACGCGTGATACCGGTAACTTTCGTACCTACACCGCCGAGATATTTCGCTTTACCCCTCGTTTCAACGCGATTTCCGAGACCGCGCCCCTTGCCGCAGATTTCACAGACACGTGCCATTGCAATTCTCCCAAAAGACTCCACCGGATTCTATCAGAAAATCCCGATTGAGCAAGAGGGGATGTCGGACACCCACGCACCCAGCGAAACATTCCCTTTTCCCGCGTACTTTTGGTATAATTCCCATGTCATCAACCCCATTCAGGAGAAACAATTATGCGTCGGCGCGATCTATTGAAACTGGGACTCGCTAGTCTCGCAGCGGGAACGTGTGTTCACGTTGCCCAAGCCCAACCCTCCAAATTGCCCGAGGCGCGGTATGATAAACTTCCCCTTTGGCGGGGATTCAATTTGCTCGAAAAGTTCAACGGGCGCAATACCAAATTTGTCGAAAACGACTTCCGCTGGATCAGCGATTTTGGTTTCAATTTTGTCCGGTTGCCGATGGACTATCGGATGTGGGTCATCGACCGGGACTGGCGGAAAATCAACGAACGAGTGCTCGAAGAAATTGACGAAGCCGTCGGGTTCGGTGAGAAATACGGGATTCACATCAACATGAACTTCCACCGTGCGCCCGGCTGGACCGTGGCAAACCCCCCCGAAGCGAAAAGTGTTTGGACGGATTCGGAAGCCCGAGAAGTCTGTGCGATGCACTGGGCAACCTTTGCCAAGCGGTACAAGGGGATTCCCAACAGTCGGGTTAGTTTCAACCTTTTCAACGAGCCCTCGAGCGTCGGCAATGTGATGGCACAATGTCTCGAAGCCCATCGGTTCATCATTTCAGCGATCCGAGCAGAAGACCCCGACCGCCTCATCATGTGCGATGGTTACGAATGGGGCACCAAACCGCTCCTTGGTCTGGTCGGTCAAAAGGTGGCGATGGCGACGCGCGGATATGCTCCCAGTGAAATTTCCCACTACAAGGCAAGTTGGGTGAACAGCGCAGATTTCCCGGAGCCATCGTGGCCGACCGTGATGGGGAATGGACTCCTCCTCAAACCAGACAAAGGGGAAATTGAGGAAAAATTCAGGCAACCGATGCAAATCGAAGGACCGTTCACGGCGGCAACGAAACTACGGATGCTCGTGGGTACCGTCTCGAACAACACGAGTCTGGTCGTCGAAGCGGACGGCAAGGTGGTCTTCAAGCATGATTTCAAACCGGGTCCCGGCGAAGGAGAATGGAAACAGTCTGTGTTGAAGCAGGAGTGGAACGTGTACCAAAACATCTACGACAAGAATTACGAAGCAGTCATTCCTGCCGGAACGCGGCAGGTTGCCATTCGGGCAGAGGGGGGAGACTGGATGATGCTCAAAGAACTCGCCCTGAACAGCGGCAAGGGGGATTCGTTGGTCACCCTGTCTGCCGGATGGAATCAAGAGCCGTCGAAGTTTGGCTACAATGGCACGGTAATCACCGGCGGCACCGTTAGGGACAGAAATTGGTTGAAGCGGACGATGGTCGAACCGTGGCAAGAAGTGCAGAAACAGGGAGTCGGCGTGATGGTCGGCGAATTTGGTGCGCATCAATTCACCCCACACGACATTGTTCTCCGTTGGATGGGGGACATGCTTGCGAATTGGAAGGAAGCCGGTTGGGGCTATGCACTATGGAACTTCCGAGGCTCCTTTGGAATCATGGACAGTGGGCGCACAGACATCGTGTACGAAGATTTCAACGGACACAAACTCGACCGCAAAATGTTGCAACTGTTGCAGGGGTAGAGTCTGAGTACCCAGTGTCGTACTGCATTTCGGAAACGGGTTTATTTGCGTGGAACCAGCGGCAGACAGGGCGGTGCGCTCCCAATGGTGGGCGACTACCGCCATGAACACAACTGGTAACTGCGAATAGCACAAGAACGGGGGGCTTACGTCCAACGCCCTTCTATTTATAATACCTCTATGATCAATTCTGTTGCTGAATCGTTGCGCTGGCAAAAATTTCCCGTCTTGAACCAAGGATTCGTCTGCCTTGTCGATGTCATGGGAAACGATTCCGCCATTGTCCAAGCAGCGAGAGTCAGTTACGGCAAGGGAACGAAAAAAGTCTCCGATGACCGAACATTGCTCCGTTATCTGATGCGGCATCAGCACACGACCCCCTTTGAAATGGCAGAAATCAAACTGATGGTGCGGGTGCCGATGGACTGCTGGAGGCAATGGATCAGGCACCGGACCGCCTCGGTCAACGAGTACAGCACTCGGTATTCCGTTGCCGTTGATGCCGCTTACGAAACCGCACCCGAAGCGTGGCGAATCCAATCGGAAACGAATCGGCAAGGAAGTGAGGGGTTTTTCGATCTCGATGCAGGTTGCATTCTTACCGAAGAAGAGAAAGCGTTCCTTTCTCACGCGCAGGAAGTCTATGCAAACCGCCTGAGCAAGGGGGTGGCGCGTGAGCAGGCACGAAAGGATTTGCCCCTCTCAACGTACACCGAAGCCTACTGGAAGGTTGATCTGCACAATTTGTTCCGGTTCCTCGGACTTCGGATGGAAGCGAACGCCCAGTACGAAATTCGGGAATACGCAAACACTATCGGAGAAAAGATCGTTCAGCCTCTATTTCCTAAATGCTGGGAGGCGTTTGTCGATTATCAATTAGGGTCTTTGCGGTTGAGTCGGCTCGAACAAGAGGTTATCCAGCGTCTTGCACAGAGTGGAACGATTCCCGCGACGCGTGAACATTTCTTGGAAATGCAGGACAGTTTGTGGAAGGAATTCGAACGCTGCCGGGAGCGAGACGAATGTTACGAAAAACTCCATCGTCTGGGAATTGTCCAGTGATCATTTGGGCACAGGGCTCCGTCTATTTACCGGCGATTGCAATTATGCTATACTTCTCCGTAGTTTCGTAACCCCGTAACCGAAAGGTAAAACTATGTCCCGTGTGAGCAGACGATCCTTTTTGAAGAGTTCCGCCCTGACGGTAGGCGGTGCCTCCGTTTTTTCGATTTCCGGCACATCCGCGTCGGGGCAAATCCTGGGAGCCAATGACCGAGTCCGAATCGCCATTGCCGGTGCTGGCGGACGTGGCGGCGACCACATCAATGAGTTCAAGAAACTTCCCAACGTGGAAATCGCGTATGTTGTCGATGCCGACCATTCACGTATGGAAACCAGAATGGGCGAAATTGCCAAGACTGCCGGGAATACTCCCAAAGGGTCGGACGACTATCGCCTCGTGCTTGAAGACAAAAATATCGATTGCGTCACGATAGCATCTCCCAACCATTGGCACTCCTTGATGGCGATCTGGGCTTGTCAGGCAGGCAAAGACGTTTATTTGGAAAAGCCCTGTAGCCAAAACGTGTTCGAGGGGCGTAAACTTGTGGAAGCCGCAACCAAGTACAATCGATTGGTGCAACATGGCACCCAACGGCGCAGCGAAGAGACTTGGGCACGAGTCGCCGCAGCAGTGAAAAGCGGGAAGTATGGTAAACTCACCGCCGCCAAAGTCTATGCGAGCCGTCCTCGGGGACCCCTTGGATTCAAAGCCATCGAAGCCCCACCGGCAAACCTCAATTGGAATCAGTGGGTCGGACCTGCGCCCATTCAGCCCTACCACGCTAATCTCGTGCATTACAACTGGCACTGGTTCTGGGACTTCGGAAGTGGCGAAATCGGCAACAACGGTCCCCACTATTTCGACCTTTGCCTCTGGGCTATGGGAGAAAAAAATCCTAATAGCGTGATTGCTTTCGGAAGCCGTTTCGTCAAAGACCCCAAGAACTATTACAAGGATCAAGCGGAAACGCCGACGATTCAATTCGCACTCTACGATCTCGATGGCATTCCGCTCATCTTCGAATCATGCAACATTGCCGGTCCGAGGGAAAGTTGGAATCCCCAAGAGGAAGCCGAGTTCTACACCGAGAATGGTGTCATCCGAGGAAACTCATTTATCCCGAATGGGGGTGGCGCAGCGCAACGTCTGGACGTTGAGTTTGAAAAACCGGCACCCGGCGGCAACTTCGCCAACTTCCTCAACGCCGTTCGAGATCGCAACTCGGTAGCACTCAATGCACCGATTGCAAAGGGAGTCTATGCTGCTGCGCTGTGCCATTGGGGAAACGCCGCTATGCGTACCGGACACCGCGAAACGCTTCCGGCAATCCGAGAAAGAATGGGCAACAACGCGATTCTGCAAGCGTCGATTGAGAAAGTCGCTGCGAACTTCAAAGTCGTTTTTGGCGATAGCGTGAGCATTGATGCCGTACCTTTCCAGGCTTCCGAGAAATTGGTCATTGATGTCGCGAAAGAAAAGTTTGTGGACAGTCCCCTGGGCAACTCGTTCCTGACTCGCGCTCCGCGTCCGCCGTTTGTGGTGCCGGAGCAGGTGTAGGGCTACAGTGTTCATCTTTTGCCGTCTCATCTTGTGGTGCGTTCGATGCGCTTCACAGGGTCAGGCGGTGAACGTCTGAGCATGTTGTACCAATCATGCTATCATTATTGTACAAATGACCCGAGTGGGTGATATTTTATATTTTCTGCGGCAGATTTTTTTTCCGAACTGGGTGGATCGGGAAGACGAGAGGGAACCGACCGGATTGCAAAAAATTCTTGCGACAGTGTTCTTCTATCTGACCTCTCGCTTCGGCGCAGGAACGCTCTTTAGCGTTATTTTGCATGTTTTCATTTTAACCGTCCTGTCACTGATTATGATCTCCAAACCGGGAGGGTTTGGCGGGGTCGATATTCTCGGCGGGACAGGTATTCCCAGCATGGAGCCATCGTTTAACGTCGGATCGGGACAGGGTTCCGGGAATGGTCCTGGGATCGGTTCGGGGGAGGGTAATGGTCCTCAACAAAACGAAGTACCAACAGATACGCCGTCGGGACCGGATTCAACCGATCAGGACGGAAGAGATACCGGTGTTGATCCCATTACCGTTGTTCCCGGCGAAGGAGATCGCCAAATCGCGGCGAGGGGAGGATTCAGCAGAGGGGGGGGATACGACAATCGCAATCTCGGCGGTCGGCGGGGAACCATTGGTGGTGGTGGAGGTGGAGGCAACGGAGGAAGTGGTACAGGGCAAGGCGGCGAAGATGCGGTTGAAGCAGCACTGCGATGGCTTGCCGCTCATCAACAGGCAGATGGCGGTTGGAGTTTTGACTTCGCCGACTCCTGCGGAGAATGTTCCTACAGCGGCACAGGCAGACAAAGCCGCCGTACTGCCGCCACATCATTGGCACTGCTTGCTTTTCTAGGAGCAGGCTACACACACCAAATACAAAGTCCGTACAGAGCAAACATCGACAACGGCTTGCAATTTTTGATACGTGATCCCAACGGGGGAATTAACGGAGCGGCGATTATGAGGGACGATTTGCGGATGTACTCGTATGGTCTCGCCGCCATCGCGCTGTGCGAAGCATACGCGTTGAGCAACGAGCGAAATCCGAGGTTAACGCTGGGCACAGAAGCGCAAGCGGCTTTGTGGCGCATTGAAGCGGCACAGAGAGATTCCGGGGGCTGGAATTACCGACCGGATCAGGAGAAACGACAAAATTTTATTGTGTGGGGGGACGATGTCGTTGTCGGAGGGGACACGTCGATATTCTCGTGGCAACTGATGGCACTCAAAAGCGGTCAACTAGGGGGACTGCATGTATCACAGTCGGTACTCTACGCAGCACAGGATTTTTTGGACGCGGTCGCATTGGACGGTGGTCGGCAGTATCACTATAATCCCAATCGAATCTGGGACCCCAACCCGGAGCGTCGGAGCATCTCCCCGTACACGTGCACAGCCATCGGACTGCTTTCGAGAATGTACTTCGGTTGGAAGCCGGGCGATCCGTTTCTCGATGAAGGTATGGAGCAGATTGCTCGCTGGGGTTATACGATCCAGGAAGGGAAAGTCAATTTGTACTACGTTTATTTTGCGACGTTGGCATTACATCACTACGGCGGTGAGCATTGGGACGAATGGAATACCGGTATACGGGAATTACTCATTCAATCACAGTCCCAGCAGGGGCACGAGCGGGGCAGTTGGTATTTTCAAGACCCCTACTGTGACTCCGGCGGCAGATTATTGAATACGGTACTGGCTACGATGATTCTGGAAACCCCCTACAGATTTATGCCGCTCTATCGGAAGATACGGTAAACGGAGCCGCAATCGTAGTTTGCGCAAAAGAGAGTCGGCGGCTACGTCGCCGTCCATGTCCCCGGGGTCATCATCGTTGCCCTTCGTCGAAAATTCTCAAATTTGCTCTTTCCTTAAAACGAGAATTCCTGTACACTACGCCGCCGTTGGGCAAAGGATTGTACAACGGATCAAATAAAAAGGGTCAAAGAGCATGGATGCTCGCTTTTTCCGGCGTATTGAGGTGTTGTTGGTGTTGTTCTTGCTAGTGTCGGGAACGCCTATCATAGGAGCACAGTACGAAACGTCTAACTTTACCATCAGTGCCTCGTGCGCCGAGTCAGCCCAGCAATTTGCCGAAGCAGCGGAACAGTACCGCAAAGATTTGGCAATGCTTTGGCTCGGCAAAACCTTGCCCGACTGGTCGGCAAAGTGCCCCGTCAAGGTTCTTGTCGGTAGCAATCTTGGGGCGGGCGGAACGACTTCGTTCGTCTTTGAAGACGGGGAAGTGTTCGGTTGGGAAATGGAAATCCAAGGGGCACACGAACGGATTTTGGACTCTGTGCTACCGCACGAAATTACACACATGATCCTCGCGTCGCATTTCCGGAAGCCGATTCCCCGCTGGCTGGACGAAGGAATGGCAACGTCGGTGGAACACCAAAGCGAAAAGGATAATTATCACCGGATGCTGCGACACTTCCTCCAGCCGAGCGTCCCGCGATGTTTTCCGCTCAATCGGATGGTTGCGATGAAAGACTATCCTGAGGATGCAATTCCTTTTTACGCACAGGGCTTTTCACTGGTGGAGTATCTTTTGGAACGTGGCAAAGAGCACGACCGGGCAATCGACGATTCCGCACACTGCCGATTGGTGCGGTTCGTGGGTGCCGCGATGCAAAATGGGGACTGGCAATCGGTGCTCCACGAGCATTATGGGATTGAAAATCTCGGCGAATTACAAACAAGTTGGATTGAATGGGTGGGCAACGGCGGACAATTATTGCCTCCGGTTGCCGCAGTGGCGAGTATCGCTCCGCCGTTTCTAGCACAAGCCGATACCATGCAGGACAGTGCTGTGGTGGCGCAGACCCGAGCAAAGCCATTGCCACCACCGATGGGCACGTCGGTGTATGATCGGCAAGTGGAGGCAATTCCCACGAAGTGGGACGATGAGAGTCCCATAGCGATTCCGGCTTCATTTGGACGGAATGTGGTACTGCGATAACTTCGCCGACACTGCGCACTCACCGGCATACTGGCGTATGCCGCTCTTTGTGTCTACCGTTCATTGCGCTCCATTCTCTTGCAATTTTACACCGACACGGTAGAATGGTTGTTGCTTTTTCTTAACGTGCTTTTCGGCTGTTTTCCGAGCAATGGTAATAGAACAGAATATTCCCGTTTTTTTTGATTGGATTGGACCCGCCGCTCTCACTTGGTGCATTGCTGTCGCCGTGATGCTGGCTATCGCCTTTGTTGTCGGTGCTGTTTTTGCCCTTATCTGGTACGGTCCTGCCAGATTTTGGACGCCTTTCAAGCAAGCCGTTTTGCGAGGGGGTGAAAATGCAATCGTTTCCCCCATCAGGACATGGGCGGTGGCTCAGTTGACCATCAAAGAATCGATCCGTCGGCGAGTCCTGCTCGTTTTTGTGATGTTTCTTGCCCTTATTTTGGTCGCGGGCTGGTTCCTTGATACGGGAAGCGAGGATCCCGCCAGACTTTATCTCTCCTTTGTGGTCGGAGCCACTACGATTCTCGTGCTCCTTCTCGCCCTCTTTTTGAGTGCATTCAGTCTTCCAACAGACTTCAAATCGAAAACGATTTACACCGTCGTGACCAAGCCGGTACGTAGTAGCGAACTCGTTCTCGGACGTATCATCGGTATTGGGCTGGTGGGCACCATCATTTTGGTACTGATGGGAGGCGCAAGTTACGTCTTCGTTACCAGCAGCCTGGAACACACGCACCTCCTGTCTGAAAGGGAAGATTTAATGCAGGTTTCAGTGTCTGATGATCATACCGTCGATGCGGATCGGGTCGTGTTCAGGGGGGAGACGCAATTATCCAATGGACACAAACATCCTGTGACCGTTTATGCCGACGGGAGTGCCATCGCCGAAGGAGTCAATGGTCATTCCCATCGGGTGATACCCGAAAAACGAGGAGAGCAAACCCGATACAACGTGGAAAGCGAACAAGGAACTTGGCAAGCGCGAATCCCTATCAACAGCACGATGTTGAGTTTCCGAAAGTCGGACGGTCTGGAAGGCAAAGAGGGGATCAACGTCGGTGACGAGTGGGAATACCGGTCATACATTTCGGGACCGGGTGATGGCGTAACGGCAAGCGAAGCGGCAATTTTTAGTTTCGAGGGTGTCCGAGAGTCCCGCTTTGCCTCGGAAACGTTAGCGCGGGGACTTCCCATAGAAGTAACGATGGGGGTTTTCCGTACGCACAAGGGGGACATCGAGAAACGGGTCAATGGCAGTTTGGCAATCCGCAATCCCAAGACGGGGCTCCGTGTCGAAGTGATGACATTCAGCACCGAGGAGTTTATCACCAAGGCTCTGTTGGTACCCCGAAAATTTGAAGGAACACCGCAAATTGTTCAGCGGCAAGGTCGGAACCCGGATGGAAACAGTTTTATCACGCCGAGTGATGAAGTTGTCGAGGCACAAAAAAACGACATCCGATCAACGCAACGTCGGGGATTCGACCTCTTTGAGGATTTCATTGCCGATGGGGAAGTGGAACTCTGGCTCCAGTGTTTGGACCGCGGACAATACGTCGGTGTGGCGAAGGCGGATTTATACATTCGGGCTGCGGACGCTTCGGTCACGTTTAACTTCGTCAAAGGGTTTTACAAAATTTGGATGCAGATGATCATTCTCATTTCCTTCGGCGTGTTGTTCAGCACGTTTTTGAGCGGACCGGTGGCAATGCTTTCGACGATGGGCGTGCTGATTGCCGGCTTTGCAAAAACGTTTGTCGTCGAACTCGGTTTCAACCGCGTTTTGGGGGGGGGACCGTTTGAGTCGCTGTACCGCTTGTTGATCCAACAAAACATGGTCGTAGATTTAGAGACGGGGATGGCAACGCAATTCATTAAAGCGGCGGACGTTGTGTACAGTAAATTTTTGCTCTTGGTGGGGCAGGCGGTCCCACCGCTCTCGGAGTACGCCGTGTATGACAGCGCATTGGTCAGCGGATTCAGTATCCCGATGGGCTGGATTTTGAATCACAGTGTCATGGCATTAGCATACTCACTTCCGCTCTTCATCGTCGCCTACCTGATTTTGAGCAATCGTGAAGTAGCACAGTAGGAGCGTGCGTAAAACCGGAAACAACTGTTCCAAAAATTCGGCATATTGTTCCCATCAATCCGGCACGGGCATAAGCGGCATCTGCACATTGCCTCATGGTCTGGAGCAGTCTGTTTGCAAGTTCGTTTTTTGTCACTCCCGCGCAGGCGAGAGTCCAGAGAAACAGGGTTCACGTCTCCACGTCTGGATTCCCACCTACGAGGGAATGACGGCTATTCCCCGAACTTGTCGACGGACTGCGTGACAAGGCAGTCCGTTTGATGCCCCCTTGCAAACGCAACGGACTTGGTTGTCACTGTTTAATTCAACAAATCCCTTAACCGCCGGTTGCGCTCTTCCTGTGTTTCATTCCGTAACAGTTGCTGCTGTTTGATAATCGAGCGTAACAGTTCAACCGCCTCATTGAAACTCTCCATCGAAGCCATCTTGTCTCGGATCGCCATCATTTTTCCAAGCGTTTCGTCGAATCGGTTCAAAATTTTCTGCCGTTCTTCCCATGCTGACGGACGAAGCGGTTCGTTGGTCTTCGATACCAACAGCGCAAGCCTGTCGAGCAACGCGTCAATGTCGGGAAAGTCCTCGTGGGTTAATTCCTGCATCGGGCGCATTATTTCCTGATCGATCCGCCGACGTTCGTCCTCTGTGAAAATCCGATTGTTGATCAGTTCCGAACGAATGGTCCGAAATGATTCGATAATACCCGTCAAGTCGTAAACCTCTTTGTGCGTGTCTCTGAGCATTCGGGAAATGTGAAATTTGCCCCACTCCGACTGCTCTGGCGTGATGGTGTTCAGTATGCGTTGTTGCTGTGTTTCTAACTCGCGTTGCCGCTCTTCTATCGGTCTTTCTTCGTTGCTCTCCCATGGCAACGCTTCCGCCTGTTGTCTCTGCTGCTCTGTCGGTTCCAATGTGTAAGCCAGCAGAATATCTTTTGTACGTGTAACTTCGCCGATCATCACTTCAAAGCGTTGCCGGAGAGTAATTTCACGTGTTTCGAGCAAGTGTTTGAGTTTTTCCGGCGTTACAATTTCCAACAACCAACGTTGCCCTGTACTGGTTTGTCCTTCGGTCGAATCTAAGTCGAACCGGTCTTTTGCTTCGACGTGCAGGATCAACTTATCGTCTGGTTGCACGGACAGTGGTGAGACGGAAAACGCGTGCTCCAATGGAAAAATCGTCTGTCCCGATGTGATGCCGGTCAACGATACCGTTCCCGTTGCTGGCTCCCTCGGCACCTCGCTCGGTGCTGGTTCCGTCGTATATCGGTTGACTGCGGTTGCCAAACCGTTGTCGTCGGTAATTTCCCCGACCATTGGCAAGACTGCCTCTGGAGTGATGGCAGGACCGATGCCTTCCAACCGTGCAGTAATCACCGGTGGTTGATCGCGGATGATTCCCAACTCCGCCCGTATCGGATGCCGGTTCGTGAGCGAATCTATGTCGGTCAGATGGAAGTCAATCGTCGTGTCCTCCCGCAAAGCGGGAAGGGTGAGCGTTATTGAATCGAACGGAGCCGGAGAGCAGGCTAAATCTACTGCCGTCAGTTGCCTGCCGTCTGCGGTTTCCGCTACCGCATCACGTAGCGGTTTCGTCGATGTTGCGGTAATCGTGATTGCCGTTCCATCGGGGATCATTGTCCGCCCCGCCAATGGAAGAGTACGTGCGGGACGCTGCAAATACTCTGGAAAATTTTGCATTACCTCGATGTTGGTCAGTGTTGGAGTGGGAACGACTTCGACGCAGAGATCGCTCAATGTCGAATCGGCACCGCGAACTTGAAGATGGATGGTACCCAGCATTTCGGGGAAGGTTGCCGTGAAGACCCGCCATCGAGTGCCTGCCCGTGTCTCGGTACGGAACTGATCGAGGAGCAACGTTCGGTAGCCGACTTCGGACGTACCGATTCGCACATGAAGGGTCTCCGGTACCAACGGTTTTTCCATATTCGCGCGAACGGAAAACGTGAATGAGTCGCCGCGACCAATGCGGACTCGCCCCTCTTGAAACCCGTCGGCAAACAATTCTGACCGACGTGGGTATTCCTGCTGTGAGAGCAAAATGTTTCGGGACAACCACAGGGAAACAGTCGCGAAGTTCAAAACGCAACTTGCAATGACCAAAGCGGTGCAGAAAAAACTGAATATCAATCGTGTGAGCACACGTCCGGTGCGGAAGCAGCGAAGCACGTTTACTCTGCGCAGTATCGTAGCGGCTTTGTCGATTGTCTGTTGAATCAATTCGGGATCGGTGTCATTGCTCTCCTTCCATTCAACGGCGGTAATGAGAGACTCATTCAAATGGGGCACGTAATGTTCCAGCAGTGTGGCAAGTTGATCGCGGCGGATAGCGGCAAAACTCCGGCGAATAAATCGTTGCCAACAAACGTACATCGTTGTGCCAAGTAACACAGGCAAGAGAACCATGCGAACACCCCGCGGAAACTCGAAGAATCGGTCGAGGACAAAGTCGCATAGGAAGAGCGCAATGACGGTGTAGAGCAACAGGGCGATTCCATCAAGGGCAACGAAAAACCGCAACGTCCAATGGAGTCGGGCGAGTTTGCGACGGATGATGGCGGGAACCTGCGGCTGCATAGTGATAATGTACCGGAAAGAGAGGGAAAAGTATAGTCAGACCGTCGGAGTACCGACTCCATGTTTTTGCGGTATAATGCTAGCATGACAGCAACGCATGACAACGAAATACCGAAACAGTACGATCCCGCCGCCGCACAAGAAAAATGGAGCAAATTCTGGGACGAAAAGAATTTATTCCAGCCCGATAATTTAGCCGGTACTCCGGGTAAACCATTTTGCATTGTCATCCCGCCGCCGAACGTGACTGGTGCGCTCCACATGGGACACGCTCTCAACAACACGTTGCAAGACATCACCATCCGTATGAAACGGATGCAAGGTTTCGATACACTTTGGCTACCCGGCGTGGATCATGCGGGTATCGCCACCCAAGCCGTTGTCGAACGCAAACTCTTTGAAGAGGAGAAAAAGACCCGACATGACATCGGACGCGAAGCCCTTGTCCAGCGAATCTGGGATTGGAAGGAAAAATATCAAGACCGCATTATCGAGCAACTCAAAGCGATGGGCTGTTCTTGCGATTGGAGCCGCACACGATTTACGCTGGACGAAATGTGTGCCAAGGCGGTTCGGCACTTTTTTTTCAAACTGTTCGAGCAGAAGTTGATCTATCGCGGCAAGCGGCTCGTCAACTGGGACTCGCATCTGCAAACCGCCGTCAGCGACGATGAAGTGTTTCACGAAACCGTCGAGGGGAATTTTTGGTATATCAAGTATGAATTGGAACATAAGAGCGGGGGGCATACGCCCCCCGGTGATATGCCGGAAGAACCGGGGGGCGTATGCCCCCCGCTCATGCGCTTTGTCATCGTCGCAACGACTCGCCCCGAAACGATGCTCGGCGATACCGCCGTTGCGGTGCATCCCGATCCGACCGCCGCTCTAAATAAGGCGATTGACGATCTGAAAAAACGATTGGCGACCGCTCCCGAAAAGGAGAAAGACGACTTACAGAAAGAACTCGAAGCGGTTGAGTTGCGAAAAACCGATGGCACGCTCGACCGGCTAATAATGCTTGCCGAAATGGCAAAACAGGGTTGCCATGTCATCTTGCCGCTGTTGAATGAAAAGATTCCATTGATTGCCGACGAGTGGGCGAAGCCGGAGAAGGGAACCGGCTGCGTGAAAATCACTCCCGCTCACGATCCGAACGATTACGAAGTCGGCAAGCGGCAAAACCTGCCGATGGTCAACATTTTGAACAAAGACGGCACGCTCAACGAAAATGCGGAGCAATATGCCGGGCTGACGATCAAGAAGGCACGCGAAAAAGTGGTTGCCGACCTCGAATCGGCTGGCATGCTGGTCAAGACCGAAGAGCGGGTCATTGAACTTGCTCACAGTGACCGCAGCAAAACGCCGATTGAACCGTTTTTGAACGACCAGTGGTTCGTGAAAATGGATGCGTTGGCGCAAAGTGCGATTGATGCGGTGGAAGAAAACAGTCCCCTCGCCCTCTTGGGGGAGAGGGTTAGGGTGAGGGGGGGAACCGGTGACGGGATAAATAGCCCTCACCCTGGCCCTCTCCCAGAGGGAGAGGGGACGTTGAAGGAAAAAATTCACATCTACCCTGAACGCTACACCAAGGGCTACATCGACTGGCTTTCCGAAAAACGCGATTGGCCCATCGGTCGGCAACTCTGGTGGGGACATCGAATTCCCATCTGGTACTGCGAAGGTACCACCGAAGCGGAACTCGAAAAAGCCTTTACCGGTCGAAAAGATGTAACGTGGCAATGGAGCTGCGAAAATAACGCCTGGTGGATTTGCAGTCAGACCGAAGACCTCGCCGCCGATGCCGTACCGGGACGCACACTCGTTCAAGAAGAAGACGTGCTGGACACGTGGTTTTCCAGTGCATTGTGGCCTCATTCGACGCTCGGTTGGCCCGAAGAGACATCGGACTTGGAACGCTACTATCCGACAGGTGTGCTCATCACGAATCGGGACATTTTGACCCTCTGGGTTGCTCGAATGGTGCTTGCCGGGCTCTTCAACACGGGCAAAAAACCTTTTCACGAAGTTTACATACATCCGAAGATTTTGGACAAGTACGGCGAAGGCATGTCGAAGTCGAAGGGCAACGGCGTTGATCCGATTTCGGTGATTGCCAAGTTCGGAGCGGACGCTCTGCGGTTTGCATTGGCGTATTTGACGACGGAAAATCAGGACATTCGGTTGGTGTTGGATTTCGAGTGTCCGCACTGCGGGACGGTTGTGGAGCAAACGAAAAAGAACCGAACGTTACCGAAGATACCCTGTCCGAAGTGCAAGCATGAGTTCCGAACGCAGTGGGCGGAGACAGCAACGGACAAGGCATTGCCGGAAGGTCCGATGATCGGCGAACGATTTGAAGTGGCACGCAATTTCTGCAATAAATTGTGGAATGCGGCGAGGTTCGTGTTGATAAATATTGACGTGGACGCCCTTTTTCGAGCATCACCCCTCGAAGACGAATACTTCGATCATTATCCTCGTATCGAAGACAAGTGGATTTTCTCTCGCCTGGCAACAGTAACGAAAGACGTTACCGAATCGTTGGAGTCATATCACTATGCCGATGCCATGCGAACGCTGTACGACTTCGCTTGGGACGAATTTTGCTCGTTCTACGTCGAAATTGTTAAAACACGGCTTCTTGACGAGGATGAAAAACCGGGAGCGCAATTGATGTTGGTCCACGTGCTGTACACATTGATACGATTACTGCATCCGGTTATACCATTTGTCACGGAAGAAATTTATCAGCGGCTGCGCCCTGTGCTTTCTCAAAAATACGATTCGATCGTAGCGGAAAGATTTCCTGTGGCAAACGAAAAAGACATCAATCCAGAAGTCGAAAAACAGTTTGCGGTCTTCCAGGAACTTCTGCGTGCTGTTCGGGATGTACGGGCAAGCCGAAATGTGCCGCCGAAGATGGAAATTGCGTTTTCGGTGCGCTGCGATGAAGCAACGGCAACGTTGTTAAAACCGATGGAGCCGTATTTTCTGTCGATGGCAAAAGCAAAGGCGACCGGTTGGGGACCGGCGACACAGTCGCCGACTCTCTCGACGACCGTGCCGTTGACCGGGATGGACGTTTTTGTCGATATTTCGGAATTGATTGATGTCCCGGCAGAGATTGCCAAGTTGGAAAAGGAACTCGCCAAGTTGGATGGTTTCATTCAATCGAAGGAGTCGAAGTTAAACAGCGATTTCGTGCAAAAGGCACCGCCTGCCGTCGTGGAAAAGGAGCGGCAATCGCTGGATGAACTACGGAGTCAACATCAATCGGCAACGGCGGCGATTGCGCAACTGCGGGAAACACAAACGTAGGTTTTTCTTCCCTTACAAGAAGTCAACGATGTTATTTTTACTTCGGAGAAAACAATGGCAAAACCAAATCTTTTCTACAGCGTGTTTTTATGGGTCTGCTGTACTCAACCAGTATCAGCGATTCTTTTCGCACAGGAACTATCGCCGAATTTGCCCATTTTGGACATTTCGCAGGAGAAAGAGCGGCACACAATCATTGCCGCTGGAACGCCGGAAGTTTATCAAGGTCATCCGACATCGCTTTTGATGCCGGATGGCAAAACAATTTTTGTCGTCTGGTGCATCAACCACGGCGGCTTTGCCGGTCCTATGGCACGAAGCGACGACGGCGGAAAAACGTGGACCCGATTGGACGA
>Ga0082212_10004221_pt1 | contig 20019 bp, 14 predicted proteins | sample TergutNt197P3_FD_71548 | JGI IMG/M metagenome (GOLD analysis project Ga0082212, IMG submission 71548) | Neocapritermes taracua P3 segment gut microbial communities from Petit-Saut dam, French Guiana - Nt197 P3 | ecosystem: Host-associated > Arthropoda: Insects > Digestive system > Gut ... | reverse complement strand
TTGTTGAAAAAACCTACACGCTTAAAAATTTCACAAGGGAAGAAATTGAATTGCTTTACAGGCAGCATACCGACGCCACCGGTCAGGTATTCGAGCAGGACGCCATTGACTTGATCAATGAGCAGACATGCGGTCAGCCGTGGCTGGTAAACGCTGTCGCAAAGGAAGTCATTGATGAAATGTTTGATTCCGATTACACGCAGTCCGTCACCGCCGAAGCGGTAAAGACAGCCATCCAGACGATCATCCTGCGCCGCGATACGCATATCGACAGCCTTCTGGAGCGCCTGAAGGAGGAGCGGGTGCGCAGCGTTATCGAGCCGATGATTTGCGGCGAGGCTATTCCCGACCTGCTGTCGGACGATTTTCAATATGCAATAGACCTGGGGTTAATAAAAGATGAGAATTATAAAATACAGCCTGCCAATCCGATTTATGCCGAAGTAATCATTCGGACGCTGAGTTACGGCGCTCAGCGAAAACTGACTGATGAAAAGCCCGACTACACCATCCCGCGCTACCTGAAAGACGGTAAAATGGACATCAGCCACCTGCTGACCGATTTCCAGCAGTTCTGGCGCGAAAACAGCGCCATCTGGGTTGAAATGATGCAGTACAGGGAAGCCGCCCCCCACCTGATCCTGCAGGGATTCCTGCAAAGGGTCGTCAACGGCGGCGGGCATGTCATACGCGAAATGGCAGCCGGTCTGGGCCGCTTGGACCTGGGCGTGGTATACGAAAACAGAACCTACCCGATAGAGGTAAAACTGTGGAAAGGCGAACAGTACTACCGGAAAAGCCTGGAGCAGACTGCCGGCTACGCCGATGTGTCTGGCGGCAGGGAAGGCTGGCTCGTCCTGTTCGACCGGCGAACGGACACTTCATGGGAAGAAAAGATATACTACCGGCAGGAAACGGTCGGCGGAACGGTCATTCATGTTTTCGGGAATTGAAAAACTATTGAAAAACCATTGAACTACCATGAAGAAGGCAGCCATTTTATACCTGTCGTTATTTCTTATTTTCGGTTTCGGAACAGTTGCGCAGAACCGGCAGTTGGACAGCCTGTTACAACTGCTTCCGACAGTTGAAGCGGATACGAACGCCGTGCAGCTCTACATGGATATTTGCAGGCAATACAGAAGCGACGGCGATCTGAAAGCTGCTACGGAATACCACCTTAAATCGATTGAATTGAGCCGTAACCTGAATTACCTGCGTGGCATTTATGACGCATCCGATTTATATGCACTCACCTTAAAGCGGCTGGGCATGTACGATTCGGCCATTGCCGTCAACAGCGGGGCACTGGCGCTGGCGCTCAGGCAGAATGACCATTACCGGGCTGCCGATGAAAAACTGTATATTGGCGTTGGCTATGCCTTCAAGGGTTTTTACGAAACGGCGCTGACTTACTACATAGAAGCGTTGGCCTATTACGAGCAGACAGGCCGGCAATATGAGATGGCAGAAATGTATTACCAGATTCAAACTGTCTATTCGCAGATTCGCAGGTATGATGATGCCATCAGGTATGGAGAAAAAGCGCTGGCGCTCTATGGTGATACGCTTTCCTCCGATTATGGCTATGCATTGCTGAATTTATCATTATGCCATGTAAATCTCCACCCGCCTCAGGATGATAAGGCGCTCGACTATTTGCAAAAAGCGTTGCATATTGCCAACTTGACGGGCTATGAACTTATGGAAGCGAGAATACATAATTATATTGCCCAAATTTATTTTCGCGCAAACCAACTGAGCGAAAGCGAGACAGGTTACCGCAAAGCGCTCGCCGTTTTTAGCGAAGACAGTTCTCCCAACGACTTTTGCATCGCCAATATCGGTATGGCCAGGCTTGCTATCGTGCGTAACGATTTTGAGCAGGCTGAAGCAAGAGGCATGAAAAACCTTGAGTTATCGCGTCGCTATGGACTGCGTTTGCGGGAGCGCGACGCCCTGTCGTTCCTGTGGGAACTGTTTGCCGCCAGACGCGACTACGCCGTACAAAAACACTATAAAACGGCAGTCGACTCGATTGAGCAGTTGATATTGAGCGAAACAGCGCTGCGTACCATTGATGAATTGAACATCAAATTCGAAACCGAGAAGAAAGAAATGCGTATCACTTCACTCGAAGAAGAAAAACGCCTGATGACCTGGTTATTCATAGCAGGTGGGGGCCTGTTGCTGTTGGGTTTGATTGTTTTGATTTTCCTCTGGAGGTGGACGATACAGAAACGCCGCCTTGCCGAACAGCAAAAACAACTGGCGGAACAGCAGGTACGACAGCTCGAACAGGAGAAGCAGCTCGTCGCCACCCAGGCGGTCTTCGACGGCGAAGTGCAGGAACGCTCGCGCCTGGCACGTGATCTGCACGACGGACTGGGCGGCAAGCTGACCTGTATGAAAATCAATCTGCAGGAGCTGAATCAAAGTGCGGGGTTCGACGACGACAGGGAGAGTCAGCTTAACGCCATCATGGACCTGCTCGACGATACCGTTCGCGAAATGCGCCGTGTGTCGCACAACCTGATGCCCGAAACGTTGAGCCGCGCAGGCCTGAAAACGGCAGTCGGTGATTTCTGCCGCAGCATGTCGCCGAAGATCGTTTTCAACTGGTATGGCGATGAAACGCGGTTAGACATGAAGTTCGAAACGGCTATCTACCGCTGTATCCACGAATTGGTGAACAATGCGCTGAAATATGCCGGCGCCACACAAATCATGGTACAAATCATACGCGAAGCCGACTGCATCTCCTTCACCGTTCATGACGACGGCTGCGGCTTCGATACGGCAGTCGCGACCGAAGGCATGGGATTGCAGAGCATCCGTACCCGTGTGGCATCGCTCGGCGGCGAGATACAGATCGATTCGACCGTGGGCGAAGGGACGGAGGTCAATGTGGAATTGAGTGTTGAAAAATGAAAAAATAATGTCAGGTTCTATGCAATCGAAAAACACGGACTGCGGCTATATGCCGACTTATTTTTTCTGGTTCTGTTCAACGGCCTGCTGCTGGGCAATTATCAGGTTCTTTTTGACCAATTCGCTTTCATCGATCACAGCCTGTGCCATTACATTCTCCCGGGGGATAATATGCCGGGGGGCTGGATCGGGAATAAGGATATACTTTTGCGGATCCTGAAAAGGATTTTTAACTACTTTATCTGCCATAATTTATAATTTTAAATAATACACCACAAAGATATGAATAATTTTACAAACAGCAAAAAATATTTTTGCATAAAAACCGGTTGCCTGATTTTGTCGGGTATCATGCTGTTGTCGTCAAACCTGTTTGGACAACGCCGTGACGGGATTATAACCGTTGATTCATTGGAATTTTATTGTGAAACAGGTATCGATTTTTTTTACAAAGGCCATACTGATTCCGCCCTTTATTACTACGGACAGGCGCTGGAAATGCTGAAACAGACGGGTGCAGATGATAAAAAAGACAGCCTACAGATAGAGATATACAACAGTATCGGACAAATCAATTATAGCATGGGGAAATATGATCTGGCGCTGGATCACTATTTCAGGGCGTTGGAAACTGCGGAAAAAAATAACAGGCACAATCAGACAAAAACGATATATATAAATGTAGCAAATACCTACTTCGTCATGTCGAACGACATGCAGGCGGAATCCTACTACCTGCAGGCAGAGAATCTTTCCCATAAACTGAACGATTCAGTCAGTATGGCAGATGCCTGGCGGGGATTATGCCGTATTTCCATCAACAGGGAAGCGTATGACACAGCGTTGGAATATGGCGAAAAGTCACTTCGCGTCCTGCTGGCTTTTCCGGATGTTCCGGCACATACCATGATGAACGCCAATCAGATGCTGGCATATGTATGGCTCAAAATTCCCGATTACGGCAATGCGATGGAATATGCCCAAAAATCTGTTGATTATGCACGGCAGACCGGCCTTCCATCGTTTTTGTCTGCTGCCCTGTACCTGCTTTCGCACTGTAAGCTGAAACAGGGCATGTACAGCGAATCGGAGGAGATCGCTTTTGAAGCCCTGGCGATCGACACGACGGTTAGCTACTCCAATTTCGAGCTGTACGCGAATATTGCGCTGGCCAATATATGGATGGGAAACCCTGAAAAAAGCGTTGAATATTTTGAGAAAACAACCAATGCCATACGTGCCTTCTCCAATAAAAACTATCAGTCGTCGCTGACGGAGATGGAAGTCAAATACGAAACCGAGAAGAAGGAAATGCGTATCACTTCTCTCGAAGAAGAAAAACGCCTGATAAGCTGGCTATTCATAACAGGCGGCGGTCTATTGCTGTTGGGCTTGATTGCTTTCTTTTTTCTCTGGCGGTGGACGATACAGAAACGACGCCTTGCCGAACAGCAAAGACAGCTGGCAGAACAACAGGTGAGACAGCTCGAACAGGAAAAACAACTCGTGGCCACTCAGGCGGTCTTCGACGGCGAAGTGAAGGAACGCTCGCGCCTTGCCCGCGACCTGCACGACGGTCTGGGCGGCAAGCTGACCTGCATGAAACTCAATCTGCAGGAGCTGAATCAAAACGCGGGGTTCGACGACGACAAAGCCGGACAGTATAACGCCATCATGGACATTCTCGATGACACTGTTCGCGAGATGCGCCGCGTGTCGCACAACCTGATGCCCGAAACATTGAGCCGTTCAGGCCTGAAAACGGCAGTCGATGATTTCTGCCGCAGCATGTCGCCGAAGATCGTTTTCAGTTACTATGGCGACGAATCCCGCTTAGACATGAAACTCGAAGCGCTGATATATCGCTGTATCCACGAATTGGTGAACAATGCGTTGAAATATGCCAATGCCTCCCAGATCATGGTGCAAATCATACGCGAGGCCGACAGCGTCGCGTTCACCGTTCAGGACAACGGTTGCGGCTTCGACGCGGTAGCCGAAACCGAAGGCATGGGATTACAGAGTATCCGTGCGCGTGTTGAATCGCTCGGCGGCGAGATGCAGATCGATTCGACCATGGGCGAAGGGACGGAGATTAATTTAGAGATTAGAGTTTAGAGATTAGAGTTTAGAGATTAGTTAAAAAAAAGAAAATATGGAAAAGAAGGAGATTTTTCAACTTTCAACTTTCAACTTTCAACTGATTAAGGTGGCGATTGTGGACGACCACACGGTGGTAGCCGAAGGGCTTGAGCGTCTGATAAACACTTCCGGGCAGGCAGGGGTTATAGGCAAGGCCTTTTCGGCTTCGGGATGTTTTGAACTGCTTGCCCAAAGCGAGCCGGACATACTGTTATTGGACGTCAGCCTATCCGACGGTAACAGTATAGATTTTTTGCCGCAAATCAAGGCGCTGTACCCTGATTTGAAAATACTGATGCTCTCAAGCCATGCCGAACCGCAAGTCATCAGGCGCGCGTTAGACAGCGGCGTTTCAGGCTATATCATGAAAAATGCTGCGGCAGAAGTAATCATGGAAGGCATTCAAACAGTAGCATCCGGCAAAATTTATTTGTGTCAGGAAACCGGACAGATACTCGAACATCGCGACAACCTGTCAGTTCTGCTATCACGTCGCGAACAGGAGTTGCTGCGTCTGATAGTAGCCGGAAAGTCGAACACCGAAATTGCCGACAGCATGTGTCTCGGATATGAAACCATCAAAAGTTACCGCAAACGCCTCATGTTCAAACTCAATACGTCCAATTCCGCCGATTTGGTGCGGATAGCGCTGGAACAGCAGCTGGTTTGAAAATTCAGCAGGACGAACAAAAAAAAACTTGTTTTTTTTTGCATAATGCTCGACTTTCGCTATCTTTGTGCTTCTGATTCTATTATCAATAATATAAATAAATATGTAATGCTATGAAAATGAATAAAATAATTATCGCATGTCTCGTTGGAATTACGGGGATCATGATGTGTGGACGGCTGAATGCTGCTGATACCATTTTAAGCAATGATACTGTTTATATCAAACAGTTACAGGATGATATTGCATGGCTGAATATGGATGCGATCCGATTGGCTTTTGCCGATATGAAACAGTCCAAATCGTATGATGTCGGCAAATACCAGCCTTTAATGGATGAGTTGGAACAACTTGTTAAAAAAGGATTCGACGGCATTAGCCGTTTCGATGTACAGGCCATTCAGGATGCAGAAAAAGCATTGGCCAGTAAACGAAAGATACTGTTGTCGAATCCGCTGCTGGATGGCGACAAAATTGTGGCTACCCGCTTCAATGTCGGGCAAAGCGCCCGGCGTGTAATGTCGCCTTCCTTAGGTACGCAGTCGAATAATTGGAGTAACCAGCAGTCGGCTCGGCGTCGCGGGTTTGATGCAGAGATTGTTGAACTTACTAATTTGCGCGAAAAGATCAGTCTGCGCACGGTTTTTCAACCGCTGGATTCGGCATCAATCGCAGACCTGAAGATGCACTGGGATGGTGAACGGGTGATGTTTTCGTCCATACTACCCGACCGGCGCTGGAGCGTTTTCGAGGTAAAGCTGGATGGTACAGGTTTCCGTCCGCTGGTCGAAACTGTTGAACCCGAACTGGAATTTTATGACGGCACCTATCTGCCCGACGGACGCGTGATTGTGAATGCCAACATCGGCTATCATGGTGTTCCCTGCGTGAGCGGAAGCGATCCGGTAGGTAATATGATGCTGTATGAACCTGCAAGCAAAAACCTCCGTCGCCTGACGTTCGACCAGGACGCCAACTGGAATCCTGTAATCATGCACAACGGAAGGGTGATGTATACCCGCTGGGAATATACCGATCTGACGCATTATTATTCCCGTATCGTGATGCACATGAATCCTGATGGTACCGAGAACAAGGCTTTATTCGGCAGCGGATCCATGTTTCCGAACAGCACTTTCGATGTGCAACCTCTGCCCGGGCACCCCTCGGCTTTTGTCGGTATCATTTCGGGCCATCACGGCGTGGCACGCTCCGGACGGCTGCTTCTTTTCGACCCGATGAAAGCGCGTAAGGGCGTAGCAGGTGTGATGCAGGAAATCCCGTACCGAAACCGTCCGGTCGCCAATCTGATCAAAGACGAACTGGTGAACGACGTATGGCCGCAGTTTGTCAAGCCGATGCCATTGGACGACAAGTATTTCCTTGTGTCGGCCAAGCTGACGCCCAATGACTTATGGGGCATCTATTTAGTCGATGTGTTCGACAATGTTACCTGCCTTATCAAACAGGAGGGCGAAGGCTTTATCAGTCCGATCCCGGTTCGCACAACGCTGTCGCCACCCATTATTCCCGATCGCGTCAAACTGAATGAACGTGAAGCGACCGTTTTTATTCAGGATATATATGAAGGCGAAGGCTTGCGCAATGTGCCTCGAGGAACAGTGAAAGAGTTGCGTATCCATGCTTACGAATATGCATATGTCAATTCGCCCTCCGACCATACGGCGCAAGGCATACAGAGCGGGTGGGATATTAAACGCCTGATGGGAACCGTACCCGTTGAAGAAGACGGGTCGGTAATCTTTAAGATACCTGCCAACACACCCATTTCCATTCAGCCGTTAGACGAAGAGGGAGCGGCAGTTCAGTGGATGCGCAGTTGGTTTACAGGCATGCCTGGCGAAGTAATATCATGCGTCGGATGCCATGAAGACCAGAATAAAATAGCCATACCCAAACGGGTGATCGCCTCTCAAAAAGCGCCGGTAGCCTTGACAATACCGGAAGGGGGAATTCGTTCGTTTACCTTTGACCTCGAAGTGCAACCCGTCCTTGATAGGGCGTGCGTCGCCTGTCATACCGGCGAAGGGCGCGCTTTCGATTTACGTGGAGGAAAGAAAGACCGGCGAGGATTCGGTACAGCTTATCTGAACCTGCACCCATTCGTACACCGCCAGGGGCCGGAAGCTGATATGATAGTTTTACAGCCTTATGAGTATCATGCCAATACCAGCGAATTGACACGCCTGCTGAAAAAAGGTCACTACAATGTGCAGTTAACCGACGAAGAGTGGCGTAAACTCTATAACTGGATAGACTATAACGTGCCAGATAAGGGAACATTCGTGGCAACGGCACACGACGGGTTTCCCTACAAAGGCTTCAACCAGATCGAGCGGCGAATAGAATTAGCCAATAAATATGCATTGGAATCGGGTGTCGACTGGAAAAAGGAAATCGCCGATTATGCCGCCTACCTGAAGTCGAAAGGTGAAATTATGTCAGTCCGTCCCGAACGGAAGCCGCGAGAAGAAGTAAAGGAAGTTGAAGTGGCAGGCTGGCCTTTTACGGCTGCTGCAATACCTTCGATGATGAATCGTACCAATACAACAAAGGTGGTTGAACTGGCTCCGGGTGTCAACTTGAAGTTTTCCTATATTCCTGCCGGTCAGTTCGTGATGGGCAGCAATAATACCGCACTGCCCGATGTATCGCCCGCTTTCAAAGTGGAAATTAAAAAACCTTTCTGGATGGGCGAGGTTGAAATCACGAACGAGCAGTATAATGTAATTTATCCGGATCATGACAGCCGATACGTCGACCAGTTCTGGAAAGACCATGTAGGTCCGGGTTACCCGGCGAACCTGCCGCATCAGCCGCTGATACGTGTAAGCTATGAAGACGCCATGGAGTATTGCAGGAAACTGAGCGAAAAGACAGGCCTGAATATTACATTACCGACAGAAGCCCAGTGGGAGTGGGCTTGTCGTGCCGGTAATGATAAAGCCTTCTGGTTTGGTGATTTAGATACCGATTTCAGCGCTTTTGAAAATCTGGCAGACGCCCAATTGAGTAAAATGGCAGTGAGCGGCGTCGATCCGCAGCCGATGCGGCCAACCGATTCCTGGTTCCCCTATTATAATTTTATTCCGAAAGCGGAATCGGTCGATGACGGAAGTCTGCACCAGGTGGCTTCAACTTCGTATTTACCGAACCCTTTCGGGCTTTACAGTATGCATGGAAATATTGCCGAATGGACGCGTTCGGATTACCTGCCATATCCGTACAGCGAAAATACAGATGAGGCCTCAGCGTATAAAGTAGTGCGTGGAGGCTCCTATATCGAACGTCCGAAGTTTTCTACGTCCTACGCCAGAAAGGCCTATTATCCCTGGCAGCGGGTGTTTAATGTTGGGTTTAGAGTAATAATCGAAGAAGATGACATGCTTGCATCAAACGAATAATCCCTACATTCCGTTGCTCGGTAGCATAGAAAAATGAAGTTTTTTTCTTCCTATATCACAATGATTGTGTTATTGGCGCTATATGCAATAAGTATGGCGGCTGCCACCTTTATTGAAAGCGCTTACGGTACAGCATTTGCAAAAGTTGCGGTTTATTATTCGCCGCTGTTTTTCCTGTTACAATTTTTGATGATAGTGAATTTTGTGATGATTGCTGTCAGGCGTCATTTGTTCAAACTGAAACGATGGGGATTGTTATTTATTCATTTTTCGCTGATTATCATCCTGGCCGGCGCTTTGATAACTCATCTGTTCGGAAAGGAGGGCGTATTGCATTTACGGGAAGGTGAAAGGAGCAACCGGATCATGGTTCAGACCAACAGGGGTCAAAGTATACTGTTATTACCTTTTCAGGTGGAGTTAGTCAAATTCACCCTGTCCCGTTATCCCGGATCGATGAGTCCGTCATCCTACGAGAGTGAATTGCTGGTACATATTGACGGAATAACGCAACGCGAACGTGTCTATATGAATAATGTGCTGGATGTGAAAGGATACCGTTTCTTTCAGGCATCGTACGACGCCGACGAGGCGGGAACTGTCCTGTCAGTGAATCAGGATGTGGCCGGTCGGAATACGACATATGCAGGTTATGCGCTGTTACTGATAGGATGTATTGGTTGTTTGATCGGTAAAAAAGGGCGGGTACGCACGCTATACCGGCAATTGCTGTCAAATGCGCGCATGATTTTCTGGATTGCTTCGTTCCTCACAATGACGGGTAATGCGTTAGTGAATGCAAATAATCAAACAGCCGGGAATGACGGCGCTATCTACTCTCAATCCGGGAGTCTGATGGGGGCTATTCCTGCTGCACATACCGAGCGGTTTGGCGCATTACCTGTTCAGGCGTCAAACGGACGAATCATCCCATTGAATACATTTTCTTCCGAGATTTTACGGAAGTTACATAGCGACACCCGTTTCGGCCAACTCAATTCCGATCAGTTTTTACTCAGCCTGTTCATTATGCCGGAAATGTGGATGTATTTTCCGCTGATCGGTTGTTCGAACAATGCGATAGCCGGTTATTTTGGTTTGCCGCTGCAAAAATGCGCTTACGTAGATTTTTTTCGCGATGACGAATCCTACAAGTTACAGGGCAAGCTGAATGAAGCCTACCGGAAGACGCCTGCCGAACGAACCGTTTTCGACAGGGAGTTGATTAAATTAGACGAAAAAGTCAATATTCTACATCAATTATTTGAATATCAACTGATTCGTATATTTCCAAAAGCAGACGATCCGGCCGGAAACTGGTATGCGCCCGGCGATGATTTGTCAGGTTTTAGCGGTCAGGATTCCATGTTTGTCTCAAGTATTTTTTACTGGTATCTGTCGGAGGTACAGGAGGCGCTTCAGTCAGGCGACTGGAGCAAGCCGAATGAAGTGCTGGACATGATATCCACCTATCAGATGAAAAAAAATAATATACCTGAATTTGATCATGCAAAAATAGATTTGGAACTGAAATACAATAAGTTAAATGTTTTCAGCTGGTGTATGACCGGTTATTTGGCATTTGGCGGACTGCATCTGCTGTTTTCATTTCTTTTCATGTTCGGCGCCAGGCGTTCACTCCGCCGGGTTGTAAGATTTTTGGGAATTGGCATCTTGCTTGTTTTCCATTTTCAAATGATAGGCATGGGTATGCGCTGGAAAATTGGAGGATATGCTCCGTGGAGCAACTCCTACGAAACGATGGTATTTTTGGCATGGGCAACCGTGCTGGCCGGATTGTTGTTTGTCCGGCGGAGTCCTGTTACGCTTGCGCTGGCTACTCTGTTTGGCGGCGTCATTCTGTTTGTGTCCGGTTTAAACTGGATGGACCCGCAGATCAACCCATTAGTTCCTGTTTTGAAATCACCCTGGCTTATGTTTCATGTTGCAATCCTGATGGCAGCCTACGGATTTTTCGGGATCGGCTTCCTGATCGGATTAGTCAATCTGTTGATGATTGCGCTGTCACGCAGGAATAAAAAAACTGCTTTGTCCGCATCTGTTAAGGATTTAAGCGTAATCAATGAGATTGCATTAATCATCGGATTGATCCTGATGACTATCGGTACATTTATGGGCGCAGTCTGGGCCAACGAATCCTGGGGGCGCTATTGGGGTTGGGATCCGAAAGAGACCTGGGCGCTCATTACTGTCATTGTCTATGTGATAGTTACGCACCTGCATTTATTGCGGAAGCAATATAGCCAGTGGCTTTTCAATCTTTGTTCGGTACTTGCATTCGCCTCGGTATTAATGACTTATTTTGGCGTCAACTACTTCTTGAGCGGCATGCATGCGTATCAATAATTTTTCGTATCCTCATTCTGCACCGACGATTGGTAATATTGCTGTTTTGTTTTGTCAGTATCACTATGAAAAATGTACATTTACACTATTTTCCGAACGACCTCTTTTCCGAACGACCTGTTCACCAAATCGCGGTTGCGCGGACGGTAAGTGCCGTCCTGCATTTCGCGCATGACGACGTTCGTAAATAAACGAAACATCCTTTGCTCCTGGCTTTCATCCTGATAAAATACCTTCCAAGCATATTCATATAACTCCTGCAACCGCTCTGCCGACATGTGTTTCGGATGAAAAACAACCTGCCCGGCATTATAATGATCCCAGTCAAAATCAAAAATCCGTCCCTGCCGTAGATAGTCGTCATATCCTTTCGTATGCGGAAACGGCGTCATAACCGTAAATTCGGCCAGATCAAGGTCGATTTCAAGCAGAAAGTCAATCAGGCGTTTGATGTCGTCTTCCGTATGGTCGTCAATCCCCAGCAGGATGGTTCCTTCCACGCCGATACCATAGTCATGATACCGTTTCACACGCTCTTTGATGTAACTTGAAGTGTCGTACACAGCCTGGTAAACATACCAGGCGCCTGCCTGCGCCGCCAGTTCCAAAATCTTCGGATCATCTTCAATCGTATGACTGATCCATTTCTTCTTAAAGGGAATCATCTCGCGGAAAAGGTTCATTTCCCATTCTCTGTCTTGTGCGAGCGAGTTGTCGACAACAAACAGGCGGTTGTTCTCAATCGAAGCCAGGTCTTCAATCACCTTATCCAACGGACGCGGACGGAACAGACGGCCGCCAAGGTACGCTACCGCACACGGATAACAGCTGAAGCGGCAGCCCCGTGAGGCATGAAACAAATCCACCATCTGTACCCCTTTGTGATTATACAGTTCACGCTTGTACAGATCGCGGCGCGCCGGCCCGACATCTTCTATCGAAGGCTGTTGCGTCATATAGTTGTATACTTTCTTCAACGTTCTGTTTTGCCAGTCGTTCAGCACGCTCTCCGTCCGGCCTTCCGCTTCGCCAAGAAAAACTGAATCCGCATGTTCCATTGTTTCTTCGGCGTGCAGCATGGTTGAAATACCGCCAAATATGACCTGTTTCCCGCGTTTGCGGTACTCATCGGCAATGGCCCATCCGCGTTTCACCTGCGTGCTCAACATCATCGAAATGGCAACCAGGTCGCAATCCTCTTCAAAATTAAGCTCTTCCACATTTTCATCGGTAAACGAGACGTCAATACCGGCAGGGATGGTTGCCGCAAAAACAACCGGCCCGTGGGGAGGCAGGTTAAAGGTCGTTTGTCCAGGCAATTTTTTCCACTTGGGATAAATCAGTTTAATTTTCATATCTTTTAAAAATTTCAATAACCTGCCCGGAAGTTAAGCCGGTGATCGTTTTTTGGTATTTCTTCCGATTTTTCGTTGACTTCCGTAAGAAACCGTAACCATAACTCATGCAACTTCCTGCCTGCACGGTTCAACGGTATAAACTTGGGCAATTCAAGAAATTGGGCCATAACGGCATTTTTATTTATTTCAGGTGCAAACGTACATTAAAAAATTGAATTTCCCAAGCGCATCGAATAAAAATCAATAAAGCCAAGACAGCAAAAGCCGTTTCTGTCCTGTGTGACCGAAGCACAAATACTACCTTTGTAGTGTGTTAATTAACTTAATTACTTGAATTTAGATGACAGACTGACGGACAGGGTTTCATTCCACAAAATCATTATCAACCGACTTATAAAAGTCAAGCATATTTTTACGAAACATCTCGCCTGAATATAGTTCTTCATACCGTTTTCTGTCAACCATTCCTGTCCAGGTGATGTGCAACCAGATGTCCTCACATTCTTTCATGTAAACGTTGAATGTCCCGTCACCTGCAAGTATAAAATGACAGTGCGGTTGTGTTTTCAACACAAATTTAAAAGCCTGTAGAACATATTTCAACCCTTTTACATCATCCAATCGCCCAACAAAAAGAAAAACAGGAATATCGGGGATATGATATTTCTGCCGTAATGATAATTTGTCGGGAACAGTGTTGCGGTCGGTCAGTCCATTGTATACGACGGTTATTATATTCGGTTCAATCCGGTAATCGTCCTGCAATATTTGCCGTGCAAATTCCGAAAGGCATAGAATATGGTCTGTCATTTGGAACAATTCTTTCTCTTTCTGAAACAATTCAATGACCGTGCTAGTCAATTTGTCGCCATGATCGGAGTCCTGTCTATCCAATATACCTCTCAAACGAGCGGAGTTCCCGAACAAACTGAGACACCATTCAAAGTAATGAACCGTCATCACAATCCTGCAACCAAATGCTTTTTTCAATGCCTCGGCTAATTTGCCGCTTTGATTGTAATTCAAATGGAAAACGGGATTTTCGGTATCCTTAATCTGCATCCGCAAGATATATGCCACATTCCTGTTGTACAAGTCACGCAGTTTGTTTGGATCAGGCGATGAATTCCGGTTGATTGGGTTAGGGATATGGATGTGGCGAATGTCATCTGATTCCGTTATTTCCACATCCTTTTTATCGGAACGCAAATGAACCAGGTTGACATTTATTTCGCTATCTTTCAGCGCAGCAGTCAGTTCCCCGATATAGGTCCCAATACCATAAATTGCCGCGCGGCTTGTTTCGTTGAAAATATATAAATTCATTTTAATTACTTATTACGAATGCATTCTTTTGTGTTCTTTGTGAAAACCCTTTGTGCCCTTTGTGTTAAACAATTATTATTCTGAATTACAAAAGGTTCATCCATGAATTATACGCTTGATTGAGATACGTTAATCGCAGCATACCTTTTCCCGCGTAGCCATTAAGAAGTCCCATACCGGATAGCGAATTATTATCCGGTTCCTTCCATTGTTCCCATTCCCTTGCAATTGCAGCTGCCAGGTCCATTTTAAAATAGTTTTGACAGATATACAAACGCTGCAAGTCATTCATATAGGGAAACATTTTCGAGAAATCCGGCTTGCGGATACATTTCCACTGCCTGCACTGTTTGAAAGTATCGGCGTACTTCTTTGTAAAGTCAGGTAATGTTATCAAATCATGAAAAAAGCGGTGTACGTCCGGCTGTTCATTTTCCGATACCGGATTTTTGTACGAAACCACCGGTTCATCGTCATGTGAATCATGTCCGTTAGCAATGATTTTATCGGGACTTGCAGTTCTCCGGACTTTTCCATGCCGGTTAATTTTTCTACTACCGGAATAATCGCCTGCCTGCGGGCTTTGACGATGCCTTTGATTTCGGATGATTCCTTTTTCCATGACATTGTATTGTCTATATCCTTACGTAAAGCGCGGTACTTGTCATTCAACTGCTTTGTGATATGATGCTGCGTAAAACCAAATTCCTTTTTGAAGTTTTCAGCCATTGTGTTTAGCAGCTCTTTCCGCTGCTGTAATTCAAATGAAAAAGCGGATAGAAAACTGTCAATCAATAATAACGACAACTTCCGGCGCAATTGTTCGGGATTATCATTTCCAGACAATTGCAACAAACGGATGATATATTCGCTGTCAATAAAAAAAAACTCCTCTACAAGTGAAATGGAGTTGGCTCCATAGCGTTCCATTTCCCGCTTGTAGGTATCACATTGTATATTCCAAACAAGACAGGTGTTGACCAATGGATTGCAGACTTCATAAAATCGGTTGAAAGTGTCATTGAAATTCCGCGTTTCCTTCAGATGAATCCGTAACCGTATATGAAAATCAGGGTCGGCATAACGGATGAAGAACCATCTGTCAGCAATACCGTTATTCAGCATTTTCCTGACATATCCATTTATTTCATTTTTCAGGATTGCATCAGCCGTTTTTGTTCCGGTATACAATTTGAAATATACCCATTCACTGCCCGGTATGAACACGCTATTCTCCATATTTGTTTACATTTATCGTCATTGCGAACCCGCAGGGTGAAGCAATCCAGCGCCTTTCTTTTTCGATTCCCTATAAAAAGCAAAAATAAACTCATTGGTAAAAACACCTTCCGGGCCTTTTACAACGGCAGTTTCAGGATTAAACAAAAATTCCTCTAACTGAAAAACCGGGCGTTTTTTTACAACCGACAACCATGCCCGGATGCTTAATGGGTTGTTCAGATCAACGTACAGTTCGTTATCCCCATCGGCAAGTACAACCTTGTCGGGAATATTTCTGATGCCTTGCCATTCCTTTATTTTTTGCAGGAGTTCGCCGTCATCTTTTATTTCAGTAAACTCTTTCACCTCTTTTTCACGAACCGTCCAGCGAGCCTGCGACAGGATACAGCTTTTATAGACAACGCGAGGAAAATAATCCAACTGTTGCGCTGCTTCGTTCCATCGAAACCCCAATCCATTGCGTCCGTTCTGATGCTGCATGTCGCACAGAAAATGATATACCGGCATAGGGCTCTGTCCGCTGTAATTGTGCGCCGTACTCATTCGCGGGACAATTTCTTTATCCAATCGTTTGGAACGCAACCGGATACGGTTATTCTGTACGGATACATACAAATCGTCCGGTCTCAGTTCAAATTCAGAAGATACACCCGCCTTTGCAAGATAAGGAATTTCATACGGACGCAGCACCGGACGGAGCAGGATATTTCCAATTCTTGATTCAGGAAGATGCACAATTTCCACAAAAATCACATCGGGATGCATTTACGACTCTTTTTCAGTGATGGCCAGCGTATGGTTCAAAATCTGTTCGTCCAAATGACAAAAACGCCCCAACAGCGCAGCAGCGCTCATTCCACCTGCCGACTTAATGTAATAAGAGCATCCCTGCTCACTGTCCTGTAATATTTCACAAACCACTGAAATAGTAGGCGGCAAATCATCCCATTTTGCATCAACGCCTTTTACATCTTCATCAGTCAACTTTATAACCTTTTGCATTGATTGTTGATATTTCTGTAACAGTAAGGATTGAACAGGACTTTGAGGCACATCGGTTTGTGCCATTCTGCGTGGTAAAACCAAATCATCCACTAACGGACTGACGTCTCCCGAAGTATTATCGGCATAACCGATTCCCAATTCATTATCCAAAACGAACAGCAAAGGCATTTCTCTGTCTTCATAACGTTTAACAAAATTTTCCCTGAAACGTGAAAGATTTATTTGTGAGGCAGCCGGGGTTATTTTATTGAGAAAAACAAGCGCCTGTTGAATTTCCTTAAGCATTTTATCGCTAACGGTTGCTTGCTGCACCGGTTTGAACATATCCGTCTGGAACAGGTATTTGATTTCGGCCTCAACTTTTGCTTTTTCGATGTTTTCGATAATTTTCGGATAAGCGTTACCGGTTGTTCCGATAAGTTGCCGGTCAATGCTGTTTAGTTTCGTTTCAATTTCTGACAAGGTGGTTGCTTCTAAAGCAGTAACCGCGTCATTGCGAGAACGGACGCTCGAAGCAATCCATTGGGAATTAGCGCTCTGTATTTCTTCTGGTATTGTCAATCCATTCAGTTTAGCAATCAATGCGGTTAACGGTCGAACATTGGTTACAGCCGGTTCAAGTTCGCTAACTAATACTTGCGCATCTATCAATTCATGAATAAATTCGGCAGCTTCTTCTATAGTTATTTCATCTTCCACCAACACTTTCGCCAATTCAGAAAACAGGGCGCCACCGGTAGCCATAGCCAGTACTTTTTGAATGTATTCCGAATTTTCTATTTGCGAGATTTGGTGAATGCGTCGCGATTTCCTGTAATGGTACACAACGTAACGAAGATAATCCCCTGCATGATATATGCTGCTATTCGGGAAATAATATAAATGTACGCGTACATTAACATCTCTTTCAATCTGCTGTGTCAACGCACAGATATAATTCATATCTAACCGTGTGACTCGCTTATACTCATTCTGCTGCGACAGTTGTATTTTTGAATAATCACTCCCGATTGTACCAATCGAACATCCTGCAAAAAGGCCAAACGGCGTGGGACGGGTACAGGCACGCTGAAAATAACGAAAAGCGGAATAATACGCTTTGTCTTCACCTTTTTCCATACCATCGCTCAAATCGGGCGATGCAATTTGCAGCATCTCCCTGAAAACGGGATCGTGCTGTATTTTCTCAAAATCCGCTATAGCGGAAGTCGGAAAATGAGGCGTTCGAAAAATAAAAATGTTTAATGGTCTGTACATAAATAAACTTACACGTTACTAAATGAGACTTAACGAAAAAAACCATGGCGGCTATCTCTGCAAAGTTAATTCGCATTTCAACCGCCATAGCTAATTCATACTTAGCAAATTGTCCTTTTCATTAAACTTTTTGCATTCGTAAAATTCTCAAATGAAGTAACAGGTTACTGATGGCGTTAACAATCCCAACTCCAATTGCAACACCCTGCATATGCACTGCCATTCGGATCTATATTACATAAAGATCCTTGTTGTTCGGTAAAACAATAATTTGAGTCACCTCCAGTTCCGTTTTCACAATTATGACATTGAAAAGAATCAACGCTTGGACAGCATTTTGCTAATGTGGCTAAACCGGTTGGACAAGTCATCATTGGATCTGTTCCGCCCCCTTTCACTTTACTCATTCTGTTGTCACTAAGGTTTGAAATAATCTCTTTATTCAAAACTAATTTTTTTACTTTTTTTGGTTCCATATTCTTCTGTTTAAATGGAATAAATACTAATTTTTTCTCTCAATATTTAATACGCCGATTATTCGACGCTCCCGACTTTCGCTTACGAAAAGCATCGGGAAATTGTTTAATAGGAATACATCATAGGCAATCATTCTGAATTATTAAAAATATTAAACTTTCGATTTCTTTTTTTACGTTTTCGACAAAAAAATTATTGCAAAATTAGTGATAAAAATCAAATTGAAATTCATTCAAGATAACAATAAGAATTATTATTACGCTATTTGTCAGTATATTAGCAATTATATAATAACAATATTTTTAAAGAAGCAGAATTTCAATAAAAATTGGCTATCTTTGTCGCTACTTTAAAAGCAAACAAAACATGAGAAAAATATTGATATTGAGCGTATTACTGACTGTTATCGCTTTATTCGGCTTCTCTTGTCAAAGCGAAGAAAGCCGGGAAGAGCAAAGACTGGAAAAGAAATTGCAAAATTTGGAAACTTTTGCCCGATTGTACGGTTATGTCCGATGGTTTCACCCAAGCGATGAAGCACAGGAAATAGATTGGGACAAGTTTGCCGTACTTGGCGTTCAAAAAGTTGAAAATGTCAAATCTGCAAAAGAGTTACGAGACACGCTTTATAGTCTTTTCTTGCCCATCGTACAAGGATTGCAAATTTACGAAGCGAGCAAACCGGAAATATTCGATCCGGACATTCTTTTATCTCCCGACCCTGACGCAAAGCCGGTAGCATGGCAACATTATGGCGTTTATCTGTGCGAAGATTCGTTTTACAGAAGTCTCCGAACAAATAAAAGCGGGATTGATAAAACAGATGAAAATACAAAAATTTACAAATTCATATCAGATTCATCGCATTTGATCGGCAAAGAAGTAAAACTGTCAGGACATTTCAGAATCAATAAGGGATACCTTAAATTTTTTATTCAACCTTTTATTTCTTCAATAAATGACAAAAAACACGAAATACTTATTGAGAAGTCGCAGGACTGGCAAAGATATGATCTTACGTTGACAATACCAAAAAATGCCAAAGGTGTCTTATATGGATTTGAAATTGATGGCGACGTTGAGTTTTGGGCGGACGATTTCACTTTTGCTGTGAACAATAGGGGTATATGGAATCATGCGGATACTGCAAATATGGGATTTGAACGCGGGATAATAGAGGATAACGCAAAAGCGGATGATGATTGGAGAATGAATATGATTCACCACACATTTGAAATCACTGACGAAAATCCCTTTTCGGGAAAATACTGCCTCAAGGTTAATTATTCCGGAAAAATGTTTGAAAAGACACCGCAATTTGGCGAATCGGTTCAAGAGTCCATTGGAAATAACCTGATTTGTGTAGTTCCATTGACTTTGCTTACAAACGACACTTCGACCTGGCCCCAAACGGACAGTTCGGGATTATCCAAACTGCGATCTGAATTGGCAGACTCGGAATTGACCTATTCAAGCCCAGGTTACTACAGTTTTAATCAACAGGCAAATTTAGCGGGTGTCATCATAGCCTGGAATGTGTTGCAACACTTTTTCCCTTATTTCGACGTCATTGATGTGAATTGGAATGATGTACTAAAAGAAACATTGAGAAATATACTTGATAATAGAAGGAAGAAAGATTTTTTCGTAACGATGAGCCAAATGTTTGCTAAACTTGAAGATGGTCATGGAATTGTTTCCGGCGAACAGATGTATCATTTACCAATACGAACAGAATTGATTGAAAATAAGATTGTTATTACCGCTTCAAAAGACTCGGCATTGAAAAGAGGAGATATTATCATAGAAATGGATGGGA
>Ga0082212_10004220_pt1 | contig 20020 bp, 13 predicted proteins | sample TergutNt197P3_FD_71548 | JGI IMG/M metagenome (GOLD analysis project Ga0082212, IMG submission 71548) | Neocapritermes taracua P3 segment gut microbial communities from Petit-Saut dam, French Guiana - Nt197 P3 | ecosystem: Host-associated > Arthropoda: Insects > Digestive system > Gut ... | reverse complement strand
TAATATTGAGAATTTTAGGCGGAATTATTACTCCGGGAAAATCAATAATATTATTTTCTTCTTTTTCAGTATAGGCAAGTCTGCGGCCATCTGTTGCTACCATAACTATCTTACCTTCAGACTTTTCAAAATACACCCCATTCATAAAATAGCGGGTTTCATCGTCAGAAACGGCAAAAATTGTCTGGTTAACCATTTCCTTAAAATGCTTTATTGGAATTTCAAAATATTCAGCACTGGAAACAGGAAATTCGGGATATTTATCAGAAGCAATGCTTTTAAGCTGAAAGTTGGCTTTTTTAACGGAAGTTTTTATTCTTACCCTGTTGTCATTATACTCAAATTCCATCTCACCTTCAGGAACAGAACCAAGAATACCTAAAAATTTTTCACCAAAAACCGTTGCAGGACCTGATTCCAGCACCGTAACCGGAACTTTCGTTTCAAAATTAACCTTCATATCCGTAGCTTTTATTATTAGACTGTCATTCTCTGCTTCAAGATAAATATTTGATAAAATAGAGATAATGTTTTTAGATGCAATAATCTCCTGTGCTATGGATATTTCCTTGAGAAGGATATTTCGTTCACAGATAAACCTCATTTTTTGCCCCTTTGTTATTATACTATATATATAAATATAGTAATACTAATAATAACCAGCCGGAAATGTGGAAAACCAAGCTAATTCCTTGCTGTATATATACTTACAATTTCCAAAAAACATGGAAAATTATCCTGTTTTTTCACGGTTTCCTCAATTATTTTAATTATTCACAGGTTTTACCGTGGTTTTTAAGATTTTGCACTTAATTCCTTTATTTTTCGTTTTAGGTTTTCAATAGTTGAATCAAGGGTTGGATCGGTAATCAATAGACCATGTATTTTTTCAAGGGAATGCAGCACTGTAGTATGATCCCTGCCTCCGAAAGCTTCGCCAATTTCTGTGGTGGAGAAATCGGTCATTTCACGGCATATATACATTGATAACTGCCGGGGATAGACAATTTTTTGATTTCGTTTTCTGCCTTTTAGATCATTGGTACTAAGGGAGAAAAACTCGGCTACTGCCTTTTGAATCACCTCTATGGATAAATTGGCCTGTTTACGGGAAGCAAACACGTCCCTTAATTTTTGCTGGGCAATTTCCAGGGTAACCGGCTGATCCATAATTTTTGTGTATGCAATAAGCGTTTCAAGAGCGCCTATCAGGTCCCTTATGTTGGAGGAAATATTTTTGCCGATAAAGTCTATTACTTCATTGGGGATAACAGAACCCCGGTTTTCGGCAGTGGATTTGAGTATTGCACAACGAACTTCATAGGGGGGCGGCTGCAAATCAACCTTAAGGCTTTGCTCAAAACGGGATATAAGTCTGTCGTGTAGTTTTAAATCGGAGGGAGGCCGGTCGCAGGTCATAACCAGTTGTTTTTTTGCGTTAATCAAGGCATTAAATGTATGGAAAAACTCATCCTGAATACTTTCCTTGCCCTGAAAAAACTGGATATCGTCTATTAAAAGCACATCGGTAAAACGGTATTTCTTCTTAAAAGCAGCCGCCTGTTCCATGTCCCGGTATGTCTGCACAAATTCATTCAGGAAATCCTCGGATGTGACATAGATAACCTTATTGCTCGAATTTTCGTGTACATAGTTGCCAATTGCCTGCATTAAATGGGTTTTTCCCAGCCCTACCCCGCCATAGATTAAAAACGGGTTGTAAGAGAGCCCCGGGTTTTTTGAAATGGCAATGGCGGCATTGGCGGCGAAGTTATTGTTTTCGCCGATAATGTACTTTTCAAACGTATAGTCGTCCCTCATTTGGAGATGCTTTTTTTTGGGTTTTTCCGGCAGGTTGCCGGCAGATTTTAGGTTTTCTTTGCCCGATTCACCGGCCCTGGCAGTTTTTTTTCCGTGGGAAGGCGGGCTTTTGGCCCTATCGGCGGCAATAACCTCGTATTCAAGGGTAATATCGGCGCCCGCAAGCTCCTGTAGCTTTGCCTGAATAGCATCCTGATAGCGGGTTTTAACCCGCTCCAGATGAAAAGCCGAAGGAAAGCCGATAAAAACACGGCTTTCGTCGGATCGTAAGAATTCTATATCGGTAAACCAGCCGCTGAACTCCTCCTCCCCCAGGTTAGTCCGCAGGCAGTTCAGGGTTTCTTGCCAAAACCCCTCATAATCAGCTTTCGCCATGCCTTACCTTCACGTTTCAACATGTTATCCACAAGCTATATTAAAACTGATAAAATTCCAGCCTTAAAATAACCTTAATGCCTGAATAGTAAAAAACAGCTAATTCCTTATCCAGTAAAGAATTAGCTCACTAAAGGCAACGAATTGTAAATACTTGCCCATCCGTTTAATGCCGTTTTCGCCAAACCCTGTTTTTTTTCAAAATTATCCACAAATTGTACACACCTCTGTGAATAATGGTACAAAGGCCGGACTAAACACCGAGTAACAGTATACCACCTGGTCAGTGTATGTCAATGCTATTATTGCACAGGCTCTCAAAACGTGCTACCGTGAGCCATGCCCGAAAAACAGGATGCCGGCCAAAAGCTGGCTATTATCCGTCACTCAGTAAGCCACGTTATGGCACAGGCGGTGGTCGCCCTGTTCCCCGGGACAAAGGTCGCCATTGGCCCGTCCATCGAGAACGGTTTTTATTACGACTTCCTTTTATCCCGGCCCATTGCCGCCGATGACCTTCCGGCGATAGAAGCCGAGATGAAACGCATTGTTGAATCGAAACAGGATTTTGTAAAGGTGACGGTAAGCCGAGAAGAGGCGCTGCGGCGTTTTTCCGGCGAGGAATTCAAAACCGAGCTGATAAACGACTTGCCTGAGGGCGAGGAAATTGCGATATACGAGAACCGCGCCCCGGACGGCAGCGCGCTGTGGGCGGATCTGTGCCGCGGGCCGCACGTTGCCAATACCAGAGAGATAAACTGGGCTGCCTTTAAGCTGCAGAGCATCGCGGGCGCGTACTGGCGCGGCGATGAAAAGCGTCCCATGCTTACCCGCATTTACGGTACCGCCTGGGAAACCCCCAAAGATCTGAAAGCCTACCTCGCCTTTCTTGAGGAAGTTGAAAAACGCGACCACCGTCGCCTGGGCAAGGAGCTTGACCTTTATTCCGTACACGAGGAAGCCGGCGCGGGGCTGATCTACTGGCACCCCAACGGCGGGCGCATGCGTGTCGCTATCGAAGATTTTTGGCGGCGGGAACATTACCGCAACGGCTACGAGATTCTCTACACGCCGCATATCGGCAAAAGCTGGCTTTGGGAAACTTCGGGGCATTTGGGTTTTTACAAAGCCAATATGTACAGCCCCATGGAAATCGATAATCAGGACTACATCATCAAGCCAATGAACTGCCCCTTCCACATCATGATCTACAAGAACAGGGGGCGCAGCTACCGCGACCTGCCCCTGCGCTGGGCGGAGTTGGGCACGGTGTACCGCTACGAGCGCAGCGGGGTTCTGCACGGCCTGCTGCGGGTACGGGGCTTTACCCAGGACGATGCCCACCTTTTTTGTACGCCGGATCAAATGGAGGCGGAGATTCTCGAAGTGCTGCGCTTCAGCCTGTCGCTGTGGAAGGTATTCGGTTTTACGGACATCAAGGCGTACCTGGCGACCAAGCCCAAAGAAAGCGTGGGCGAGCAGAGCCAATGGGACGCCGCGCTGGAGAGCCTGCGCAAAGCGGTGGAGGCCGAAGGGCTTGAGTATGAGATTGACGAAGGCGGCGGCGCGTTTTACGGCCCGAAAATCGACCTGAAGATATGCGACGCGCTGGGACGCGAATGGCAGATGACGACGATTCAGTTTGACTTTAACGAGCCGGAGCGCTTTGACATGACCTTTGTCGATTCCGACGGTCAGCACAAACGTCCCTACATGATCCACCGGGCACTGTTGGGCAGCCTGGAGCGGTTCTTCGGCGTGCTTATTGAGCATTTCGGCGGCGCGTTCCCCCCGTGGATTGCCCCGGAACAAATCGCCGTTATTCCCGTCGCCGAGGGCTTTAACGGTTACGCGCAAAAAGTCGCCGCCCGGCTAAAAGCCCGCGACCTGCGGGTCTGTGCCGAATTGGGCGACGAACGGATGAACGCGAAGATACGGGACTGCCAGAACCGCAAAATACCCTATATGCTGGTGGCCGGCCAGCGCGAGGCGGATGAGGGCACGGTGTCGATCCGGCTGCGCGACGGCAGGCAGCTTCCCGCGATGAAGGTCGACGATTTTATCAATTACGCGCTTGAGAAGATTGAAAGCCGCTCACTTGACCTTTAGTTATTTATCAACGAATTACGCGAATGAAGACGAATGGATTTTCATTTTTAATACTGATTTTATTATCCGCCTGCGCTTCACATCAAACCGCAGACAACGGCAGCCCACTGCCCATTCCGGCTGACATTGCCGGTATTGTTCACGCGGGACGAACCAATTCCAAAGAAGAATATGCCCTGCTGGACGGGCTGGGCGCAGAGTGGACGCTGCTTACTTTTAACTGGAACCGTATTGAACCTGTGGAAGGCCAGTGGGATTTTGATTATTATGACGAATTTACAGACACCGCAAAGGCGGCAAGTAAAAAAATAATCGCCGTTTTGGGCTACGATGTCCCGTGGATTCACAAAGACGGCAAACGCCATTATTACATTCCTCCGGACAAACTCGATTTTTTTGTTAATTATGTACGGCAAGTAACAGCGCATTTCCGGGGCAGGGTAGATGCATGGTGTATCTGGAATGAACCAAACGGTCACTTTTGGAAGGGAAGCAGGGAGGAATTTTTTGAACTTACCCGCCTTGCCGCAGATGTTGTGCAGGAAACCGATCCCGATGTGATTCTTCTGGGTGGGGCGTTTAACCGGGGGATCTTTGGCCTGCCGGTACAATTTATCCGGGGACTGTTTGAATCGGGCGCGATGGAGAAAGTCGATGCCGTTGCCTTTCATCCCTACGAATTAAATCCTGAGCGTACGGCAAAACTGTACAGCTCTTTTCGCGCCATTGCCGCCGATTACGGTTTTGCCGGCAGAATATGGATAACCGAGGTAGGCTATCCCACCGGGGGCCTGTACCCTACGGCAGTGCCGGAGAAGAAGCTGCCCGCCTTTGTGGTTAAAACCTTTGTCAATCTTGCCGTCAGCGGCGCGCAAAAAATACTGTGGTATCAGTTATTCGATCCGCCGAACCGTGTAAAAACCGATTCCGAAGATTTTTTTGGTTTGCTGCGCAGCAGGGAAGACTTTACCTCCAAGGGGGCAGAAGCGTTTCGCCTGTGCGCCCTGCATATTGCCGGGACGGTATACCGCCCCGATCTGCCCCTGCGGAACGGGCTTCCCCATTCACTGCGGGCGTTCTACTTTGAAAAGCCGGAGGGCGGGGGGGCGCTGGTATTGTGGAAAGAGGGCAGTCCCCTGCGGGTAACGCTACATGGCCTGGCGGATGTTTACATTCTGCATGATTTGGTTTCGAGAGGCGCCGCGCCGCTGCTTCCTGATACGCTCACGGTTGGTGCCATGCCGGTTTTTGTCACCTGGCAGGGCGGGGGAGAAAATACCCCTGTTCTGAGAATGAATAGCGTTCGTTGATGAAGGCAGCCGCTAGACCAAATCCTTAAACATGGATTCTATGTCGCGTTTGGGAGCCGCTCCGGTTTTCTGACTTACGACAGCCCCGTCCTTGTACAGCACAAGGCAGGGGATAGAGGCAATGCCATGCTGCGCCGCAAGGTCATTTTCCTCGTCGACGTTCACCTTGCCTATTTTGATTCTTCCTTCATACTCGCCGGCAAGCTGATCAATAAAGGGACCGATCATCTTGCAGGGTCCGCACCAGGAAGCCCAAAAGTCGATTAAAACCGGTATCTGCGACTGTAAGACTTCTTGCTCAAAATTGCCGCCGGTTATGGTAATTCCTGCGCCCACAAATAACCCCCTTTATTCAAGCATCATATCCTAACGGCGGTTTTTTCTCAAGGGTGCCTAATAGAAAGCACTGCGTCAAGCAGTGTCCATAAAAAAAGGCAGCACGGCAAGAGCCCCCAAAAAGCCACTGTAAGAATAAAGGCGGGCTTACTTTAGTAAGCCCAGCGGGCGAACCTAATAGAAAGCACTGCGTCAAGCAGTGTCCATTAAAAAAGGCAGCACGGCAAGAGCCCCCAAAAAGCCACTGTAAGAATAAAGGCGGGCTTACTTTAGTAAGCCTAGCGGGCGAACCTAATAGAAAGCACTGCGTCAAGCATGGGCGACAGCTCAGGTTTAGGAAAAGTTCCTGATATGATAAAGTACCTATATGACACAAACAGCGATGGAAGCCGGGCAGCCCGGGGCGGCCGCAAAGCAGCCCGAGCCGGCTGCCGGGCAGCCGGCAGATGCCTTCAGGCAGTTATACGACATTGTTGCCCGCCTGCGCGGCCCGGACGGCTGTCCCTGGGACCGCGAGCAGAACCCTTCCTCCCTTCGCCCCTGCCTTATCGAAGAAACATACGAGTGCATTGAGGCCATTGACGAAAAGAACCCCGCCCATATTCGCGAAGAACTGGGCGATCTTTTCCTTTTGGTAACCATGCTTGCCTATATCAACGAGGAGGAAGGGCATTTTTCGACGGTTGATGTCTTGCAGACAATCTGCGAAAAACTTGTCCGGCGGCATCCCCATGTATTTGGCGAAACAAAGGTTAGGGATTCCGGCGAGGTACTGAACAACTGGGCAAGAATTAAGACCGAAGAAGAAGGACGCGGGGCAAAGGATTCGATTCTTGACGAAGTCAGTTCGGGGATACCTCCCCTTGACCGCGCATACTCACTTCAAAAAAAAGCGGCAAAAGCCGGTTTTGACTGGCCGGATGCCGCAGGGGTTGCGGACAAGATACGGGAGGAGCTTGACGAAGTTTTGGAGGCTGCCGCGGCTGCAGCCGTTGCCGGCGCGGAAAGTTCCGGCGAAAAAATCGAAGAGGAACTGGGCGACCTGCTTTTTTCGGCGGTTAACCTGTGCCGATACCTGAAGGTAGAGCCATCGGTTGCGCTTCGCCGGACCAACAGCAAATTTGTAAGGCGATTCAAATACATGGAAAAGAAAATGAAGGAAACCGGACAGGAGATGAAACCGGAAAATGTGCGGCTCATGGATCAGTACTGGAACGCCGCTAAAGCAAATAATGACGCAGCTTTTCCAGCACTTCGTTAAAATCGACCGGTTTGCCTATATGATCATCCATGCCGGCGGCAAGGCATTTTTCTACATCTTCGCGGTAAACATTGGCGGTCATTGCAATAATAGGTATGGTTTTGGCTGTCGGAACGTCGAGCGCCCTTATTTGCCGTGTTGCCTCATAGCCGTCTATACCGGGCATTTGTATGTCCATGAAAATCATGTCGTATTTGTCCGGCATTTCCGTGAATATACGGACGGCTTCCGTGCCTGTTACCGCGCAGTCTATCTCCATATGTGTGGGTTCGAGCAGCGTTAGAACTATTTCCCGGTTGATCTCCACATCCTCCGTGACGAGTATGCGTTTTCCCCTGAAGACACCCAGGCTGTTATCTGCCGTTTCAACGGTCTGCTGCGGAGCTACACCGAGAAAATCGTTAATTATTTCCGTGATAACTGACGGAAACAGGGGTTTGGGCAAAAAATGGTCAACACCCGCTTTTTTCGCGCTTTCTTCTATATCTCCCCAGGTAATGCTGGAAACCATCGTTATAACGGTTTTGTTTTTTTCGGGTTCTATCGCTTTCAGGCCTTTGGTTAGCTGAAGGGCGTCTATGTCGGCCATTTTCCAGTCAACAAAATAAATATCATAAGCGCCGTTCCGCTTGGCGATTTTGAGCGCATCAATACCGCATCCGGCGGTGTCGCAAACCGCTCCGTATCTTTCCACGAAACTTTTCATATAACCCAAAATGCCGTTATTATCGTCGACCACCAGGATGCGGAGGTTTTTCCAGTCTATTTCCCTGATTGAAAGTTCGTATTTCATGGAATCGCCGCGTTTCATCTGCACGGTGAAAATAAAAGTCGCCCCTTTATCAAGCTCGGATTCAACCCATATCTTTCCGCCCATCATTTCTACGATACTTTTTGATATTGAGAGGCCAAGTCCAGTGCCGCCGAATTTTCGGGTTGTGCTGCTTTCGGCCTGCTGGAAAGACTGGAAAAGGCGTTCTTGCTGTTCGGGGCTTAAACCGATCCCCGAATCGGTTATTTCGATTTGAATTTCATAAAGATCGTCTTTTTCTTTCAATAAACGGGCGTTAAGGCTTATGGAACCCGCTGTCGGCGTGAATTTTACGGCATTGCCCAGCAGGTTGGTAATAACCTGAGCCAGCCGCAGATCGTCTCCAAACAAAACAGAAGGAACATTATTGTCAATGAATACGTTGAATATCTGGTTTTTTTCGTCTACGCGGAACGATATGACATTAACAACACTCTGCAGCATTTTTTCAAAGCTGAATTCTTCCTCGGACAGTTCAAATTTACCGGCTTCAATTTTTGACATATCAAGAATATCGTTTATAATGCCCAACATGTGCGTCGAGGCATCTTCGATCTTGCACAGGGCGTATTGTGCCCGTTCAAGATTATTCGACGCTTTTCCGATTGCGGTCATGCCGATAATGGCGTTCATGGGTGTACGTATCTCGTGGCTCATATTTGCCAGAAAATCGCTCTTGGTACGGTTAGCGTTTTCCGCTTCCGCCTGTTGTCTTGCCATTTCTTCGATTTGGGTTATGTCCTGTACAACCTCAATAAAGCCGGCGATTTCTCCTTCAAGGTTTTTTAGTATCTCAACATCAACCTGGTGGGAACGTCCGTCCTGCCTGAAAAACGTTTGTTTCAGGCCCCGCTTTGCGCAGGCAATGGCGCAATTTGGTGTATTGCAGATGCTGACACCCCAATTGCTGCAGGGCAGGCCGATAACATCTTCCCTTTTTCTTCCAAGAAATATTTCCAGCGCCCTGTTAATAAACGTCCAGCTCGTTTCCGTATCCTGAACGGAGACGGGAAGCGGAATGGCGTCAAGAATGGATTCATACCAATGGGCTGTGGTTTCGAATTTTTCGGATTCGCTGCGAATCTGGGCGAACATTACCTGGCGTTCCTGAAAAATACCTTCCAGTTTCGCGGTCAGCGTGTTAAACCATCTGGCCAGTTCTCCGATTTCGTCGTTCTGGTGGCCGGGGATCTGTTCGCCGAGGTTGGCCCGATCTTCCGCGATATCCTGAATCTTTGCCTTGATCATATTCAACGGGTTGGTGACCAGCATACGGAACCGCATCAGAAGTGCAAAAGTAGGCGCTATGGCCGTGCCGGCAAGCATGATAGCCATGATTATCGTAGCTGTTTTTGTAAGAGTGGAAACACTCCTGGTATTCATGGCGCAGATGATAACCCCAACCTGGTTCCCCCTGTAATCGGTAATGGGGTGAGCCGCCAGAATCATGGAGGCACGGTCCTCATAGACAATACCCGTTTTGCCGTTGGACAATAATTCCGCAGTAATAAGCGATTCAACCGAGGCGTCTTTTGCCTCCACAACCCGCACAAAATCCCCTTTTGGCGGGTGTATTTCCTGGTTTTGCAATTCCACAGAAAATTCAAGCAGTTCGTTGTTCGCATACAGGGAGATGTAAATTTTTTCTGCTTCGGTCGCGGCTTCCAGAATGGGATTAAAATCCTGAAGAACCTCCGCCGATCCGATTCGTCTGCCGTCCGGCGCCATAACGGGAATTACCCCGCGGATGGCAAAACCGCCGCTGCCGGGTTCTATGCCCATGGCGGTCTCGCCGGTTCTGTTCACGTCAAGAACGGTAGGCCGGTATGACCGAAGATCGTCGGAAAAATCGACCCATTCCCCGGCGACCCTTGTTTGTTTGTCGCGCCACAGACGGACAAGGCTGAACCCGTTGGGCAGGTGGAAATGCAGCTGAAGTTTTTTTCCGGTGGCATCGCTGTGGCTGTCCAGCATTGGGGCAAGCTCTTTGCGTAAATGTTCCCGCGCTGCCTGGGATTGAGGCGACCAGGGATCGTCAATGTCGCCGCTAAACGCGATTTCATAGGCCTGTATTACCGCCGGCAGGTGCACGAACACGGAGGTCTCGCTTACGGCCTTCTGCGCGCTGACTTCGATCTCGTTGTTGATAAACTGGAAGCGGTTTTCAATCACGTCTTTTACATATTGGTGGCGTATACTGCTGAACGAAGCATTGATTACAAAAAAACTAACCAGACCAAGGCCCACGACGATGGTGATTTGAGGAATGGCTAGTTTCCATACAAGTTTCATAGCACTTGTCCCCAATTATAAAAAAGCGGTACGGAGAGAGAGGGATTTGAACCCTCGGTACCCTTCCGGGTACACACGACTTCCAATCGTGCACCTTCGGCCGCTCGGTCATCTCTCCAAAAAATGTGTCGGAGAGAGGGGGATTCGAACCCCCGGAACCCGCGAGGGTTCAACGGTTTTCGAGACCGCCCGATTCAACCGCTCTCGCATCTCTCCTGCAAAACCCAGAGAACCCAGTATAATCCCCGCTTTTTTTTTAGTCAAGCGAAGGTTACTGGACCTTGAATTTCGCAATTTCATCGGTCAGGGTGTCGATGCTGCGCTTGTTCTCGCCGGATATTTCATGCACCCGAAGTACCGCTTTGTTAATCTGCTCCGCGCCCTCGGCCATGTCGTTCATGCCGCCGGTGATCTCGCCGGTGATGCTGTCCAGATTGGCGCTTTCGTTGATCACTTCCCTGCTCTTGTTGCTCATGTCCTCGGAACCCTGCTTTACCTTCTCGGTGATGCTGGTAAGTTGTTTCATGGCCTCAAGCACATTATGGCTGCCCTGTTCCTGTTCCGCCATCATCGAACGGATGTTTTCTTCCTGTCCGGCAACGGTCGTTACTTCCCTTTCAATGGATTCAAAATTTTCAAAAACGGCCTTCATGGACTGGCCGATGGCGTCAATCGATGTTTTGATATTCTTGAGCATATCCGCGGTGGTCTTTGACTGCTGTCCCGAAGATTCCGCCAGCTTGCGAATTTCCCCGGCTACAACGGCAAAGCCCCTGCCCGCTTCTCCGGCATGAGCCGCTTCTATGGCGGCGTTCATCGAAAGCAGGTTTGTCTGGCTGGCAATGGCTTCCATCACCGAGTTAATCTCAAGGATACCTTCGGATTCCCTGGCGATCTCCTGAAGATCTTCGGCGACTTTCTGCAGATCTTTTCTTCCCACTTCGGAAGACTTTGTAAGCACCGAAACATTTCTGGTATTTTGTGCCAGGGTTTCCACCACCAGATGAATGTTGTTCAGCATATTGTTGATGGCGTCTGAGGACTGAATAACGTGGTCGGACTGCACGACAATTTCATCGTGCAGCTGATCAGAAGTATCCATGATGTGATCCATGGATTCTCCGGTTTCTTCTACCCCTGCCGCCTGTTTTGCCGCAAGATTTTTCATGTCCCTGATGCTGGAGGTGATCCCGTCAATTGCCTGGGCAGTCCGCGACATCTGATCCGCCAGTTCCTCCCCGACAGTCTGCAGGGCGAAGCTCTGGTTTTTCAGTATGGTAATGAGACTCTTGATCTCTTCGCGGGTGTTTCCGAAGGCCTGGGAAATTTCGCCCATTTCGTCCTGCCGCCGGAAAAGATTGTCCGGCACTTCGAGGGTAAAATTTCCCTCGGCAAACGCGGTCAGCATGGTGTTAAAAAAACCGAGGGGTTTAAGCAGCGCGTTTATCATAATGGCTATAAAAAGAGTGAACACAAGAAGAACCGCGAAAACCGCCGCCAATGATATTCTGCTGTAAAAGACGCTGTCGCTGATTACCGACTCGATATGCGCGTCGATCTCGCCCGCCAGATTAAAGTAGCCGGTTGTGTCAATATCAATAAATAGCACATAACGCACTCTGCCCGAGTCGGTAATGGGATAGTAAATCCGGGCGTTTTGCTTATCCAGGGTCAGCAGTATATCGGCCGAATTATTGAAGAAACCGTTGATTACGGCGGCTTCTTCCCCTTCAACAACCCTCCCCTTGATATGAATTGGTTCTACGCCCTCTGCATAATTGCCGGTAAGGGTGAGCAGGGTAAAGTCAAAGAGGTTCATCGACCGTATGCCGTTTTTGTCGGTGATATAATGCTGCATTTGGTTTTCAATAGCGCTGGCATCCAGCGCCGATTCCAGTATACCCCGGTTATTGGCGCGGGGGATGGCGGTAAACTTGAAGATTTCGCCGGTTTCAACTTTTATTTTTAGATCGGACGGAAGATAACGGGATTGGCCGGTTACCAGCATCCGGTAGCCGTCCCAAATGTCAAAGAGGGAAATTCCCGCGGCGCCCGGCTCGGTACTCAGGGTAAAAACGCCGTTCATGCCGCCCAGGTACAAATCGGATATGCCGGTTTGCCGTTTCAGCCGCTCAAGCTCCGCCTGGGTGATTCTGCCGTTTGACAGCCTGTCTACCTCGTACAGAACATTCGCCGCATTGAGCATATTGCGGTCGATTTCCGCTTCAAGGGTGAGTACATAACCCCCGATGTTGCCGGCCAGATCCAGAACTTCCTGCCGGACACTTTCCTCAACATCAAGGTCAAGTTCGGCGCGTTTTACGCTGCCATTCTGCCGTATCCGTGAAGAACTGAGGGTCATAATTACCACGAGAGTACAGGAAACCATGAGAATCATCAGCCCAAGAGATCCGATAATCTTTAAGCGTACTTTCATCCCTACCCCCGTATATATTTTAACTCAAACGGTTTATAATGTACAGGAAGATGGTATTGTTCTATAATTTGTCATGTTGGAATAGTTTCAAATGAAACTTAGAGGTGTGCGATGAGCTCATGTTTTGACCCTCGGGAACTGTCGGATTTTGCGCGGTACTACGGATTTCATTATGACAGCCTTGAGCCGATGGCGCTGGTTAAGGAGATTCTTATTGACATGGAGCGGGCCCTTGCCGGCCTGAGTTCCAGCCTGCCCATGATACCTTCGTACATTACACCCATATCAAAAGTGCAGCCGGGAAAAACCGTGCTGGCGCTGGACGCGGGGGGAACCAATCTGCGCGTCAGCCGGGTACGTTTTGACGAACAGGGAAAGGCCGCCGCCGAGGGGGAGGTAAAACACCCCATGCCCGGCACACAGGGCAGAGTCAGCGACGAACAGTTTTTCGACATGATTGCCGCCGCCGCGCTTCCCGTGCTAACCGGCGCGCATGGCATTGAGGGGATTGGTTTTACCTTTTCGTATCCGATGGAGATGCAGCCCACCGGCGACGGTATTCTGACGGCATTCAGCAAGGAGGTAGATGCCCCCGGTGTTGTCGGAAAAGCCATCGGCGCGGGGCTGCGCCAGGCGCTGGCGCGCAAAGGCTGCGTGTATGACGGTCCCATTGTTATGTTAAACGACACGGTGGCGACCCTGCTTTCCGGTATCGCAAGCATACCCGTGGACGGCATGGCTTGCGGGACAACGAAAAACGCATACGGTTTTACCGGCGGACCGGTAATCGGTTTTATATTGGGGACGGGTTTTAATACGGCCTACCCCGAAACGAGCATCCCCAAAATCGGCTTTGAGTCAAAAGATGCCCCGCAAATCGTCGTCTGCGAAACCGGCACTTTTAATCTTCGCTACCGCGGACCGCTTGACCGCGAATTTGATGACAGCACCAAAAACCCCGGCGCCTACACGCTGGAAAAAACCACATCCGGCGCATACCTTGGGCCGCTTACCTTACACATTCTGCAGCAGGCAGTAAAAGACCAGGTAATCCGTTTTAAAAAATCCGATGAACTGCTTGCGATGAATCATCTGGAGACCCGCTTCCTCAACGAATTTTCCCGAGCGCCGCTTGCGGCGGAAGGTCTTCTCGGTTCACTTTTCGGCCTGGACGAGGGCGATGCCCTTGCCGCCGTGCAGTACCTTACCTCGATTGTTACGGAGCGGGGGGCACTGTTTTCCGCTGCGGTACTGGCGGCGACGGTGGAACGGATGCAGGCCGGCTGCGAACCGTATTCGCCGGTACGCATCGCCGTCGAGGGAACCACCTACATGATCTACAAGGGAATGCGCCGCTCGCTTGAGGCCTGGCTGCACATGATGCTTATCAAGGAAAAGCCCCGCTCCTACGTTATCTCGCCGGTGGAGCAGGCAAGTCTCTTCGGCGCGGCGGTCGCGGCCAGCGGGATGGCTGGCGGGGGCAATTAATTCCGCAGCGTGTCCGGATAAATGTGGTGCAGGTCGCGGGCAGCGCTGCCGGCGCTTTCGGCGTTTGCGGCAAGGTCGGAAGCCATAAGGCGGCTGAATTCGTGCAGTTCGGGGCGGTATTCAAAGTGCATATTGTCGTATACCGGCCATTTGCCGCCCCAGATAAAGCCCTCCCGCTCAAACGCTCCGATAACCTCGTCGGGCGGGTTCCAGCGGTTTTCCAGCGGAACGAGCATCCAGTCCTTGTTACGCCCCTGTTCCCACAGCCAGTAGATCGCCTTCCCGCCCAGCCTCGCCGGCTGGATGTCGAGGGCAAGCCCCCAACTGTGGTAACTCATCCGCTGTGTTCCGGCGATTGGCCGCCAGCTGTACCCGTCGATGCTTCCCAGCGAAGTGATGAAGGCGTTTCCGCCGTTCCATCTTCTAATCTCCGCTTCAACGCGGCGAAGCGCCGGAACAATGTCGCGGTGAACGGTGACCCGTTTGCCGAGAAAATCAATCCGTTCAATTATATTTTCAATTTCCCTGCGCTCAAGCCCGCCGTATAAAACCGCCTGAAACGCCTTGTTGCTGTCCTTGCGCTCAAGCCGCTGTTCATTCGAAGCCCTCGCGCGCAGCGCCTCAATATACTGGGGCGGATACGACTCCGGTGCCGCCACCTTTGCGGGAATGACGTAAAAAAAATGGGGTCCCCAGGAATCGATGTTGTCTTTTTCCGCCCCTGGCAGGAGTCTGCCGCCTGCCCAATAAAAAATTTCCCCTCCGGCGCTTATTGTCCAGTCGTTGTCGATAAACGCCACTTCGCCCGTTTTGTCCGGAAAGCATGTCTGGAACGCGCGCAGTACCAACTCGCCGTTCGCCGTTCCGCCGGTATTTTGGGCAAACGTCTGTGCGCCGGACAACAAGAGCAGCGTTACGAGGAAAAGACACATAGCGATAGTATATCTAAAAAAGCAGAATGTGTAATATCGTTTTACACAAACGAAAAAGCGCCGTAGCACACCGTTTTACCTTCCTCTCCGCGGGCGCTTAACAGCGAATTGGATGCAAGGCAGGGATGCGATGAGTCAACAAGACCGCTCTGCAGAAGAGCGGCGACCAATGCGCCGCCGCAGCCTGCGATTTTGCCGCTGCGGAGGGCTTCGCGCAGTTCGTCAAGTTTTCCTTCCCTGAAAAATTTGATGCACTGTCCAGCCATGTCCAGGGCTGCCAATTCGTCTGGATGTTTCGCAAGGTTAAACGAAACGACAAAAAGGGTTTTCTCCATTTCCGGTGCAAAAACCGCGCGCAGGGCGTTTGCAAGGATGGTTGTGTACTGCACCCTGGGTCTTCCCATCAGAATCGGGACAATCGAGGCACGGGGAAAACAGTACTTTACAAACGGCAGCAGAACCTCAATTGAATGTTCCTGCAGATGGGGAATGTCGTTTTCCTCGAACAGCGGGCTGTACGATTCAAGCCACTCGGTAGCTTGTTGGTCCACGGGTATGTCTCCCAGGGGGGTTTGGAAAGAGTGGGAGTTTGAGAGGAAAAGACCCTTTTCGCGGTTGTCGTGAATCGGCCCCATAATGACAACCCTTGACGGGCTTCTCCAGCCGATCCTGCCGCTTGCCGAGGTAAAAGCCGCTCCTGCCAGGCTGCCGGAGATTTCCCACGCCCCATGTGGCGCGATAATCGCCTGTGCAAGGCCGCCCTTTCCCCGTTCCAGGCCGAGACTCTTCATATATGAGAGTACCCTGGCCTTTTCCTGGGGGTAAAACAGGCCGTCGACAATCGGAGAGCGGACCCGCTTCTCCAGGGCGATCATTGCATCCACATAATTAATACTAGTATCCGGCAGGGCTGAAAGCAAGGAAAATGCCCGTTAATTTGATATTTTGGGACAGCCACCTTTGACATTTTTGTACCCTGTGGATAATCTGAAACTATGCGCGCCAAAGTAAGTCCTCATCCGTTTTCAGGCACCGTGCGAATACCCGCGTCCAAGTCCCATACCATCCGCCAGCTTGTCATTGCCGGCCTTGCCGAAAACGGTGTTTCCGAAATAATCCGCCCCCTCGATTCCCTGGATACCCAATCCTGCGTTGCCGCCTGCCGCGCCCTTGGCGCTGAAATTACCGAAAAACGGGATGGCGGCAGGCTTGTTTCCTGCACCGTGCGGGGAAACGGCGGGTTCAAGGGAGGCCGCGGCGGGCAGATTGACGTGGGCAATTCCGGCACCACGCTGTACTTTGCTCTGGCGGCGGCCGGTCTTGGCCGCGAGCCGTTTGCAATTACCGGCGACGATTCGATACAGCGCCGCAGCGCTTCTCCCCTTTTGGACGCATTGTGCGGCCTGGGTGTCCGTGCCACATCCGTCAGGGGCAATGGCTGCGCTCCCGTCGTTGTGCAGGGGCCCTGGAAAGGCGGCACGGTGAGCCTTCGCTGTGAAACCAGCCAGTACCTTTCAGCGCTGCTCCTCGCCGCACCTCTGGCTCCCGCCGGCGTTTTTACCGAAATAACGGTTCCCCTGCTCAACGAGCGGCCGTATGTCGAGATGACCCTTTCCTACCTCGACGCCCAGGGCATTCCCTGTGAGGCGGCGGCGGATTTTTCCCGCTTTGTTATTCCCGGCGGCGCCTCATGGAAGCCTTTTTCCCGCGCCGTACCCGGCGATTTTTCCTCCGCCGCATTTCCCGCCTGCGCTGCGGCGATTTCCGGCGGCCCGGTTACGATTCTCGGCCTCGATCCCAATGACACCCAGGGCGACAAATACTTTTTTGAGATACTTTCCCGCATGGGCTGTACGGTAAACTGGGAAAAAGTCCCCGCCGCCGATCACGCCGCCGCCTCATGCGGGTACCAGGTTACCGTTTCCCGCAGCGGCCCCCTGCGCGGCGGCGCTTTTGACCTTAACGCAACGCCCGATCTGCTCCCCCCCGCCGCGGTTACCGCCGCCTTTGCCGTGGGCGACACCGTGTTTTGTAACGTGGCTTCTGCCCGCATCAAGGAAAGCGACCGTATTGCGGCTATGGCGGCAGGCCTTGCCGCTCTTGGCGTCCGCTGTACCGAACAGAGCGACGGCCTTGTCGTCCACGGCGGCGGTCATGCGGGGGTTTCCGGCGGCCTTGTTGACAGTCACGGCGATCACCGCATAGCGATGGCCTTTGCCGCCGCCGCCCTTGCCGCCCGCTCACCCATTGTCATTGCAGACGCTGAATGTGCCGCCGTTTCCTACCCGGGTTTTCTGGAATTACTGCGGGCGGAAATGTGTCCATAACGCTTAAATGTGCCGAAAATGATAGTATGAAAGCGAATTTTTATTCACTTGGCGCCGCCGGAGAAGTGACCGGTTCCAAGCACATCATCGAAATTGACGGGGAAAGTTACCTAATCGACTGCGGAGCTTTCCAGGGATCGCGGGCAGAATCTGACCGAAAAAACCGTGAATTCGGCATCCCTGCCGACCGCGTCGAATCAACGATATTGACCCACGGCCACCTTGACCACTGCGGGCTTTTACCGCTCCTGGTCAAGCGGGGCTACAAGGGAAACATATACGCAACCCCGGCGAGCAGGGATATTGCCAACCTTATCATGATGGACTCGGCCCATATACAGGCGCGTGACGCCGAATACCTGCGAAAACAGGCGAAAAAAAGCGGGGATAAATTTGACTGGACGCCGCTGTACACGGAACAGGACGCTATTGCCGCATCCAGCCAGACGGTTGGAATATCGTATAACCGGCCGATGCCCATTGGCGACGGGGTAACGCTGGAGTTCCATGATGCGGGGCATATTCTCGGCTCGGCGCTGGCGTTTATCACCGTTAAGCGCGGCGGCAAAGAACTGAGGATACTTGCCTCCGGCGACCTGGGACGCAAGGGTAAACCGATAATCCGCGATCCGGCTATTCCCCAGGAAGCCCCCGACTACATCATCCTGGAAAGTACCTACGGCGATCGCCGTCACGACAATACCCAGCAGGCCATTGAAAAACTCGCGGCGATGGCGAAAGACGCCGTTCAAAAAAAGGGCAGGATTATCATCCCTTCGTTTGCCATAGAGCGTACCCAGGAACTGGTGTATTATTTTCACCTGCTGGTTGACGATGGCATCATTCCCGAAATCCCGATTTATGTCGATTCACCAATGGCGACTAACGCAACAACAATCTTCCAGGTGCATCCCGAATGTTATAGCGAGGAAACAAAGGAAGCCTTTATCAAACACCACAAGAATCCCTTCGGTTTTAACAGCCTGCACTTTACGTCCAGTGTTGATGAATCAAAGGCGCTGAACGAAGCGAAGGGCCCTCTCATTATCATTTCGGCGGACGGAATGTGCGAAGCCGGCCGGATTCAGCATCACCTGATTCACAGCATTCAGGACCCCAACACGACGATTCTTACCGTCGGCTACATGGCGGAAAACACCCTGGGCAGAAGAATCCGCAACCGCGAAAGCGAGGTAAAGATACACGGAATGTGGTTCAAGGTGAGGGCGCGTGTCGAGGAGATTAACGCATTCAGCGCCCACGCCGATTATGTCGAGGCGGTGGAATGGCTTAACGCCCTGGACACATCGCGTCTGAAGGGGATTTTTATGGTGCACGGCGAAAAGAAAGGTCAGGCGGCATTCAAACAGTACCTTGCCGAGCACGGCTATCCCCATACCGAGATAGTTCAGTACGGCAAGACCTACGATCTGGACTAAAAGTTTTTTATAAGCAATTCGCCCACATCGCCCCGTGCGGCGGCATTGGAATTGATCCGCCGTTTCGCCTGTACGGGAATTATCTGGAATTGCGCGTGACGGTACAGTTCCCTGACAAATTCCGTGTCGGCGTTGCTTAACAGGCACTTTGCCCCCAGGCCGGTCAGATGCAGCATGAGGTCCCGCAGCCGTTCGTGTTCCTTTTCGCCAAAACCGTCCGCCTGGTAACCGGTAAAACCGGTTTTGGCAGGGTTGTGGTAGGGCGGGTCAAAATACACAAACGAATTGGCGTGGGCATCCTGTACCGCCTGTTCAAAATCGCCGTGCAGAATTTGTATATCAAAGGCGTTCAGGTAATCGCTTATCCGGCGCAGCAGATCCTCCTCGCATATCGGCGGATCTTTGTATCTGCCCTGCGGGACGTTGAAAAAGCCTTTCGCGTTGACGCGGTACAGGCCGTTGAAACAGGTTTTGTTCAGATAGATCAGCCGCGCCGCCTTTACAAAATCCGGCAGCGCGTCGAATTGGGCGGTGTCACGATCCAGGTTTCTTATTAAATAGTACAATGCGCCATCGTGTTTTTTACGGTAGCTTTTCAGTATCTTGATGACGCTTGCAACATCATTTTTTATCGTACGATATGCCATCATCAACTGTTCGTTGGAATCGTTGATCACTGCCCTTTTCGGCTGCAATTCGAACAAGACCGCTCCGGCTCCGATAAACGGCTCGTAGTAGGTGTAACTGTCCATATCTTGGGGAAAGTGTTTCTTTATTTCAGGCACTAACTGCCTTTTGCCCCCCGCCCATTTCAAAAACGGCCTTAACGGAGAATCGCCCGATGCCATAGGCCATTATAGCATAAACACTTGTTGGCGGCATGGCACACTCATTCTACTTTGAAACGCGAGACCTCCCGCATCAGGGCATCGATTCCCTCGCGGTTCTTGCCGCTGATCTCGTTAACATGGTGTACCGCGACATTGATCTGGTCGGCTCCGGAGGCCATCTCGTTCATGCCCATGGATATCTCCTGCGTTACCTTATCAAGCTCCTTGCTCTCCCGGATAACTTCAGTTGAA
>Ga0082212_10004219_pt1 | contig 20021 bp, 19 predicted proteins | sample TergutNt197P3_FD_71548 | JGI IMG/M metagenome (GOLD analysis project Ga0082212, IMG submission 71548) | Neocapritermes taracua P3 segment gut microbial communities from Petit-Saut dam, French Guiana - Nt197 P3 | ecosystem: Host-associated > Arthropoda: Insects > Digestive system > Gut ... | reverse complement strand
CCGCGAAAAAATGATGGTATCGTTCGAGGTGGCCAACGTGGACGAAACGTATCAGTCGCTTACGGCAAAAGGCGTCACTTTTATCAATCAGCCGACCGATATGCCCGACTGGGGAATGCGGGTGGTACACCTGCGCGACCCGGAAGAAAACCTGATAGAGCTATTTACGCCGCTAACTCAAGATAAATAAAATTCATTCAAAAAAATCCGAACAAACCCCATCCTCCGCAAAATACCGTTTCGGCGTCAACCCGCTCAACGACTTGAAATCGCTAATGAAATGCGACTGATCAAAATACCCGCTGTCGCAGGACAGTTCAGTCATATTCAAACCGGCATTTCGCTGTTTCAGAAAGATGGCAAACTGAAAACGAATGATTTTCAAGTATTGTTTCGGACTGATTCCTATGTGACCGGAAAAAATCCGCTCGAACTGTTTCCTGCTCAGGCAAGCCTCTGAAGCCATCTGAGGAATCAAGATATTCCCTTTCGTTCTTTTTATCAATTCAACAATGTGACTGATTCGGCGAAACTCAAAGTCCAATAGATTATTTCGTAGCAAGTCCTGTAAATAGGCTTCCACGATACCCACCCTTTGCTGAAATGTGGCTGCTTCGCCCATTTTCTCCTCCAGATCGCGCCCTGCCTGTCCGCATAGAAATTTCAACGGGACATTCTGATTGCATATTTCATGTAACGGGAATTTGAAAAACCGCATTAACCCCTGCGGCTGGAAAACAATGGAAAAAACGGACAGTTCCCCTGCCAGTTCCATATCGTAAAAATCATTCTGAAGTCCATACAACGCCACATTGTCCGACAGCCGTTTGTTGCCGGTCAGTATTTTGGGACGCGGGGTGAAATACAGCATCAATTCCGATAAGCCCGTCGGAATAATCCGCTGCACGCATGTTTCGCCTTTGTCCAGCGTGTTTTCAATCGCCCAGTAGCGTTTGATGTACGGGGCTAATGCGTTCGACGGGCTTGCAAAATGGACGGGCATTGTCAACGATTTTTGGCACGCAGATGACGCAGATTTTTAGGATTCACACAGATATAAATCTGCGTACATCTGTATAATCCGCGTCATCCGCGTGCTTTTCATTCATAAAGTCCGATCTTATTATCCTCGGAATCCATACACACCGCAAAATATCCCATTCCTTCCGCCTCAATCTTTGTTTTCGGAATGATGACTTTGCCTTTCCCCTGTTCTATCCGCAATATGGTTGCCTCAATGCTGTCGGGAACAGCCAAGCTGACTAAAACCCCATTTTCGGACGGCCTGACATGCTGCGAATAAACGACAGCGCCCTCTCCCGTTGGGAAACAGGCCATTTTTTCGCCGTTACCGCAATCTATCGGCGCCAATTCAAGTTTGAACACCGAACCGTAAAATTTTACCGCGCGATCAAAATCGGCGGACGGTATTTCTACCCATGCAACAAATTTTTCCATTTCTTCTGTTTTAAAAGTTAAAATTCGACTGCAAAAGTACAGCCCGTCATTTTGCAAAAATTGTATAAATGCGACGTCTTCGCAAAAATGAAACGCAACGGTTATTTTTTCATCGCTTCGGCTTTCATCCCGGCGGGCATCTTTTCGATGGCATAGCATAAAGCCGTGCGGGGCATGACCGATTTGTTTTTCAATACGAAACTGTACACTGTTTCCAAATGCCTCCGTTTCGTTTCGTCATCACCCTTAACAAACGTTTCGCTCATGCTGGCAGCCTTCAACAGCCATCCGTATCCTTTCTGCACCAGATCGTCGCTGTCAGTCAGCAATGTATCGGCAATCTCGATAATATCGTTCAGAAACAGACCTTTGCGTGCCGGAATGATGAGGGTGACGGCCGACCCGCGACGCAACCAGCGGTTCGGCGACTTGGCCCACTCCTTTAACCTCGCAACATATTCGGGATACATCATCACAAACTCACCGACGGTATGGTTGCACAGGGTATCGCAATCGGCCCAGTTGTTTACGTAGCTGCCAAGCCAGCGCTCAAAAACGTCAAAGTCGTCCGGTTCATATTGTTTGCGCAGCGCTTCCGACCAGACGCACGCAACCACCATCTCTTCAAAATAGCCTGATTGCCAAAGCGATTCACATAATTTAAAGATGTTTTGCTTTGGATAACCCTTTACCTGCTGAAAACTCTCCTTAGCTATTTTACGCACTTCAGCCGTTTGTACGCCGTACACTTTTGCAGCTTCGCCTTCCTTAAAAAAACGGTCGGACGAGGCGGCTGCTTCCGCATGGGCGCTGTCGGCAAACGTTTGACGAATTTGGGTCAGGACATTCATGTTCATCTATTTTTATTGCAAAATTTTTATTGCATATACGTCATTTGAAGTATTTCCCGAACAGTTTGAATAAATTTTTCGGGTTCTTCTAAGTTGGGCGTATGCGCGGAGTTCTCGAACGTGAAAAACGATTTTTGCGGCGCCTCTATTTTGTTCAGGTATTCCTGTGCCAGCACATAAGATGTTGCATAATCATGCCTGCCCTGCATAAAATATATCGGCGCCTTAAATGAAGCGGACGATTCAAACAGGTTGTCGTTCATTGCACAATCGAACAACTGTAAGGAGAACAGCGAACCGTTGAGGTAATTTATTTTTTCAGACAGGGTATATCCCTTGAATAACAGCATGTTTGAAATAAGGTTGAGCATGGAAATGTTTTGATGCGTTAGTCCGACGCCATATTCATTCAAAAGCCCTCGACACGTCATCAGATAGTCCTGTTGCGGGAAATCCGGCGCGTTTTTGTCGAACTGTTTCAGCTTTTCGACTGTTTTGTCGTCGTTTGATAAAGCCGTAACGTTCAACAGATAGTCGTAAGCCAGTTTTTCGGATTCCTGTTGCGCGCTTATCTGTCCGATACCGATAAAGGCCATATAGTTTTCGGGATATTTTTCAACGACTTTTATCCCAAGATACGAGCCCCATGAATGACCCATGAGATAGATTTTCTCCCGTTTGAACCGCTGCTGCAGGTATTCGGTCATCTGACGGGCGTCTTCCACAAACTGTTTGACATTCATGGTGGCGACGTCAATGGAATTGTTATAACTCATGCCTGCGCCCCGCTGCTCCCAGTAACAGACGGTAAAATATTTCTCCAGCCGCTCCGGCAACTCATAAGCGACCGAATAGGGCAGTTCGGGACTTCCCGGACCGCCATGTAAAAACAGCAGTACAGGGTTCTCAGGATTCTCGGCACGGATGAAAAAACCCTGCCTCATCCCTCCGATGTCAATGAAATTTTTTTCCGCAAGCGAGCCTGCGATCTCCTTCCCGTTTGCATCTCTCAGCCCGTCTAACCTGCCCGGACTTTTTACCGCCAGTACGATAACCCCCGCCAACAAAACTCCAATAACGGATAATAATGTGATTAATAATACTTTGCCAACTCTTTTCATTTTATTTTGATGTTTGATAAAAACAACTACAGGTAAGCCTCCTCCACCACCACGCGAAATCCCACGTTGAACACTTTCTGATAGGGGCGGTACGGCAGCCGGTACGATGCGGTAGCGCGGTAGGGGCGGTCGTACCATGATCCCCCTCTGGCTACCTTCTTGTCGGATAGGTTCATGTCGTTGCGTCCGTCGTCCGCCTGATAGGGATAGGGCTTGTAGTTTGAACGCGTCCATTCCCAGACATTGCCGTGCATGTCGTGGATATCGAAGTAGTTGGGGCGGTATCGTCCGACTTGTTCCGACACGAAACCGCCATCGTTATAGACGGTGTCGTGCGGAATCCAGTCGTCGAACGGGCCGGGATTGTCGATGATACGTATGCTTTCAGCATATTTATGGTATGTATCGGCCACAAACTCCTGTATTTTGATGTCGGCCAAGTTGGCGTAACGGCTGAAATCGGCGCCAAAAGCGCCGAACGAATAGGGCTGGTTGCTGCCTGCGCGGCATGCCCATTCCCATTGTGCTTCGGTAGGCAGCGTCACCTTTTTCCCCGTTTTATCGCTCAGCCACTGGCAGAACGCCATCGCTTCCTCCCATGAGACACGTACGACCGGCTGGTCGGGATGATTCAGGGGATACCCTTTGCGTCCGTACTGCATGTGCCGGCGGTGCTCTTCGCGCGAGTCGTGCGCTGGATCGAACAGGGCGTATAGCTTGTTGGTAACTTCAAATCGCCCAATCCAGAAGGGTGTAACTTCCTGAACCGTTTGCGGCATCTCGTCCGGTTGATTCGTGCTGCCCATGATAAATTGGCCACCCGGCACTTTGATCAATTCGAGCGTGACGTTGTCGGACAGGGGTATGGAAACCTGAAACTGGTCCATTGCGATCTGCCTGTATTCAACGTCCGACCGCTTGACAGGCCATCCTGCCAGCGTATCAACGCCTTTGTTGGTTGGGAGGCGCTCCGGTCGTTGGGCGACGATACCGGTCGGTTTGGGCGGCAACTGTTCCAGGTCGGGGTCGTCCAGCCCAAACATCGGCGCGTAAACTGTTCTCAAATGCCTGCTCTCCTCCGACCTTGGATAGCAACTGATGTCCGATCGGCGACCGTGGTAGGGTGCGTTCATGTCGATCCAGCAAGCTAATTTTTCCTTCTCTTCGGTTGTCAACTGCACATTGTAATGTCCTTTCTGCAGGATTTGCATCAGTTCCGTCTGGTCGGCATGCACATCCATCGGGACAAGCATATCCATGTCGCTTTCGATACCCGGTCGACGGACGTAACGGTGCAGGTTGGCGTACGATACCGAGAAATTGCCCGCGTACGAAGGGTCGGCCATTCCAGCCAAATCCGAATACCAGCCGGTAAGCCGCTTGTCGCCCTTCAGGTAGGGAATGGCCGGTTTGCTTTCGTTGTGACAGGCCACACAGGCACGATCGAGCACAGGCTGCACCTCATGGTCGAAGCTAAAACCACGCGCCGGGCCGTACCATTCCCTGACTGTTTGCGGTCGTTTGCGGGCCGCCATGCTAAGACGCGGCGGCGGAACGCTGTTCTTGTCTTCGTGGCATCCGATGCACGACAGCGTTTCGCCCGGCATGGCCGTAAACCAGGAACGCATCAGTTGCAACGCTTTCCCTTCGGCATCAAGCGGCTGAACGGCTATCGGCGTATGCGCCGGGACGACGAACAAAGCCGAGCCATCCTCCTCCACATCTACCGTTCCGAGAATCCGGTGAATGTCCCACGGACCGTCCATCCCGATGGAGCCGGGCAGTCCGCCATATCCGAACGGACTAAAGGCGTAGGACATCAGACGCAGGCTTTTGACTTCTCCCTTAGGTATCCCTTTCAGTCCGCCCCCTTCATACACATCCTGCAGGAAAACCGTTGCCGTTTGGCTGTCCATGTCAACCCTGTCGGGAATAAGCGGCGGTGCGGGCGTTGCTTCGGCTATTATCGGCTCGATGAACGCCGCTTGTTCCTGTTGCTCGATCAACGACCTGTTTCCGTAAATATCCACTAAATAGATGCCCCACAACGAACGAGGCGTTTCCTTCATCGACACAAGGAAATATTTATCGCTTAAGGGGAAAGGATGCAGGAATTGCGGCCACACGCCATCGGGGAGCCTGTCGCGCGTGAGCGGTTCCACTTTTCTGCCGAAGTGCGGTATTTCGGCCACGACGCCTTCCGCTTCTTTCCGTCCGACCACCGGGTCGATGATCAACAGACGTCCGCTGCGCGTCACGCTGTGATGGCCGCCGGCAATCCCTACAATCGCCGTGGCATGTCCGGGAATGGGACGTGCATTGAAAAAGGCGGCCGGAAAGTAGGAGTTGCTGCCGTAATACGCTCGCTGGGTAGTACCGTCAGGATTCATGGTAAACATAATCCGTCCATTGGCATGCGGGATATCGGCATATTCCCAGCGTTGATACAGTACTTGCCCGTCGTTCATCATGACAGGCCCCCAGTTGCTGTCCTGGTCGAAGGTGAGCTGCCGCGACTTGCCCGTCTTCGGGTCGTACAGAAACAGTCCGCACATTTTGTTCAGGCTATTCGTACAGGGCAGTCCCAGAAAAGTGGCTGTCGAACAGAAGATTATCTTGTCGTCGGCGGTATAGCAGGCATCAAAACTGTCGAAATCCTGATAGGCATCGGGCGTCACCTGTCTGACTTCCCGCGTCTGCATGTCCATTTCAAAGACATGCCACCTGTCGTTGGTACCAATCGACGAGAAAAGCATCTTTTTCCCGCTGAAGTGCATCTCCGGATCGGAAACAATCAGCCCTTTGGCCGGCTGATAAAAGACCTCCGATTGCGTGACGCCGTTCCGAACCGACAACAGCACAAATTCGTTCTCCCATCCGTTTTTCGGATTACCTATTTCCGAGTTGTTCTGAAAATTCGACGGTGCCAGGCCTATACCGTTGCCCATGGCGCTGCGGGCTTTGTCGCCGACCGTTCTTTTGATGACCATTACCTTCCTGTCGACCAGCAAAGGATTTTTCAGCAGTTGCGCGTCCAGAAGCGACAATAAGTCGGATGCTTCTTTCAACGTATTCAGATCGCCTTCCTCAATCTGTTGAACCAGGTCAAGCCTGCGATCGTTCATCTTTTGAAGCAAAGCCTGTATTTGTTGATCCAGCGTAAATTGCCCCGGAAATGATTTCGACAAATCATCCAAAGCCATTTCGTACTGTACCGCATCGAAGGCACGAAGCCGGGCGACGACATCGCTCGCTTCATGGCCATACAAATCGCCAAGAACCAGCCATAAGAGGCCAATACCGATTATTTTTTTTACAGTTGCCATTTCTTGTCTGTGTATTTTACATTTATTAGCAGGGAGAATCGGGTTATTTTCCCCATTCCACGTTCGGCTCGGCTCCTAATTCCAACTCAAGCGTTCCTCCACCTGTAAGCGTGTCGTGCGGTATCTGGCACGAACGCCATTCCTTGCCGTTTAGTCGTGCATTTTGAATGTATACATTTGTAGCGGAATTGTTTTTCGCGTTGATTACAAATGTTTTACCCGTATGGTAGCGTTCGTTTAAGTGGATCGTGATCTTGTCGAAAAGCGGGCTTGCCAACTGATAGGGCGCCTCTTCCTCAGTTCCGCCACTCATCTGGAACAGTCCGATTTTCAACAAAACGCTTAACGACCCCATCATTCCCTGGTCTTCGTCGCCATTGTATCCGGTTGAAGGGGAGAGGCCTGAAAATGCGGTGTTTATCAGCTCGCGCGACCAGTACTGCGTCAAGTAGGGGTATCCAATCATCGTAAAAACATTGACTGTCTGCGTGGAAGGCTGGTTGCCGTAATTGACGGGTATCCGCTTGAATTCGGGATGTGTCTCCTGATCATGCGAGGTGCCCGAAGTGAACCCCAACTTTTGCGCATCCCTAAATTGTTGCTCCAGTTTCCGCCTTGCCGCTTCGGGGCCGCCCATCAACTGTGCCAGGCCGGGCAAGTCGTGCGGTACGAACCAGGTAGTCTGTGCGCCATTCGCCTCGACGAATCCCTTCGCATAGTCGTACGGGTCGTACGGAGCAAGCCATTGTCCGTCAACATCTTTTGGGCGCATCCATCCCGTTTCGGGATCAAACACATTTTTATAGTTTTGCGACCGTTTCATGAATAAGTCATAGTCGCCGGTATGCCGCAAACGCTTGGCAAACTGTGCCAGTGTCCAGTCCTGATAGGCATATTCAAGCGTCATCCCGGCTCCCTGGATATGAAACCCGTTGCTTCTTTCGGGCAACGGATAAGGCACATATCCCAGTTCGAGATAGTATTTCAGTCCGCCTCCCACCGATGTATGGTGTTCATATCCGGCTTTCTCCATTATGCCACCGGGTGTATGGTTTTTCTTGCATGCCTGATATATCTCTTCGAGATTATCTTTCACGATCCCTTTTTGAACGGCGCCAACGATGAACGGCGTGGAGGAAGCGCCGGTCATCACAAACGTATAATTTCCTCCTGCGGGGCCGCGTGGTATCAGGCCGCCATCACGGTACATCATCATCATGGAATGGACAAACTCTTCGGCTATTTCGGGATACACCAATTGCCAGAGGGTGTTGAGCGTCCATTGAGCGCCCCAAAAACTGTCGGAATTGTAATGGTTGAACAATGGTTTGCCCGCCCGGTCGCAGGGTATCTGCCCGATCCTGAAAGTGTCGCCTGTATTGTCGGGATAAGCGCCATTGACGTCGCTAACGACCCTGCGCCCCTGCAGGGCATGCCACAGGTCGGTGTAAAAACGTCGCTGCTGCTGTTCGCTACCCCCTGCTATCTCGATGCGTCCCAGCATCTGGTTCCATTCGTCGAACGCGTCGTTCATCACCTGCTCAAAGTCCCAGTGCGGCAGTTCGGCTGACATGTTCAAAGCCGCATTGTCGCCCGTAGTATACGAAATGGACGCTTTCATCAGCAAGGGCCGGTCGTGTGTCAAATCGAAAAATACCAGATAGTTGCCCGAATCGGGGTCTTGCTCGATGTCTTTTATGTCGCTGTCGAATTCAACCTGAAAATAGATTCCCAAGTCTTTGGGCTTGCGTCTTGTGGGACTGTTCACAAGGCTTCCCGTCAGGGTTCGACGACCTGTTTTCGCCAGTTTGCCGTCGCGGTTCAGGCACGGGCCTATCTGCTTGTTGAGGTTGAACAGGATTGCAGGCTTTGCCCCTGCCGGAAAAGTATAACGGTGGAAACCGACGCGTTTGGTGGAAGTCAGTTCGACCTTGATGCCATACCGGTCGAGCATCAGCGCATGATAACCGGGCTTTACCGTTTCCGATTCGTGCGAGAACGCCGAACCGAAATCTTGGTACGGGTCGGTTTGTCCGGTCGTCGACAGGTTCAGCGGCATCACCGACAAGCCCGATATTTGCCAGGCGTGAACGTGGCTGAAACCCTTGACGGAATCAATTTTATAACGGTACCCGCTACCCCAGTCGCCATCTATTTCGTTGTCGGGGCTCAGGTTTACCATCCCGAACGGACGACATGCCGATGAAAAGAAAAACCACCGCGAGTTTTCGCTGTCTAACAGCGGATAAACTTTTTCAACTAACGCAAAAGATTGGGTTTCAATAAGTTTCCGGTCTCCGCACGAACAACACAGCAGGATGGCCAGCATGCTGACAATAAACGGTTTCATTGGAGAATATTTATAAATTCAGGTATTCTTCGAGCGCGTCGACCAAAGGGAAATCAACGCCTGCCGCTTGCAGTTGCCGGCAGTGTTCCGGCGACTGAACGCCAAAAAAGTTCACTTTTACGCCTGCCGATTTTAACTGTTGCATTTCTTCGGGCGTACAAAGCGCCGTCAACTGAATGAACTGGCATTGTTGCTCGATGGTCTCGCGCACATACCGTGCGACATCGCCGCTCTGCCTCTCCATATTGCAAATCATCACTTGCGGATAAGCCTTGCGGACAGCATCCGCGCAGGCGCGATTGCAGGCGATGAAGGCCTGGTGTGTCCGTTTTTTCTTAACGATGACTTTGGCTGCCATGACGGCGGCTGTTTCGTCGGCTTTCATGTGGACATTGAGCCATACATCGCGGGGAAGCATGTCGAGCACTTCCTCGAATGTAGGTACCTTTGTGCCTGCAAACTTCGGGTCTTTTTTAATCCCGGCATCCAATACTCGTATTTGCTTGAATGTCAACTCGTCGACAGCGCCTTTCCCGTCGGTCGTCCGGTCGACTGTTGCGTCGTGCATGATGACCAGCCGACCGTCTTTTGTACGGGCGACGTCAAACTCGATCTGCTGTGCGTTCAGTCTGACCGCTTCGCGAAAGGCGGGAAGCGTATTTTCAGGAAACGTGGAATTGACGCCCCGATGCGCACAAAGTCCCCGTAGCGGAAGTTCGACAGGCTCTCCGGGAACGAAAGCAAGCAATAAAACAAAAAGCGGCAGCACAATACTTGCTACCCAAAATAATGATTTGATCTTTTTCATCCGATTATCATGTTAAAAATTTGATGCAAAAATAGGAATTGTTGAACTACTTCACAAATTTTTGTGATTTTTTATCAGTTTTCTTATCTGTTCTTTTATTGCGTGTATCCGGTGGCTTGCGACGCTTAGATTCGCCACTCCCAACTGGAGCAGGAGTTCCGTCGCGCGCATGTCGGATGCCATTTCGCCGCATACCGAGACGTCCGTCGCGTGTTTCACTGACGCAGCCATCACCGCCGAGATGCTTTTCACGACCGCGCTGTGGAAACAGTCAAAGGCATGTTCGGCGTATGGGGTATTCCTATCCACGGCAAGCATATACTGCGTCAGGTCGTTCGTGCCGATGCTGAAGAATGGCGCCGTACGGGCAAAATCGTCGGCCAGCATCACGGAGGCCGGCGTTTCGATCATGATTCCCGCACGAAGTGTATGGTCGCAGGGCGTTCCTTCGGCTTTCAACTCGGATTTACACGCTTCAAGAAGTGCGGAGGCTATGCGGTATTCATCTAACGAGGTAATCATCGGAAACATGATGCGGACATTTCCCATTGTTGATGCGCGCAAAATGGCGCGAAGCTGCACCTTGAAAATATCGGGACAGGCAAGCGAAAAACGTATTCCACGCAGCCCGAAAACAGGATTTTCCTCTTTTGTTGCCTTCATGTAGGGCAATGGCTTGTCGGCGCCCGTGTCGAGCGTGCGGACGGTCAGGATTTTCCCGCGGCAAGCCTTCGCACATTCGAGGTATATTTCCTGCTGCATCGCTTCGTCGGGGAAATCTGTCCCCTGCATGAAGATGAATTCCGTTCGCAACAGCCCTATCCCGTCGGCGCCCAGCGCGATGGCTTTTTCTACCTCGACAAGGCTCCCGGCATTTGCATATACCTTCACCGCTACCCCGTCTTTTGTGATTGCGGGCGCGCTGTCGGCTTTGTTCGCAGTTGCCTCGCGTACGGACTCCAACAGGTTCGTTTCCTCAATGCCTGTCGTGATTACTCCCGTATCACCTGTCGTGATTACTCCCGTATCACCGTCGATAATGACCACCTCGTCAGCCGGAATGTCGTCAATCCCATTGCCTATCCCCACCACCATCGGGATGCCCTTATCCCTTGCCATGATAGCGACATGACTGGTTCGGCTGCCATTTCGCAAGGCGATCCCTGCCAGCTTCGACTTGTCGATCAACAGGGTATCCGATACCAGCAAGTTATCGACTATCAGTATGCTACGCTCCGGCATGGCGGAAAAAGGATTTTCACCGTTCTTTTCTAATGCAAGAATCAGTTGGCGGCAGATGTCGACAATATCGTCAGCGCGCGAACGCAGGTATTCGTCTTCGATCTCGGCAAACAAGGCATATATTTCGCTACCGGTTTCGTTGATGGCGCATACGGCATCCACCCTGTCATGCCCGATTTTTGAGATAACGCGTTCCGTCAAATCGTCGAGCATTTCCAAATGTGCAGCAAATATCCGACTATCAGGCATATACGAACGCAGTCGTGCCTTCACAACAGCAGCGGCGTCCGTCAGTTGTTTGATTTCCAAATCTACCGAAACAGACGCTGGACGGTTTTCCATTTCGTCGAACCGGAGGGGATTTTTGATTCGAAAAGCTTTTCCCGTTGCGATGCCGGACGATGCCGGTATGCCCATCACTTTTTTCACGGATGAATTTGCTTAAAAAAGTGTACCGTTTCCTGCAGGGCTTCTTCACCGTCTTCACCTTCCACGCTTAGGTTTACGATGCTTCCCTTTTTCAATCCCAGCGCGAGCAGGCTGATGATACTTCGCGCGTTTGCTTCTTTTGAGGCGTGCTTCAAGACAATGCTGCTCTTAAATCTCTTGGCCAGCGCGGCCAGTTCGGCTGCCGGTCGTGCATGAAGTCCGTCGCTTTCCCTGATTACAATTACCGTTTCCCTGATCATCCCGTTACATTATTTAATATTCGACAACAAGTTATATATGAGCATCCTGTCGTCGGCATTTTTTAACTTTTCAAAATTGTCCTGATCGCTTAGCAAGGTACACAGCGACGACAGTATGTCCAGGTGGCTGTCGTCCGTACCGGCTATCCCGATAACCAAGTACACTTTTTCTCCGTCAAAATCAACTCCTTCGGGATACTGCACAAAAGATATTCCGCTGTTTATGACATGTTTGCGCGATTCTGACGTGCCATGTGGAACGGCAATACCCATCCCGATGCAGGTAGATGCAACGCTTTCCCTTTCCAGCATCCTGTCCACATACGCCTGTTCCACATAGCCTCCCGCGACCAACAGCTTTCCAGCGCGTATTACGGCTTCTTCCTTCGGTTCGCTCGCAGCGCCGAGCATAATCGAATCGGGAATGATCAGTTGTGCGGTTTGCGGTTGAGCGAGTGCGTCCGTGTCAGCTTGAGCGAGTGCAAGCACGTCAGCGTCAGCGAGTGCGTCAGCGTCAACTTGCGGTTGAGCGAACCGGCTAACGAGTTCATCCAGCGCCGGATCGGAAAGAAATGTCTGTATCACAACAATCTCTGCCGATGGAACGCTATCCGAAACCCGCGCTGCAAAAGCCGACTGGCATACGACAATGTCGGCATCCTGAGGAATATTATTAGCGGCAGCATTGATGACTGCTACTCCCTTCCGATGTATTCTTTTTCTGAAACTTGCAGCGCCCATAGCGCTCGAACCCATGCCCGCTTCACACACAAAAACAATTTTGCCGGAAGATTTCCCGTCATTTTTGGGCCTGTTTTTTCCCTTTTCGGCTTTCTCCCGCAGTTTGCCACTTTTGTTCCCAACCAGGAAAATGGCCGTGACAAACGAAACCAATGTGGCTATTACTACCCCTAAGACGATTTGTAGCGTCATCCCCCTGGGCGACATGGCGATGATGGAGATGATGCTTCCGGGCGATGCGGCCGAAACAAGTCCGCCTCCGGTCAGCTGATAATAAGCGATTCCGCTCGCCGAGCCAAGGATGGTAGCCACGAGCAGAGCCGGACGCACAAGTATGTAAGGGACGTATATCTCGTGAATGCCTCCAAAAAACACGATTATAGCGGAAGCCGGCGCCGTTTTCTTCTCGATTGCATCTCCGCGCAACGTGCAGGCCAGTAAGATTCCGAGACCCGGGCCGGGATTGGGGTCTAATAAAAACAAGATCGAACGCCCCGCTTCACGGGCCTGCTCTATGCCCAGCGGCGTCATGATGCCGTGATTGATGGCATTGTTGAGAAACAGGACTTTCCCCTGCTCGGTAAAAATGGATAATAGCGGCAACAGTCCCTTGCCAAGCACAAACGCAACGCCGACATTCAGCAAGCCTGTCACTGCAAGCATCACCGGACCGATGACCAAGAACCCGATGATGGCACATCCCATGCCCAGTATCCCGATGGAAAAGTTATTGACGAGCATCTCGAAACCCGGCTTTACCTTGTTTTTTATCAAGCCGTCGAACCATTTGATAAGATAGCCCGCCAAGGGACCCATGGCCATCGCCCCCAGAAACATGGGGACATCGCTCCCTTCGATGACGCCAATCGTGGCAATCGCTCCCATGACCCCTCCACGCACGCCTGCAACATTGCTGCCGGCAGTATATCCAATCAGCAACGGCAACAGATAGCGAAGCATCGGCGCGACCAACTTGGCCAATTGTGCGTTGGGGTACCAGCCGGCAGGTATAAAAATTGCGGTGATAAGCCCCCACGCAATGAATGCCCCGATATTGGCCATGATCATGGCCGACATCGTATTGCCAAACGATTGAATATACCTGCGTAACGGGATTTTCATGGTTTTCGGATTTCTATGATATTCGGATTTCTACTCATGCAATTTATAAATCATTCAACGACAACGCTTTAAACGTCACCGTGTACTTTGCCAGTTGTTTTTGAATAACGGCACTCTTCATAGCTAATGCCTGTAAACTGATTTTCTTCGGATTGCGTTTTACTTCAGCAACAGTGGCCGTCCCGTTGAAATCGTTTAAGGCAATCAGGTCGATTTCATTTTCGCCCTTGTTGTCCCAAAAACTGCCGATTGCCGTAATTGTTTCCTCTTCGGCATATTTCCGATGAAAGTATTTCTCCAGCAACAAACCGCTGTATTGTTCGTAATTATTTGTAATATAATGCTTTAACAAATCCAACTTCCCCATTTCAATCAGTGATTGATTGGGGTAAACGAAGCGGAACCAAAAACGCAGGAAGTTGTCGCCAATGATCCAGTGCGTATTGCGGCTTTCCGGTTTTGAAAACAGGGGCTTGCTTTTGCAAATCAGCGCATAATGATTTTCAAGATTGGCCAGATAGGCACCTGTATTTTTCCCGATCGTCGCGTCGATTTCACTTTGTTTGGTCTTTCCTGCAGCGATGAGTTGAAGAATGGAAAAATAGATGTTGTAATCACGCCCGAACTCCGACACGAGCAAATCCTTTCCCTCATTTAAAAAGGGCAAATCGCTGCGTGTTACAAAATCAAGCATTTTTTTGATTGATGTAGCTTTTACGTTCATTAACAACGAGATATAATGTGAAATACCACCTGTAAGCGTAAAAAGGAACAGCAAATCCTCGGCTGAATAAGCGGGATTATAATCATTCAGAATGGTCTTCATGACGCTGATAGTAAAAGGTTTAACAATGATTTTTGAAGTCAGCCGACCAAAAAGCGGCTCTTTGTTGTTTTCAAAAATCTTCATCATCAGCGAATAAATCGAACCGCAAGCAATAAAATTAAGTTTTATTTTATCTTTGTATCTGTCCCAAAGATTTTGTATCTCACTGAAAATGGAACGGTTGATATAATCAAATTCCTGAAACTCGTCAATTATCAATGTATAGTGTTCCTTTTGGGCAAATATCAGCAGTTGCTCAAACAGGTCGGCAAAACGGTTTATCGCGCCATAAACGCGCAAGCCCAATGATTCGTTTGCCTGTCGCTGAAACTGACTGCAAAGCACGGCCTCGCTGTTACGCGAAACAAAAAGATAGAGCACCCTGTTCTTTTCCGATGCACGCAAAAGCAACGAGGTCTTGCCTATTCGCCTTCGACCAACCATAATTGTAAAACAAGCTGTTTCAGCGGATTGCCTCTCAATTCGCGCCAGCGTTTCCAATTCGTCTATCCTGTCGTAGAAAACCATGCTTCCGTAATTTAACCGTTGTTAATTTAATAGCCATTAAAATAATTGCAAAGATAACTATTTTATCCGAGTTCTCGGATAAAATAGTTATCTTTGCGGCATAATTTTTTTCAGACAATTATTTTATGAATACACTACCCGAATTTATCAAAGGAATACTTGTTAATCAAAAAGGGAGTAAGACGATATACAATAAATTTCTTGGTGTAGATGTACATTTAATAATGCGCGAGGGAGGCAAAGAGGCAACTAATCGTAACGCTTTTAATTGGCAGTCTGCATACGCAATATTGGAATTAGAAAAGATAATCAAAAACGCGGTGCCAAAGACTGTCGAAAGCATTTTTGTGCCGATAAAAAATACAGGAAACCAAAAAGCGCACAAATATGTAAATATGGCGATTTTGTATTATACATTTACCGATGTCGAAAAAGACTATATGAATTTTACGGTAAGATTAACACTCGGAATAAAGAGCGACGGCAGACACATACAATATAGCGTAAACAAAGTAGATACCGTATAAAACAAAAAAAACGCTTGGGAACAAGGCTGCCGATTAAAGCGCCACCGCCAAAGCGTTTTCTTTTCTTCGTGCTGCAAAAGTACAACCTTTTTTTTTATTGGCAAAGAAAAATGACAATAATTTTTCAAAAAATAAATTTGTAGTAAAAATAAAGAACAAGAAATAGCGGTACAAATGCCTGCACACAACAAGCGGTTTTGCGAAATTGGGGGGCATTCACATTCATGGATTATCTTTATTATTTAGTAGAAGAGAAACAGGTATCAGCCGTTTATCTGAACTAATTGCTTAGTGCGTACAAGATTTTGATAGCAGATGTTTTGAGGTTGGAATGGGAGGCCTTCGCGGTCAAGCGTCCCATGTTGGACAAAAAATTGCCGGTAGTCCTCTCGCAGGAAGAGGTGAAGCAAATCATTGACTGCATATCCAACGTGAAACACCGTACGTTCATATCGCTGATCTATTCCTGCGGGCTGCGGGTAAGCGAACTGAATAGCCTGAAGGAATCGGATATCGATTCGGCACGCATGCAGATTCATATTCGTGCAGGCAAAGGTGGAAAAGACCGTTACGTGATGGATGAAAACCGTATTCAAACGGTTTTTCAGCAATACGGAGAGGCTTTCCGCAAAGAAAACAGCCTGTCGGCGGTGGGAACTCAAAACCATGCAGGCAATAGAACGATGCGGTACGGACAGTGCCGGGTTCCACAGTTTTATCTGCGAGCACTGCGGACACACGGAGGTGGCTTATAATTCCTGCCGCAACCGGCACTGTCCGCATTGCCAATGGCTGAAACAGGAAATATGGATCGACAGTGTAAAAAGCCGACTGCTGCCTGTCAGGCATGTCCATCCGGTTTTCACGCTGCCAGAATTCCTTGGGTAGATTTGTGCTGATAAACCACAAACTGATTTACGGCATCCTCTTCGATGCTTCATGGCTTGCCGTCCAAAAATGCGCCGCGTCACACCTGGGGGTGCAAACAGGTGCGCTCTCCGTATTGCATACATGGGGGCAGAACCTCTCGCTGCATCCGCACATACACATGTTGGTTCCGGCAGGAGGGATGGACGAAGACGGGTAAGCACTGTTCGACAAATCATTGAACATACCGGAAGGATGGAGCAAAAAAAATGTGGCGCATGACTTGAAGAAGCTTGTCGGAGAAAAAGACTGGGTGGTAGACTATGCGGATAAGGGAAAACAAAAGAAGATGACGCTTGATGCCATGGAGTTCCTGCGGAGGTTCATGCTGCATGTCCTGCCGCAACGGTTCTGTAAAGTGCGCTATTATGGCATCCTTTCCATAAAAAACAGAAAGACAAAACTCGCGCGTTGCTTCGAACTGATTGGCAAGGCGCAGCTTCCGCCACGCTTCCAGGGATTGGATTTAATCCGGATACTGCAATTGCTCACCGGAATAGATTACAGCATTTGCCCATGCTGCCAGACCGGACGAATGAAAAGATACAACCCGCTCGAATGAAACCATCATACAAAAAAAGCGCTCTTTTACATGTTGTCAGTCACTTCAATTCTTCATCAAACAAGTCTCAGGGAATACTGTGCGCATTAATGTACGTCAACGTGAAAAAAGTTTTGAAGAAATGAAAATAGTACGTATCTTTGCCGACGATACGGGCTGAATTGATTGGTTTCGGGCATCCATGAAATGCCAAATCAAAATAGAAAGTCCATATTACGGAAGCAAAAGGGATGGCTTCGTTCAACACAATTTTATGTCCAATTTTTCGTCACCGTTTCGGCTTGTCTTTTAGCAGCCGGTATATCTTGACGAAAAACTGAACATAAAATCCTAAAACGTTACCTGCAAGCGGGACGGAAATGCAGTCGTCAAACAGCGCAAACAGATAAAGACTTGAATTATAGAATAATTTGAATATAAAAACATTGATTTATGAATGCAAATTTTCACATTGGAGACGAAATCAGGAAAGAATTGAGGATTCAGGAACGTACAATAACATGGCTGGCAAATAGAATTGGAAAGGATTCGGGCAACCTTCGCAGGCAGCTTAATTCGCAACATCTAAAAACGGATTTATTACATGATATTTCCGTTGCTTTAGAATTAGATTTTTTACAATTCTACTCTCTAAAATCGACTTTATCCATGAAAGTGCAAAATTGACCAAAAAAAGTGCAATTTTGATTTGGTAGGTAATAAAAAAAGTCCGTATCTTTGCAGTCCCTTTTATACCGCTGGTTTTTTAACTGGTGGAGTTGGGAGCATAAAAAATCATATTTATTGTCAAATTTTAAAAATTTTATTTAACATGAAAAAGAAAAGTATTTTAATCATTGGAGTAGCCGCCTTTGGCGCGGTATTGACGTATAACGTCAGCGAGAATTTACATGGTAGTTCTCTATCAGGTATTACTTTAGCTAATATTGAGGCACTGGCAATGAGTGAAGAACCAGCTACCAAGTACACATGTGAAACCAAAATCGTTACGAAAAAAGGCGTAAAAACTTTTACATGTGGGCCATGTGATTGGGTAGATAATATGGCAGCAGCATGGGATTCTTCAACATCAACATGTACCAAATAGTGTCGTGTCAACAGTGAAATGACGGCATATTCAGTGTTACTGGACTGCTTTACAAGTTCGCAATTACGATACTCACCAACGTCATTGAGAACCTTGATGAAAAATTTCATTTTTCAAATATGTTAATTGCAACTTGTCATTGTTAAGAACGAAGCAATCCATGAGTCCGCTCCGAAATGTCATTTTCAGAACTTTACCCCAATCACAAGGAGTGGGGTAAAAATGGGCTAATTGGAGTTTTCGGAGTGGACTCAATCCATTGAATAAACCATGTTATCTTTGATATGATAGTAGGTCTTAAATAAAGTAAAATAAATCGACTCTTGTAAAATTGTTCTGTTTTCAAAATTTGTGAGGACAGTGAAAATTGTAAATTGAGATTTTCGGAGTTGACTCAAACAAATAAATAAAGGATTGAAATTAGAGTTTACATGAAATGAAGAATTTATTATATATATTTTTTTTCGTTATATATTTGGGGAGTTGTACGAGTGCACCTGGAGATTATTTGGTATTGGATAATGTCGTTTATGTCGAAAATTTTCCTGAAGTATTTATTCTAGATAATGGGACGCCAGTTAATTTGGATGTTATCGGTATTCTTAGTATTTCAATTGAGGATTCAATGATAATCGTTACTACTTCTGATAAAAAAGGGATGTGGTCTTTTTATTCTTTACCTGAATATTATTTCATGGGAAAATATCTTACAATGGGTATGGGACCGAATGAGTTTTTGAGCACACCATTGGTAGAACAACAAAACATTTTTAAACAATCCGGACATCTTTTAGGTCTTATTTATGATTTTCAGAGTGGCAAATTATACAAAATGAACATCAGCGAAACGCTTCAAAAAAACAGACTGAGTATGAGCCAAACTTCTGATTCTCTACCTCGCTTTTTGTTTAATTTTACCATGATTGATACTAATACTTTTTTATGCAAGGAAGTAAATAACAATAGAACCCAACAGATAAGGTATGTATTGAGACAAGGCTGGAATAAAAGCTCACGAAACCTTGAGAAGTTAAATGCAGCTTCAATTCGACAGGGAGAAAATATAAACATATTGGCTACCGACACGAAAAGAAGTTCCGATGGAAAAAAAATTGTTGAAGTTGGCATTGCATTAAATCAGATCAACCTGTATTCCATAGACGATTCGTTTGGAAAAACAATCTGCGTTGGCAAACAGGTTGATAATATCAATAAGATTCAAAATGTGGATAGACGGGAAAGAATGTACACCTATATTAATGTAACTGCACATCCGAATTATTTTAGCGCTTTGTATCTAAATGATACTGATATTAACTATCAACGAGGAACTAGTAAAAATCCTAGCATTCAATTCATTGACTGGGACGGGAAACCTTTAGCCGAAATAAAATTAGACCGGATGATAACTTCGTATGCTATTGATTTTATCCATGGAAGTTTATATGTAGTTGATTCCAATTCTGAGGAAGAACTGTACAAGTATGACATCCTTGAAGTTTTAAAAAAAATAAAATTATAGTAACTACTCAGGAGCAGTATTTTTAACAATTAGCCAGGTCGAATAAAGCAGAAAAGACATCTTGTTCGTTTTTGATAGAAGTATCAATAACGGAACGGATTTTGGCATATCGGTCAGCCCCCTTGCTTGGTAATGTCACTAAAATAGAGATAATATTACACATACTTTTGATACTTTCCATGTTTAGTTTTTCGCGTGTAGTGCCGTTGTTTTTCGGCGTCGGTAGAAAACGCTACCACCCGTCGGTCAAAAATAATACCATCTTAGTACCATTCATTGATTATCATTGTATTTACTGTTTCATTCATGTCGTTTAGAAGTATTGTTATCTGCA
>Ga0082212_10004218_pt1 | contig 20024 bp, 23 predicted proteins | sample TergutNt197P3_FD_71548 | JGI IMG/M metagenome (GOLD analysis project Ga0082212, IMG submission 71548) | Neocapritermes taracua P3 segment gut microbial communities from Petit-Saut dam, French Guiana - Nt197 P3 | ecosystem: Host-associated > Arthropoda: Insects > Digestive system > Gut ... | reverse complement strand
ACTGTTTTTTCTTCTGCAGTTGCCGGTTTCACCAGCACTCTGTCTGCTAATGGTTTAATGTTCATAAATTAATAAAATTGTTTTATTTATTGTTTAATAATTATTTATTATTTTGTATCAATTCCTCTGCGAAGATTGTGCCAAAGTTATGAACTGACAATTTTACAGAGTTCTTCGGCTGTACATTGAATTTGTTCGCCGGTGGACATCTTTTTTACTGTCAATTTTTCTGTTTTTCTTTCATTTTCGCCTGCCATCACGACAACCGGAATTTGGTTGCTATCGGCGTAGGACAGTTGTTTTTTCAGTTTGGCAGCTTCCGGATAGATTTCGGAACGGATGCCTTTATTCCGCAACTGCAACAGTATCGGGAATACATAATTCTCTTCTTCCTCCCCAAAATTAACAAACAGTACTTGCGTTTGCTGTACCAAATTTTCGGGATACAGATTCAATTGATTCAACACATCGAAGATGCGGTCTGCCCCGAAAGAAATTCCGACGCCCGAAACGCCCGGCATACCGAAAACACCTGTCAAATTGTCGTATCGTCCACCGCCGGTTACGCTCCCGATAGCGACGTCCAAGGCTTTCACTTCAAAAATAGCGCCGGTATAATAGTTCAATCCGCGTGCTAAGGTCAAATCCAAATCCAACGCGGAAGTCAAGGGCGTTAGTTCGGTTTTATCCAAAATGATTTCGACTTCACTGATTCCCTGCAAGCCTGTTTCGGAAGTGTTCAGAATGGTTTTCAATGTAGACAGTTTTTCCCTGTTGGAACCCGACAAGCCGATAATGGGCTGTAATTGCTTAATCGCTTCATCGGCAATGCCTTTGGACGCCAATTCTTCATTGACTTTATCCAAACCGATTTTATCGAACTTATCAATGGCAACGGTAATATCGACAATTTTATCCGCTTCACCGATTATTTCGGCGATACCGCTCAATATTTTCCGGTTGTTTATCTTGATGCAAACCCGAATACCCAAGCGTTTGTAGACTTCATCAATCAGGTGAATCAATTCGACTTCATTCAGCAGGGAATCGGAACCTACCACATCGGCATCGCACTGGTAAAACTCGCGGTATCTGCCTTTTTGCGGACGGTCGGCACGCCAGACGGGCTGTATCTGATAACGCCGGAACGGAAAAGTAATGTCGTTGCGGTGCATAACCACAAAACGGGCAAAAGGTACGGTAAGGTCATAACGCAGACCTTTCTCGCTGATTTTGTTTGTCAGTCGAATTGAATTGCGGAGCAATAGTTCTTCGTCGGTGGTTTTATTCAGAAAATCACCGGAATTTAAAATCTTGTACAACAGTTTGTCGCCTTCTTCCCCATATTTTCCCATAAGGGTTGAAAGGTTTTCCACTGCGGGCGTTTCAATCGGTTGGAAACCGTATAAACGGAACACTGTCCGAATGGTGTCGAAAATATAATTTCTCTTCATCATTTCTTCCGGAGAGAAATCTCTTGTTCCTTGCGGAATCGTTGGTTTTTGCATAGAGTGTAAATTTTTATTACCTTTGCGTTTAAAATATAATAATATGTTATGAAATTTTTGAGTTTTCTTTTTATTATTGGCTTTTTATTTTTTATCAGCATATTTTTATTCGGATTTTCCGCTTTAAGAATGATGTTTAAATTCCTCTTTGGAATCAATCCTCAAGTTCGCAATGTATCTTCTAATCAACAGAAAACAAAACAAAAACAAAAACAAACAAATAAGCAACCAAAGCCCTCACCTTCCCAAAAAATATTCACGAGCGACGAGGGCGAATATGTTGATTTTGAAGAAGTCAAAGATTCCTGAAAAAACCTCTTTCAGGGGATTGCGGGTCAAGCCCGCAATGACAAGTAACGCAAAAAGTCTTTTGAGGCAGCCTGAAATGACATTGTGCAACATTTATCATCTGTTTTTTATCAATGCAATAAATTCTTCGCGGGTTTTCGCTTGATTGAAAGCGCCTGTGAAGTCGGAAGTTGTTGTGATGGAATTTTGTTTTTCCACCCCCCGCATTTGCATACACATGTGTTGGGCCTCAATCACCACCATAACCCCCAAAGGATTTAATGTCTCTTGAATACAATTTTTAATCTGGGTAGTCATTCGCTCCTGAATTTGCAAGCGGCGGGCAAAGACATCAACAATCCGGGCGATTTTACTCAATCCGGTAACGGCATTGTTCGGGATATAAGCGATGTGCGCTTTCCCAAAGAAAGGCAAAGCGTGATGTTCGCAGAGCGAGAAAAAATCAATATCCTTCACGATTACCATTTGCTTATAGTCTTCAACAAAAACCGCCGACGACAAAATTTGAGCAGGGTCTTGCCTGTATCCTTTGGTGAGGTACATCAAGGCCTTCGCTACCCGGTCAGGTGTTTTGAGCAAACCTTCGCGCGAAATGTTTTCACCCAGCAACTCCAAAATTTTTGCATAGTGAAACGCAATGGCTTCTCTCTTTTGTTGGATTTCTTCCGGCGTTTCTTCCATGATTAATCGAATTTTTGCATCGAAATGTTGACTTTGTCCTGCACAATATACATTTCTTTTCCAAGAGCAGGAATCTCTTTTTGCAATTTCTGCCTGAAAGCTTCTGCTTCTTCTTTGGTCGTAAAATCGCCGGCAAACAGTTTCCAGTTGGGTGCAGCATAGGCATTATAAACAGCAATTTCCGGAAATTTTCCTTTTATCAAACTTCCTTTGTCCGATACTTCTTTTCTTGCTGTTCGAGAATCATTACTCATAAACACCTGTACCCTGTAGCCATTTGTCTGGACATAATATTTTTCTCCGTCGCTTGTTTCCAAAGAAGGCGTTCCGATTAATTCCTTTATTTTCGGGTCGGCAGTAATGTGAATAATGCCTTGACCCGGAACCAGCGTTTCCAAGTCATCAATGATAGTCGCCCGTCTTTCTTGCGCCTGAATTTCGGAAACACAAAATCCGAAGGTGAGTAATAGAAATAAAATGAAATTGATTTTCATACCTGTTATTTTTACATAATTCTTCATCTATTCTGTCATTGCGGGCTTGACCCGCAATCCTCTGACAGTCAGTCATCGTTTTTTTAAGAGATCCCGCGTCAAGCGCGGAATGACAAACTGCTTAGTTTATTCTCAAAAAGCCTCAACAATCGGTAAAAATTTATCGACCGACAAAGAAGCCCCGCCAATCAATCCGCCGTCCACATCGGGATTGGCGAACAATTCTTTGGCGTTACCCGCATTACAACTGCCTCCGTAAAGAATGGAAATTTCATTTGCCAAAGCAGAGCCGTATTTTTCGGCTAAAGTCTTGCGAATAAAAGCGTGCATTTCCTGCGCCTGATCGGAAGTAGCCGTAACTCCAGTTCCGATGGCCCACACCGGTTCGTAAGCCAAAACAATCTTACCGAAATCGTCAGCACTTAAATGGAACAGCGATTCCCTGATTTGTGTTTCAACCACTTCATTCTGCTTTCCGGCTTCCCGTTCTGCCAATACTTCACCGATACAGAAAATCGGAGTCAGTTGGTTTTCCAAAGCCAACATTACTTTTTCTTTCAGTATTGCATTGGTTTCCCCGTAATACGCCCGCCGTTCGGAATGGCCCAGAATAACGTATTTTGCACCGGTTGAGGCAACCATAGCAGCTGAAACTTCGCCGGTGTAAGCGCCTGAAACTTTATCGGCACAATTTTGGGCACCCAAACCAAGGGTTGTGATTGTTGGTTCAACCGACGCCAAGTGAATAAACGGCGTACAAATAACCACATCGCAATTTACTTTTTTTCCGTCTAATACTTGTTGTAACTCTTTTGCCAAACTCAATCCTTCTTGCAGGCTATTATTCATTTTCCAGTTTCCTGCAACAATGTTTTTTCTCATATTTTTGTTAATTATATTGTTTTTAATTGTTATTATTTTTTTCCGACTGTTTTCTTTTTCGTCTTTTCTCTCTTTTCGTGACGGCTTTATGCGAGTAATAATCACACAAAAACAGTCCAATGAGAGGAATAAGGAAAAGCAACGTTAAAAGAAATACCGTTCGAAAATGGTGAGTCGACGGCATTTTCCCATGATCAACCTCATCCATCAGTTTCACTATTTTATCCGTATCGGGCAAGCGGGTATGGGGCCATTTATTGATAACGTTTCCGTCTTTAATCAACAATAAACCCGGATTGGAACGAACAATGGTTTTTAACGTAATGTCATCCATTGTACAAAAAGGGTATTCCGCTCCTGTATTTTCAATCCAATTTTGTATCTCGTCCGATAAAGAGGCAGTCAAAGCATAAAAATCATATCCCTTGGCTTTTGAGAAGTCGTAGATATCGTTGATTTTATCGACATTCTTATCTCTTGCTTTTTCTAAATGATATGCAATGAGTAAAAAGGTATAGGAAGGGTTGGAAAGTACATCGTCGGTAATGTCGCCTTCCTCCTCATGGGTGATGGAAAAATTATGAATAGGCGGCTCATAACCTTTCTTAATCAAGCGTGATCGGGAATCAACAAAGGTCCATGTGTCGTCGCCTCTCGGATAATTATCCATTGTAAATTCTTTTTGTTCTCCGTTTTTCGAATAGATTAGTATGGTTTCGTATTCATCGAAATCCGCACCTTCGGGAATTTCCATTTTTTGTGGAATATTTGTGCCGATTTTATAGGGACGGAAATCAATAACCGGCAAATAGTAAAAACAATAGAAAGATACACCTATGACAAACAGGTAAGTCCATAGAGCGGATAGAGAATAAGTCTTTCGCGAAAACAAAGGAGTTATCAGGTGAAACCATAGAAAAACGATGACTGCCGCTATCAACAGAAATATATTTTTATAGAAAGTTTGCCAGTTGGAAATGACCAATGCGTCGCCAAAACATCCGCAATCCGTAACGGGATTAGTAATGGCAAGATACAAGGTCAAAGGTGTCATAAACAGCATAATAAGTAAAGCAAGAACAGAATTAAATCGCCTGTAAATACCCAATAGCAAGCATACGCCCACGCCAAATTCAACAGCTGCCTGAAGAAAAGAGAGCGGAAGCGCTGATGCATTCAAGCTAATTAAATCGAATGCCAAAAAATAATCCAGGATCTTGTAAGCGCTTCCCCAAGGGTCTACGGCTTTCACAAAACCCGAAAAAACAAATACCAAACCCAGTACTACACGTGATATTTCTACAGCGATTTTCTTATGCTTCGTCTCCATATTCCAATTTAATTAAAGCAAATAAAGAATAATTAATCATATCCATATAGTTGGCGTCAATTCCTTCGGATGCGATTGTTTTTCCCTGATTGTTTTCGATTTGTTTGGTACGATTGATTTTCATCAGGATTAAATCGGTATAGGAACTGATACGCATATTGCGCCATGCCTCATTATAGTCGTGATTTTTATTGTACATCAACTCTTTGGTTTCGGTCAAGTACTTGTCGTACAGTTTCAATGCTTCTTCGGGATATACATCGACTACCTCGGTAAACCCGCAATGAAACTGTATCAATCCGATAACGCCATAATTAACGATAGCGATAAATTCGGAACGAATGTCATCGGCGATTTTTCCCGGTCCTTTTGTTTCCAAAGTCCGGATGCGACAGGCTTTAATATAAATCTGGTCGGTAACGGATGGCGTACGCATGATACGCCAGGAAGCGCCGTAGTCTTCGAGTTTCTTTTCAAAAAGACTTCGACAAATCGCAATCATATATTCAAACTGCTGTTTCGTATCCATTGTTTAGCGTAAAAACGGTACAAAGATACGATATAATTTGAGAATTTTAAAAATAGATGTGGTTTAGCATTTTTTTTGTGAATTATGTCTTTTTTTATTTTACAGTGTTTATATTTGCAGAAAAAATAATACAAACTAAAAAAATATCCATATTATCATGAAAAAAAAATTATCTTTTTATTTAATTTCGACTGTTGCGGTTTTATTGATATCCATTACGGGTTGTAATAACAATTTTTATGAAAAAAATATGCCGGTTGATTACGTCAATCCCTATATGGGAAATATCAGTCACTTATTGGTGCCTACCTATCCTACCGTACATCTTCCGTTCAGTATGCTTCGGGTTTATCCGGAACGTTCGGATTTTACTTCTGATTTAATATCGGGACTTCCGGTTGCAGTGACAGGTCACCGTGGAAGTTCGGCATTCAATATCAGTCCATTAGCAGGAACAAAATCAACGGCTCAGGCAATTATCAGATATACTTACGACAATGAAAAGGTTTCTCCTTACCGGTATTCCGTTTATTTAGATGAAGAAAATATTCATGTCGATTTCGCGCCATCCCATCAATCAGCGCTATATACTTTTTCGTTTGAGAAAGACAAATCCAATCGTTTGATTATTAACACAAGAAATGGACAATTGGAAAATACGGATAAAGGGATAGCCGGCTTTCAATTGTTAGGAAATAATCAAGCTAAAATTTACGCTTATTTTGAAACAGAACAAAAGCCTTCTGCCATTGAAGAATTGGCTCAGACATCCGGGAGAAGCAGGGCATATATATTGACTTTCGACTCGAAGCAAATATGTCTGCGTTATGGGATTTCTTTTATTAGTGCTGAACAGGCTGAAAAAAATTTGAGGCGAGAAATAAATACTTACAGTGTAGATGAAATTGCCAAGAAAGGAAGAGATATCTGGAATGAAACTTTGGGGAAAATAGAGGTAGACGGAGCTGACGATAATCAGAAATCGGTCTTTTATACCTCTTTTTATCGAACATCAGAAAGGATGATAAATATCTCTGAAGATGGCAAATATTACAGTGGATTTGACCAGCAAATTCATGCTGATGAAGGAATCCCTTTCTATACGGATGATTGGATATGGGATACATATCGCGCTGTTCATCCTTTACGCATTTTAATAGAGGCAGACAGGGAAATTGCTATGCTCAATTCATATATACGAATGGCACAACAAAGCGAGGACGGATGGATGCCTACCTTTCCCGGAGTTACCGGCGACAGTCACGCAATGAACAGCAATCATGGTATCGCATCTGTTTGGGACGCCTATGTCAAAGGGTTGAGGGGATTTGATTTAGCTCTTGCGTATGAGGCTTCAAGGGCTACGCTGTCTCAAAAATCCTTTTTGCCATGGAAAAGAGTTCCCAATACAGAACTTGATGTTTTCTATCATGAAAAGGGATATCTTCCGGCGTTAAAACCCGGACAGGAAGAATATGTTGGCGAAGTGCACAGTTGGGAGAAAAGACAACCTGTGGCCGTTACTTTGGGAACGAGTTACGATTTTTGGTGTTTATCGCAAATGGCTAAAGAATTGGGTAAAATGGACGATTATGCTTATTTTTTGAAAGGTTCTTATAATTACCGGAATCTTTATAATCCGGAAACTGCCTTTTTTCATCCGAAAGATATTGATGGAAAATTTATTCAACCTTTTGACTATACTTTTTCCGGTGGACCGGGAGCCAGGGAATACTATGACGAAAACAACGGGTGGGTATATCGCTGGGATGTACCTCATAATCCGGCCGATTTGATTAAGCTGATGGGATCTCCCGAGACATTTGCAAACCATTTGGACCAAACTTTCCGTCAACCTTTGGGAAAGAGTAAGTATGAATTTTATGCTATGCTGCCTGATCATACGGGCAATGTGGGGCAATTTTCTATGGCCAACGAGCCGTCATTGCATATCCCTTATTTGTACAACTATGCCGGTCAACCCTGGAAAACGCAAAAACGGATTCGTAGCTTGCTTAACCAATGGTTTCGAAACGATTTAATGGGAGTTCCCGGTGATGAAGATGGAGGAGGGATGTCGGCCTTTGTTGTCTTTTCCTGTATGGGATTCTATCCGGTTACACCCGGCTCTCCGACATACAATATTGGCAGTCCGGTTTTCAGCCATGTAAAAATCCGGTTAAGTAACGGCAATGTCTTTGAAATTGAGGCAAAAAACGCTTCTGATGAAAACAAATACATTCAGTCGGCAACACTAAACGGTGTTAATTGGGACAAACCATGGTTCTCCCACAGTGATATCGTCCATGGAGGAAAATTGCTACTAATCATGGGCGATAAAGCAAATAGAAATTGGGGAACGCAATCTCCTCCGCCTTCGGCAGAGCCAATCGATTAGTTTGCAATTTTAGGTGGAAAGTATCTACCCCAACAGTTGCTTCACTTTTTCTGAAATCAACCGCCCTTCGGTTTTTCCGGCAAGCGCTTGAGTGGCAGCGCCCATCACCTTGCCCATATCTTTGAGGGACGTTGCTCCAACTTGAGTGATGATATCCTTGATAGCAGCTTCTAATTCTTCCGGCGATAAGGGTTTTGGAAGATAATTCTCCAATACTGCTACTTCGGCTAATTCCCTTTCAGACAGCTCCGGACGGTTTTGCTCCTGGTAGATAGATGCGCTGTCTTTGCGTTGCTTCACCATTTTTTGCAAAATTTTCACGGCAACTTCATCGTTCAAATCACCGTCGGATCCTTTGGCTGTTTTTGCTTCCAAAAATTCTTTTTTTGCGCCTCTAAGGGCTTCCAGACGGATTTTATCCTTTGCCAGCATAGCCGCCTGAATGTCATTGCTGATAGTGTCAAATAGAGCCATTTTTTTTAATTAAAAATTAAGAATTATTAGTTACTATTATTGGCAAAATTAATATATTTTTTTCAAATAAATAAAATTATAGGGTTGTTTATCTTTATTATTTTGTACATTTGTCCAAATTGCTTTAATATGATGAAACAATATTATTTACGTACTTTCGGTGATTTTTTGCAAACGATTTTTCCTTTTAAGGTACAAAAAATATCCATTAATGCGGGGTTCACTTGTCCCAATCGTGATGGAAGCAAAGGATGGGGCGGATGTACATATTGCAACAATCAAACTTTCAGTCCGCAATATACGGCGAATAAAAAATCGGTCTCTCAACAGTTGGAAGAAGGCATCCGGTTCTTTTTTCGAAAATATCCGCAAATGAAGTATATTGCCTATTTTCAATCCTATACCAATACCTATAACTCCACCGAAAACCTTTTGACTATGTATAACGAAGCGTTGAATCACCCCGACGTTGTGGGATTAATTATTGCAACACGTCCCGATTGTATGCCGGATGAATTGTTAGATACTCTCGAAAAGATTGCAAGTAAGTATTTTTTATTGATAGAATATGGTATTGAATCGACTTGTAACAAAACATTGCAACGAATCAACCGTGGACATACCTACGAAGAGGCTGTTGATACCATTCATCGAACCGCCTCCCGAAAGATATATACCGGCGCTCATTTGATATTGGGACTACCCGGGGAATCGCGAGAAATGATTCTCTCCCATGCAGATAAAATTTCCACTTTACCGCTTACTACTGTCAAATTACATCAGTTACAACTGAATAAAAATACCCAAATGGCACAGGAAGTAGAAAGGCATCCGGAAATCTTTCATACTTATACTGTGGACGAATATATTGACTTATGCATTGACTTCATAGATCGCTTGAATCCGGACTTTATCATCGACCGCTTTGTTTCCCAATCCCCTAAGGATTTACTGATAGCGCCTTCTTGGGGACTGAAGAATTACGAGTTTACCGCAAAATTGATGAAGCGGTTGGAGGCTGAATATGTGCTTGACACCGTTCGGAAATGAAACCATCGACTCTCTGCTTGCCCGACCGTGAGTTTGTTGGGTAACACCGGATTGATTATCTAAATTTTTCCAAAATTCTTTCTCCGCACTCTGAATCGCATTCACAACGCCGAAACAAAATCCCGACTCTTTATGAATTTCAACCGTTCGCATGATTTCAAACATTTTACAAAATTACCTATTTTTCCGGTTTACGGATGGCACATAATTACAGAATTTTCATGATTGACAGAATGAAGCTACCTTTTACGTTTTTTAATGAAAATATGAATAATTAAATAAGAAGATGAACTTAATATTAATCCAACTAAAATATTTGGAATAACATCTTTCCATTGGAATAAATTCCAAAGGATGGAACTAATGGTTCCTACAATTAATGCAACAATTGCGGCTTGATACGACGGATTATTTAAAAATATAGCAAAAACTGTGACAGTTAAAACAGAAGGTACCCAAATACTGTAAAATAACAACAATCCTTCAATTATAGAAGGTATGAAAGATGCAAGGATAATTGATAAAATACCGACACCAATTCCAGCTATCTTTGAAAACCTTACAATACGTTTTTCGCCTAATGGTTTTATAACACTAATTATATCTTTTGCACAAACAACACTCGCACAATTTATTAATGCGTCTTGACTACTCATAATAACCCCTACAATTGCAACGGCAAATAACCCAAAGAAACCAATAGGAAAATAAATTTCACTTAGATTTAACAAAACTTGGTCATCATTATTTATATTGGGTAAAACTGTTTTTGCCATAATTCCTAATGTCAACATACAAAATAGCCACAGAACCATTAATATTCCCGAAAAGCACAATGCCCTTTTAGCTATTTTGCTGCTTTTTCCTGCAAGAATTGTGTGTGTTGTAAATGGCATTAACATTTCTCCAAGTAACCATGCAAGCGATAATCCGAATATATCTAATCCTGACGTTGTTTTAAAAGCATTAGTTGTTAATACAGACGCATTTTCCAAGAAAAGAGCAGGATCAAAATTACTATTAGAATAAACAAAAAATGCGAGTAGGGGGAATAATATTATAAATAATATAAATTGTACCGTATCGGTTAGTATAGTACTTTTCAGTCCACCAAAAACACTGTAACCTGTGACAATAGTCGTTATAATGATTGTGCCAACTAATTTGGGAATACCTAAAAGATTATTTAAAATTTCACCTCCTGCTTTTGACATAACGACACTTAATCCAACAAGCAACCCGAGACTAATAAATCCCACTAAGAATTGCAGTATTTTATTATTATGTCCTTTGTGCCCAGCGACAACATCTCCAATACTCTGTGCATCTGTAAATTTACTTCGTAATTTGGGCGCAAGAATTAACCCTTCAATGATTTTACCTAACCCGTATGCACTTGCTATTAGTAAGTAAAAATAACCACTCGAAAATCCTTGCTGAGTAAGTCCAAGAGTAAAACCACCTCCAATAAAGTTCGCTGAAAGACTGGCAAATAGAAGGAAAAAACCAACAGACCTATTTGCGACACTATAACCCTCGAAAGTATTAGATTTTCTCGTATAAATAATAAAAAAGAAATACCCGATTGATGCAAGTATGACAACAGTTAAATTAATGTTCATAAAGGTAAAATTTGAAGATGATATAATGAATACTCTTTTTTTACTAACTTGCTTGTCATTTTGGCGTTTAATCTGTCTTTTAAATCATATATTTCTGCTTCAGACCACCATTTAGTGCAATACCCTGTTTCAGAAATAAATTTACCCGCTGTGAAATTGGTTTTTTTTAAATTTATATCACCAACCATATCTTTCAATTTTTCATACAGATATAAACCAAAATCGCTCAACACTTCTTTATTAAATACAGAAATGATTATTTCAATATTACCATTCTTCGACAATTTCTTAATATCGTCAAGCATTTTTAAATAATCTCCCTCAATCACCCCAAGAGTATTCTGGCATAATAAGAAAAGATTGTTATTTGCTTTTATCTGTAGATAATCCGATAATTTTGTAATATCATTGTTAATGCAAGATACGTTTTTTGCATTTTTTTGATTCTTAATTAATTCTGAATACATATCATCGTTCAATTCTATTGCAATAATAGAATTTACTCTTTTTACGATATGTGGAATAATCCGCCCATATCCAGCGCCTAAATCAATAACGTCATAATTCTTACCTTCCAATATATCATTGATAAATGATATTTCATCTTCCATATACTTTTGTAAAACAGTGTCTCCCAATTTTTCGACTAATTGTAAGTATTGTTCGGGATTATATTTTAAATTATTAGTTATCATTTTATACTCCATTCGTTTTGCTCTTGTTGTTCATGTAAATTTTTCAATATATATATTATTAGATCAGAAAAAATAGTTCGTATACTATTTAACATAGAAACATCAGGTTTATTTTGGGAAAATCCATAATACTCAATATAGATGAATGGATAAAAAAAATACGGCAAAGATGTGTCATTGTACCATAAAGTTGTGAATTTTTCGCAAAAATCATCTAATATTTTCACATTCGATCTGTATGCTTTCCATGAAGCAGAACACTCCCCTCCGTCAATTTTGTCCAAAATATTAAATAAACCTCCCCAAAAAGTAATATCCTTTTCACAAAAGAAATAGTTACAGAAAGAAAACAAGTCGGACATCTGAATCGCGAGTTCCCATGAATCCATTTCAGAGATCAATCGCCTAATTTTATTTTGTTTCAGCTCACTTGTATGATCCCACAATAATATAGTATTATTTTCGGCAATAAGTATAGATTCCATAATATTATCTCTTGTATTTTTTTTTGCATTATACCAAAGTCTTCCAGAAGGGAAAGTATATGGAAGTATATTTAATAATTCATTATTTTCTTTTTTAAAATAGTAATGTTTATAGTAAATCGCAGAAAAATTATATTCAAAATTCTCATCGACTTTTTCCATTTTTACAAAAGCATCATCAAATGTTTGTTCTGATTCGACAGCTATTTTTACCCCATCACAAAATTGATGTTGCGCAAAACGTTGTTGAAGTGTATAAAAAAAAGTGGCATAATCAAGAGATTTAAAATGCTCCAAAACAGTTTGGATAACAGACAAAGCTTTCCTCTCTCTAAATATTGAATATTTAAGTAATGTCAATTCTTTCGAAACCACAGTAGGAAAACTGTCTGAGCTACTTAATAATTTCAAAAAAGTTAATATGTCTTTTTCATCTTTTTCATCTTTTTGATTTGGTTTTATACTTTTTTCTATAAATGAAGAAACCTTCGAATATTCTACGGATTGCTCCTTCACGTCAATAAAAGTATTATTTATTTCATATTGATTTTGAGATTTAACCTTACTATATCCTATGTTTAATTTGCTATACAACTTTTCTCTGTAAAATATACATTGAGATAAATTGGATTTTTTGTCTTCAGATCCTTTTAAAATTTCAATTACACTTTTATTAAATTCTGCCCATCCTACATCTGTAATATAAATATTATGTTTTACACCAAAAAGGTCAGATATTCTTTTAAATCTACCTAATTCATATAACAAACATATAGACTCCGAGTGTGGCGAAAGTGAATGCCCAAGAAAAAAACCTTTTGATGTTTTTGAGATTTCTATTTTTGTATTTGTTTCACTTTGTTGAGAAGCGTCAAAACGATGAATTTTTGACACAAAAGGTACATTCTGTCCGTTATCACAAATGTATTCATATTCATGATTTATCAACGAAAAAATAAGCGTTGGATTAGAGACAAGAAATTTTTCAAGATCTTCTTCTTTGCAGAGGAAGTCGTTTGCTAAATTACTTTTTATAATTGCTTTACAACCCTTTAGTTTCTCAAAAAAGAAATTTTTTAATTTTTCATCTTGTTTTTCACGTCTTGAGTATTTTGAATCTTGTAGAATCTGTTCAAAAACATTAAGTATCTCATTTTCAAACTTTCGATATGTTTTTAGGCCATCGATTTTCCATCTAGATAATGTGGAGCCGTCCATATTGAGACCGTCTATACCTGCATTGCTTAATATTTTTATAATTCCTTTATCTGTTAACGATGTTTCGCGAACTATTCTGTCATAGGATTCGCGAACTCTACTATTTGTCCATTGCATCATAATAGAACATATTAAATTAATATATCTAAGAGGCTACAAAGGTAACTCATTTTTAACTTCCTAATTTCAATTTTCTTGCAAAAGATTTCAATTTTTTTATTTTTTTTTCTTGAAAAAAAAATTGTCATGATTGAAAACTATTTCAAATAATTTACCAGTACCTTTCGAGACATCGATTTACCTTTGTTTACGTAAATAATTTAAAATCAATTTACTGATATGGAAAATACATGCAAAAATAAGAACGAAGTTGTTTGTGGGAAAAATTTATGCGATACTGACCGAAGTACATCTCTTTCATATCTTTTGGAAATGAAAGAAACAGTTGCCCACAAAATGATAGCCAACAACAATTACGAGGATAAAACCTATGAATTGTTATTGGCTATTATTGTTATGTATATCAAAAAAAATTTTAATTAAATATGGAGATTGTAGATATGAAAAAAATGATTTTACTTTTAATTGCTCTCTCAGGAGGCTTTGTTTTTTTTTCGAATAGGAACAGGCCAGAGGTTATAAGTTCTCCAATACTAAGACCTCTGGTGGTTGTTAATGGAATTGACCCTTCAGGTAGTACAGGCGGGAGAGGCTGGCAACAGCCGAAGCAGGTATTTTATGAGCAACAAGTTGCAATGCTTGAAAGTAACCCAGAAGGAGGCACACTGATTATTTTCAACTTTTCAGAGGCTGTCTCGAACCCGATAAAGATCAGTTTGGAGCCATTGGTAGTCGAACCTGATGTGTATTCTGGTGAAGAAATGGTGAGACAAGTGAGGGAGAAGAATGAACTTATCAAAAGAAACAATCTTAACGCCAAAAGAGTATTTTTCGAGCGGCTGGAATGCGAGCTGTTAAACTACAAGCCACCCCGAGGCGATGACTACTCTTATATTAACAAAACTTTAAAAGGCATTACAAAAACCTTGAAGCTTTATGAAAACCATCATGCAGTCGTATTTCTTTATACCGATCTTGAGAATGATATTCCAAGCTCTAAACAGAAATTGGATTCAACATTGATTGGCGAGATTACAAGCTTGGCTGAATTGGTCCTTTGTAATTTATCTGATGACAAAATTGGGATGCAAATAGAAATAGAAATTGCTACATATCACGATTTCTTGCAGTACCTAAATAATAGAGTATTAAAACAATAAATTTTTACTGAAATGAAAACAAATTATTTTCTCAAGACTTATTTTCTAAGAACTTTGGCCAACGAATTTGGATCGAAGTCACAAGTATTTTTTTTGAAGGCAAAAGAAGCTCATAGGATGCATACATATTATGCCGATAAAGTATCTATTTTGAGGAACTTCCTCCTGAATTCTCCGTGGCAGCTATTCACGATTGTTTATATTTGTTTGCTGATTGTTGATGCTGCCTTCATGCAACCGATTGTACAAACAGTTGTACATAGCGGATTTAAGATGACAGGGCCACTTAATGATGTGTTATTTATGGTAGTCTATATCTTATTAATCACCGGTCTAACTATCGCAGTAGCTTCTGCATACTCAAAATTACACGATCACAGAACACGTAGTATAGAGATCGAAGTTGACTTAATATCCAATCCGGGAACTCCTCGCAGCGTTATAGAAGAACGTATTCTCAACAATGAACCTCGGATAATGAGTATTGGATTATTATGCTTTGGGATAATGATCAGCTTGCTGATTGGCTTAAGCCTCTTCAGGAATTATATATCAAACAATTTTGAAATTAGGTTTGCTTCTCCAAGCGATTGGTTAAACATCATCATTCCTATCTCTATCGGAATACTACTCTGTTACTTTGGTGTATATAAAGATATTTTAATAAAGCTGTTGAAGTTCAAATCAAAAAAGGCAAATTATGAAGTCGCCAGGGATAAATATCAGAAAGAATCAGATCATAATGCTCGGCTGGCTATTGAACAGAATGAAGAGGCCAAGAGAATAGGGGACAACACGCCATATTCGGCAGATTTGAAGGCAGTTATAGGAAGATATGAAAAAAAATCCTTGTCAAATGAATATTTTGAGGAATATAAATACGTTACAGTAAATATCTACAAGGGAGGGCTTCCAATATCATACGTACAAATATATGCATTTACAGAAAAGTCAGATGCCACTATATATCAAATAACGAACTCGAATGGAATGTGTCGTTTGGAATGGAACACCGACAGTGAGTTTTTATCAGGTATACAGGTAGGCTCTCATCTCATTTCCGGTTTTTGGTATAATGGGGATGATTTTACTATTGATTTGGATGGAACGATGTACGCACCAAGCCATTCATTACTAAGTTCAAGTGTTTAATTTATAAACCCATTATAATACAAAAATGAAAACATTTTATTTTATAACTATCTCTATGATACTATTTATATCGTGCAAAAACGAAAAAGAGACCTTAATTCGTGATTACGAAACATTGATAGAAAAGGCATCGAATGTGTATCTAAGTTGCGACGAGAAGACTTGGCAACAGTTGGTTGATGAGTTTCGCAAATTAGAGAACAGGTATTCTCAGGTAGAAAAAAAAATATCAGCACAGGAGAAAGAACGAATAGAGACACTCAGGGGACGTTATTATTCGATAAAGATGAAATACGACGCAAATAGAATTAAACAGAAGTTGAAAAGGAGCTTTGACAATGCAAAAGGATTTGTGGATGAATTGTTCAACTGACAGACTAATAATTAAATAGAGCCCAATTTAAACTTAAATATATATGAAAACATTCAATTGTCTTACTACCAAAGGTTACAGGGGTAAATACAGAAATATAAAGCTCGTATCTTCTTCTGATGTTGATTACCGCAACTATGTCAGCGACATAATAGCGGAAAAACGGTCCCAACTTCCGGATGATTACATACAGCAGGAGGTGAATCCTCTAACAAAGGTGTCTCGCGATGTCGAGTACATAGTCCGTCGGCAATTTGGCTCTGATCCTGTCCGAATTTTACAGTACGATGTGATGTATCAAGGTAGCTATCAAAGACACTACCGTGAATTAGACATCCTGAAGAATATTGAAAAAGATGACTCAGTACTTGTGGGAGAGATTAAAGCATCAAGCTCTAATAGTCCGCACAAAGCCAGTTTGCAACTACAACGATCATGTGAAATTTTATCTGAAATCTATCCCAGTGTTACCGCATTAATAATCAATGTAGATATGGCAGATGATCAAGCTGAAAGTCAGATAGAACCGGAGTCTTTGGAAATGATTAACAGAAAAGGATTCGCTTTTACACATATTCTCATGTCGCTCTCAAAAGTATTGGAATATGCAGATGAAGAAGATTTAAGTTACAATAAAGAAATGATGATAGCAGCTTGCGAGGAAGCAAAAATATGCGCTCAAAATCGAATGGAAAAAAACTACCGGAAATTCCTGCGCAAGCTGGAACGGCAGGCTAATGAACCTGTATCTGCTCCTGTTTCTTCTTTCGGTATATTGTTGCAAAACGCATTAATGAACAGCTATCATCGAGAAATTGCGTAACCACCAAGTAAAAAAGAAATTATGCTACAAACAATTTTTGGAATAACGGTAGATACGGATAGGTTCCCACCCGACGTACATACGAGAGAATTGATAGCCCTGCTATTTGCTTCGCCCGGCATTTCGGTGGAGCAAGTGGAACGAATTGTGTCCGATCCATCAAAGGTTATATTTGAAAAGTTGAATACGAAGATACGTGAAGAGATCTCGAAATTGCTTGAAGAGCAAGATAAAAGCATTCCCGACTTAAAGTCAATGTTTTCGGAAAAAATTACTGCATGGAGCAGACGGTTTGGTATCATCAACGAAGAAGACATTGAATTCCTTTATGAAAAATTTCATTTGAAAAAAGAAATTTTTCTGGAGGAAATCCGAAAATCCCTTTTCTATGCTATTGATTCGCCAAAAGGTATGGCAGAGCATGTCTGTCGCTTCATAAAAGGACAAAATGAAACTGTCAAAAGTATATCTACTCATTTTTACAATCATCAGTTACGTGCTAAAAACAAAATCAATCCACCCAAAAGCTCAATTTGCCTGATAGGTGGTACGGGTGTCGGGAAAACCGAAACGATTAAACGCTTTGCAAATATGATGAATGAACCGGTAATTAGCGTGAACCTTGGCAGCGTAGTTCCAAATGGCATTGTAGGGACGACGATCGCAGAGCAAATAGCCTCCCATTTTAATGACTCTTCGGATATAGATAGATACAAATATGCTGTTTTACATTTTTCAGAATTGGATAAAATGACTAAGCACTTTTCCAACGGCCTGGATTATGGCATAGAGATTCAAAAAGAACTGCTCGGTTTTTTTGAAAAGGACAGCAGCATCAGTTTGAAAAGAAACAATGGAAACTGCCGAAATGAAAGCATAATAAAACTTCCGGCAAATAACTTACTGATATGCTTCGATGGTGCATTTACAGGGATAGAAAAGTTGATTGAAAAGAGACTGAAAAAAGACCATAAAAATTGGAAATGAAGCGCATTTAGAGAAAGAATATTTAATGCGTTTCCTTACTAACGAAGACATAATAGAATATGGCATTATGCCTGAGCTGCTGTCGCGTATAGGAAAAGTTTCGGTAATGAATCCGCTCACGACCAACTCGCTTTACAATATTCTTGCCAATGGAGAAGAAACTGAGATAAGTATTCATAAACACTACTGCAAGCAAAGGGGATTTTCTTTGGAATTTACCGATGAGGCGTTGAAAAAAATCGCAGCGCTTGCAAACAATTCCAATTTGGGAGTACGTAGCATTGCTCCGATATTAAATTCTCTACTGGAAGAAGTTTATTACGACTATGCTCAATACGCAAATAAAACGCTGTTAGTCGATATGTATTTTATTGAAAAACATCAGTTCTACACAAAACATGGAAGCGTCGTTTTGGATTATGAAAAAGGGATTGATTTGACGGCTATCTCTCAAAAATATGCATATACAGAAAATGAAGTTTGTGATTTAATTATAACCCATAAAATTTATAAAACGAAAGGAAATACTTATGAAAAAAAAATGTAAAGGATTATTTGATTTTGCTGAGTATATAAAAGAATTGAGAAACAGCGGAGAAATTATGGAAAGAGGGGGTATAGAGAGATATGAAAAAAATGCAGGTTGTCTACAGGAAAACATTCGTGAATGTGAATTCTATACATATTATCTGCGTTTTTTCGAACCGGTAGAATATAACATTCCATCAGGATTGGAAGATGATTTTGATTGGGATTTACTGCTCCAACTTACCGCAGGTAGTTTCAGTTCAAACTATGATATTATTGATGGAGAGTTATTTATTACTGTAGAATCTAAGAAAAATGATAACGAAAAACCAACCATTATTTCTAAAAAAGTTTCCGGACTATCGCCATTTCAGATACTGCGTATGTTCGAGATATATATATCTGAACTGATTAATTTATCCTCATTAATATACGATCTCGATGATGAAAAAGATATGAAATGGAAGTTCGAGTCAATATTCATTAATAACAATCCTGCCCCCAAGGATGAATCTTCTTACATAAAGATGTGTTCTTACATAGAACCAAATCCGGAAGGCTTGGATATACTTTCCGATCGTTTCGACCGGATTGAAAAATATAAATTAATGGTGGATAGACTAAAAAAATCCAAATCCAATTTTGAAGATATCTTCATATCCAATGATTCGAACAAACATTTAAAAACTAATTAATTATGAGCTTAAATTTCAGATGAACAACAGAAATCCTACTTTTCGCAAGTAGCAAAAGGCGGGGATTTCAGCTTTGTTGTTTCGGAAGCAGCGTTTGAAAAACTTGTTATCGATGAAGCAGCAAATAATCAGCGCATTATCAAAGAAATTATACTACAGACAATCTTTAGAATAACGGTAGATACGGATAAGTTCGCGCCCGACGTACAGGCTCAGCGCAGTCTCTCAGCGGTTTTTCAGCAAATCCCGTGCAAATTCAATCAAGGTGTCTTTTCCCTTTTTGACGTCCTGTTCCTCTAAATCGACGTGGATGTCGGGTTCGATACCAAATTCGATGTGCTGCATATCGGCATTAAAAACAGGACAGGCAGAGAAACGCACCCCCCATCCGATGGGTATTTCGGAATGGAAAGGCAATCCGCTTCCTCCGCCGGTTTTGTCGCCCACAATCGTAACATTCGGACAATAACGCATCGCATTGACAAAATCGTTCGTGGCGCTGTAGCAACTC
>Ga0082212_10004217_pt1 | contig 20025 bp, 13 predicted proteins | sample TergutNt197P3_FD_71548 | JGI IMG/M metagenome (GOLD analysis project Ga0082212, IMG submission 71548) | Neocapritermes taracua P3 segment gut microbial communities from Petit-Saut dam, French Guiana - Nt197 P3 | ecosystem: Host-associated > Arthropoda: Insects > Digestive system > Gut ... | reverse complement strand
CTCAATCACATCTATTCACCGTCCGATTTTTTGAGTTTCCTCTCGGAGGTAAAAAAAGTTAAAATTAATGAAGTATGGCAAAATGCAGAGATGACACATAAGACGCAAAACCTGCTGAAAAAATTGGAAATTTTACCTGTTACGTAAAACTATGAAAAGTTAGGGATTAACCTGCGACATGCCGGGCAGATGCCGGTCATACTGCGTAAAATGCCCTGCTTCGAGCGCCTTATTCAACGCCTGATACTGATTGCCCTTAAATTCACTCCATTTAATCCCTGCAAAAAGAGAGGTCAGGGTTGACGGCATGATATTGGGCGTGTCAATACCCGCATCGCGGCATACCACGCCACATAGTTTTGCAAGATAACCATCGCCCGTACAGTCGGCGAATGTTTTTGCTTTTATGTAACGGTGACCTTCAATATTATTGATGATCACGCCGTTTACTTTTCCTTTTTTACTGTCGGCGTCCACATCAATGGCTTTGGTAAAAAACATAACTTGAACACCGGCATCGACTACCAGCTCGTCCAAAATCAGTTTGTACCCTTCTACCTGAAACGGCGTCCAGTTGTTCATGTACTTCCGCCATCTGTCCGGATTGACACCGGGTGTAAGAAAGTTACGTTTGTAGAGCGTTTCAACGATCTCGCGCATCAGCCCCCCGACAAGCATCTGTTCGCCGTTTGCCATCGGATCGAATGCGGTCACCAGGCCTGACGTTCCCATTCCACCCAGACAGCCGGTAGCTTCCACCAGCAATACATTGGCGCCCAGACGGGCAGCCGAAATGGCAGCGCCACAACCGGCAGGTCCTCCACCGGCAACTACAAGATCATAACTGTCGCCAACCGGTATCTTACGTGTATACTGATAAGCGCCATTATCCTTATTTTCCTCACTTGCAGCCTGTCCTGCCCCATTAAATACTGTTTCGCCGGCGAAAGCTGTTCCACCGGCCATCATGCCCAGCGTTCCCAGTCCGGAACAGGCAATAAATTCTCTTCGTGTTTGTTTTTTCATTGTATTTTAATTTTGACAGGGGGATTCATCTCCCTGTTAAAAAATTCTCAATTATCAATTATCCACCTCCCCTCGTCATCTTTTTTGATAACGTTTCCTGCGGTAAATAAGCACCTGCGTCCCTTAATGATTTAACCAGTGTTTCCGTATCCAGATCATTGGCAGGCTGCCCCGTTTTGATGGATTGTACGGCAGCCGTTCCCGCCGCCTGGCCCATCATCAGGCAACCGGGCTGGTCGCGAATCGCACCGTGCACTTTAAGGTCACTCGAATTGCAACGTCCGGCAACCCATAGATTCCGCATCCCTTTGGGAACTAACATTCCATAAGGCATCCCGTACGATTCTCCCTTAGCAAGCCTGTCCATAGTGGTAAATTCCTGATAATAACGTTTATACTCTTCGTCAGACAAGTCATAAACATGTATATCAACAACTTTGTGGTAAATGCCGATCTGGTCATGAAACCAGCGACGCGCCTTATAATCTTCGTAATTAAGCTCATACTCGCCCACAATCCGTCGTGATTCACGAATGCCAAGCAGTGAGCCGGAATCCATCACCAGCATATTCTCACATCCGGGCATGTACTTTCGGTAGAATCCGGCGTATTCCTGTACTAATTTCCTGCCATTTGCCATGGCTATACTATAACTCTTGACATTTGTCGCATCGGTGTGAAACAGATGCCCTGCGTTCATAATGGCGGAAGTTTCAGAGGTTCGAAACAGTCCGGGCACATGTCTGTCCGGTTGAGAAAAAAAACCGTCTGCAACTCCTTTCAGAACCATTTCCTGCTGAATACTGCCGTTGTACCTGGTATAATCAATATTGTAGACGGCGGCGCACAGCGTCGGCGGCATGATTTTAGGCGTATCCCGTCCTGCCTGACGGTACGGCAGCCCGCAGGCGGCTACAACCTTGGCATCTCCCGTTCCGTCGATGAAAGCTTTCGCCCTCACGTAATGCAGACCTTCGACGTTGCTCAGTACCACGCCGGCCAAACGGTCCTTGCCGTCCATATCAGCTTCGACAAACGTTGTGGCAAAGTGTACTTCGACGCCGGCATCCGCACATAAATCGTCCAGGACCATTTTGAGCGATTCGGATTTGAACCCTGTGGCGCCTCTCCGCCATCCGTCAGGATGTGTCGTGGGGCTTAGCGCGCCCCGACGGTTCATTTCGTCGAGTATATCTTCGATGATACCGCGACAAATGAGGCGTTCGCCGTCATGCATACTATACCAGTTGGAGACGTAACCTGCCGTTCCCATACCGCCAAGCATACCGTTGCTTTCAACCAGCAGCACCCTGACGCCAAGCCGACCTGCCGCAATAGCCGCTGCACAGCCGCCAGGCCCTCCGCCGAGAACGACAAGGTCGTAAGCGTCGTCCACGGGTATCTTTCTTGAAAATTGAAAGGTGCCGGCCTCGTCTGATTTCCTGTTTTCCGATTCTGTTGTTTTCGTGCTTTCTGATTGCGCTGACCCGGTAAAGGCTGTTTCGTTGCCGACAATCATGCCCAACGTTCCCAGTCCGGAACAGGCAAGAAAATCTCTTCGCGTCTGTTTTTTCATAGTTTCAGTATTATAAATTATACCCGCAACTATGCAGTTGCGGGTATAATAAACACCTGTTTTTTACCAGCCCGGATTTTGTGTCAAGGCAGGATTTGTCTGTCGCTCAATATAAGGTATCGGCCAGAGGTAATCCTTGTTTGCATTGAATATCCGCAAGTCGACGGTACGCATGGAAACATCCGGGTCGTTAACGTCGGATGCAATCGGTATTCCGGCAGCATTGTAATCGGGTATACTCCACTTGTCAATGACCGGCGCCTTGGACGGATATGATTTTTGCATTCTTCCCAGCAGGAAACCGTTCATTACACGGTCTGCTATTTTCCATCTCCGGATATCGGAAAGCCGTTGCCCTTCGCCAGCCAGTTCATGTCGACGTTCCCTTGCAATGGCATAAAACAATTCTTCGGAATTGGTTTCGGTAATCTCAGGCATTCCTGCACGTCTTCTGATCTTGTTAATGGCCTCATAGACCGAATTGTCGATCTGCCCTGCTTTCACCTTGGCTTCGGCATAAGTCAGCAATACTTCGGCATAACGGATCACGTGAACATTGTTATCGCAGTTATTGACATCTCCAAAATTTTTATCGTTAACCCACTTCCGCCAGTTGATACCGCTGAAAGAAGCATAAGCGTTCAGCGCATCTTCGTTACCGACACGCGACGGCGGATCGGTGTGATAGTTGAAGCATACAATGCTGTCGCGGTGCGTCTCAAGCTGGAAACCCTGGAATATGCATCCCGGTTCATTCTCCCAGTCGGAATAACCACCGGAGGGAAGTGCAAATGTCCATGCAAGACGCGGATCGCGATTATCCCAGGGGTGGGCAGGATCGTACAGCGGCGACTTGTCAATCGGAAGACCATCGCTACAAGCATAGGAATCGACTAACTGATACGAAGGCACCTTGTTGGCATGTCCACCGCCGTTACGACCGCCAAATAAACGGAATAACGGATGAACCCGAAAACCGAACAGGTACTGTATAGAGAATAAAACCTCTTTGGAATCCTGACCTTCGTATGTAAATAGGTTCCAAAAACTCGGATCAATAATAACTTCGGATCCTTCCAGGTTCATAACCTGAGAAGCGGCAGCGATGGCAACGTCCCATTTTTCGTTGTAAAGCGCTATTCTTGCTTTCAATGCCCAGGCTGACTGTTTGGTAGGTCGTCCCGTAGTGGGTTTATTGACGGTCCCAAGAATGGCAGCCGCATCATCAAAATCCTTAAAAATCTGCGTCAGGATTTCCGCTTTTGGACTTCGCGGAACTTCGGCGTTGTCGAGTGTGATGTTTTCTACTAATAACGGAACGTCTCCAAATAGGTCAACTAAATACGAATAGTAATATGCACGCAGAAATTGAGCCTCCGCCCGTGCCTGTCTGACAACATTACTTTCTCCTTCACCGGTAGGAAGTTTATTAATCAGGTAATTGCATCTGGCAATACCCTGATAGCATTGCGTCCAGACTTGTTGTACAAAAGAACTTCTGTCGTCGTTTGCTCCCTGACCTAATTTTTGCACATCATTAGTATTCCTGTCCCAGCTGTTATCCGATAAACATTCAAATGCAAGGTAAAACGCCATTCCTTCCCAATCAGCCCACAACAAGTTGTAACAACCGGTAACTGCCATCGCTATTTCTGTTTCGTCCGCAAGGAAAGTTTTATCGGACGGCGCATGTAAAGGTGATTTGTCTAAAAAATCACTGCACGATGCGAACAATATGATACTTATTGATATGATTACAAACTTTTTCATAGATAATTTATTTTACTAATGTTTCGCACCTCATAATCCTTTGCAAAAAGGGGTTTAAGAGTTAAAAAAGTAGCATATTTATTTGCTAATTTAATTGAAAATGATTAATTTAGCGGCGTAATTCAAAACCATAAAAATATGCTACCAGTGGACAAAGTTAGAGAAAGTATTTCAGAAATCCAAATGGATTTCAACCCGGCGCAAATAAAAGAAGAGAAAATGATGCGCGTATTCAAAGCCATGAAGTTGTCAGAGAGTTTTTCTGTGTTCAACGATGTCAAGAAGGATGGTTACTCTTTTAAACAGGTACTGTCTTTACTGATAAGTATGTTAATAATGTCCTGTAAGACAGTAAATTCGTCATTGCCCAAATTGAAGGAGCATGGTTATTTATTAGGGAAGGATGTTTTTTACCGTTTAAAGAATAATCCCGCCATCGGCTGGCGTCGGTTATTATGGTATATTTCGATGAAATTCATTAAACTGACGGAATCCGTGAGCAGTGAGGAAGACAAAAAGAAGCCTCATTATCTTATATTTGATGATACAGCCATAGAAAAAACGGGCAGGAAGATGGAGTTTATCGGCAAGGTATATAACCATGTTGTTCATAGAACCGTATTAGGTTACAGGTTACTGGCAATGCTCTATTGGGATGGCAAGTCTTCCATTCCGCTGGATTTTTCCATTCATCGCGAATTGGGGCAAAACGAATCCAAACCTTACGGTATGACAGCGAAAGAGCGTCGTCGTCAGTTCAGTAAGAAACGGATAAAAGAATCTGAATCTCGCAGGCGAATAGAAGAATTGGATATGAGTAAGATATACATGGTGATAAAGATGCTTTACACTGCTGTTTTTCATGGTTTGCGTATTGATTATGTACTGTGTGACAGTTGGTTCAGTTGCGAAGCGCTGGTGAAATCAGTGATTGACTGCGGCACTCATTTGATTGGAATGTACAAATTTGTCACAACGAAATTCCTTTATAGAGGCAAGTCGGTTACCTATAAAACTATCAATGCTATGATAAGTAAAACGCATTACTGCCGGAGGTTAAAGCTGTATTACAAACGGGCTGATGTTCTATATGACGGTATCCCCGTAACTTTATTCTTTTCCCGTATCGGCTTGAATGGAGACTGGAAAGTATTTATCACAACCGACAGGAATCTGAGTTTTAAACAACTCGTTGAGCATTATCAGGTTAGATGGACTATTGAGGTATTCTTCAAGGAAGAAAAGGGCCTGTTGAATCTCGGCGGCTGCCAATCGAATGACTTTGACGCACATATAGCTGATGCAACCGTATCAATGATTACTTATATCCTGCTTTCGTTTCGCTATCGCTTTGAACATTATGAATCGAAAGGAGAACTGTTTCGGGTAATGAATGCCGATTGTTTGCGTATGACATTAGATAAACGGATTTGGGAATTATTTGTTGAAGTGATTCGGACGATAGCCGAAGACTTGGATATAGACCCTGATGATTTGTTCCAAAGGATAATGACAAATCCGAGAGCCGAAAAATACGTAATTTATTTCATCGAAACAGAGATGAAAAGTACAGGTTAAAAAAAATTAATTTGAAATGTTAATTCATTAATATACAAATAGATATAATTTATACGCAGCTTGCTATGCCTTATTAGTCAGTATGTTAGAGAAAGGTGCGAAACATTAGTATTTTATAATTAATTAGAATCTTATATCAAGTCCGAAAATTGACGTACGCATAATCGGATAAAAATTTGAGTATCCTGTTAAGATAGGTGATTCAACGTCAAAATATTTCCAAAACTTGGATATGGTAAACAGGTTGTCTGTACTCACATAAAGCCTCAGGTTTGAAATACCAATCTTCGAAGTCATTTTTTCAGGCAACGTATAACCTAACTGGACATTTTTCATGCGTAAATAGGATGCATCCTTCACCCAGAAAGATGAAACTTGCTGATTATTGCTGTTGTTGAAAGCCAGCCTTGGAAACTGTGCATTCCTGTTTTCGGGCGTCCAGTAGTCCTTACCGATTTCGGGCATGGAACCTCCTTCATAGAACGATCCAATCGAATGACCCCATACATAACCGTCGGCTTTCCCTATCCCCTGAAAAAGGATATTCAAATCAATACCTTTGTATTCAAAAAACAGGTTCAAACCGAAAGAATATCTTGGAATAGGACTGCCGATGATATCCAAATCGGATGAGTTAATAACACCGTCGTTATTTAAATCTTTATATTTGATATCGCCCGGTCCGAAGTTGCCTATTTGCGTCGCACCCTTATAATTTCCTTCAGCATCGTAATCTTCGGGAACAATATAACCGTCGGCTACATATCCATAAAGAGATCCCATGGGATAACCCTCCCGGTTAACAGTCGTCCCTGTCTGGCTGATACCCCTCATATCAAGGACTTTGTTTTTAACGTCGGAAATGTTGAACATGGCGCTGAAATTGAGGTCTCCGAATTTATCATTGTACGATGCACCCAAATCCCAACCTTTGTTTTCAACTGTTCCCGCGTTTTGGTCGGGCGCCGACAGGCCTATAATCAACGGAATGTTCAAGTTTAGCAAAATATCTTCTGTTTTACGGTAATAATATTCGGCATTTATCTCAAATTTATTGAACAGATTAATGTCTAACCCCACGTTTGTCACTGTAGTAGTTTCCCAACTTATTATACTGTTAGCCATGGCTGTGATGGCTGCGCCGGAATTGATGGTTTTATCAAAAATATAGTTTGTGCCTAAATTCACAACCGATTGTGAAGGATAGTAACCGGTCAAAGCATTCTGATTTCCCAATTTCCCATATGAAGCTCTTAATTTCAGGTTATTAATCGTTGGCAAAAGGGCTTCCCAAAAACCTTCTTCACTTATCCTCCAACCGGCAGATACGGAAGGGAAAAGCCCCCATCTATGTCCCTCGGCAAACCTCGACGAGCCGTCATAACGTAAATTTGCTTCAAACAGATATTTCTCTTTAAAATTATAATTAAGTCTTCCGAACACAGCTTGTAAAGCATATTCATTAGCCGTACCGGTCGCCCTTTGATTTTCTTGACCGCCAGCGTCCAATACCGGATATTCAGGAAAAGTAAAAACTTCCCTATAAGCGTTATGATACTTGTACCAAAAAGATTCCTGCTGATAGCCAACCAAAAACTTTACATTGTGCATGTTGTTAAACGAATGATTCAGCGTGGCATTTCCGTTAAACATGGTCCGCAGGCTTCGGCTTGTACTTTCATTCAAAGTTGACTTTGCCATAGTCTGCGGGTCTGGGGTACCGTCTCTGAGGTAAAGCTGTATTCGTTTATCATAATTTGTATTATGTCCTTCCCAATAATTAATGGCAAACTGTCCTTTGATTTCCAAAAATTTTACAGGATTGTATTTACCGGTAAAGTTGGCAATTCCTGATGGCGCGTTGTTAGTAATACGACCGCCATCCTTGTAATAAGCAACAGGGTTAACGCCTTGCCAGCCGGGGCCATAACGGCCATCGGCTAAATATGCCGGCTGGTTAGCCGGTATTCTTCCTACCCAGTTGTACCCGGTACCTAACTTTGAAGGTTCATATGCTGTTGAATATACAAGCGCCAGGTCAGAGCGAAGTGCTATTTTTTCCGACACCTTGTAATCCGTATTCGACCGCAGCGTATATCTTTCATAACCATTGTTTTCAACAATACCGTTTTCATTGAAATAGCCAACCTGTGTAATGGATTTAACTTCCTTTGTACCCAGACTGACGGTTAAAAAGTGACTGTTCGAAATGCCATTGTTAGTTGTTGTCGCTTTAAACCAGTCTACATCGGGATAGTTCGGGTCGTTTCGGGCTACTCCAGCTTCATACTCCTTGATGTACTCTTCCGAATACTCGGGCGTCATTCCTACTGCACGTTTGGCAATGGAAATATTTTTCATAAAGTCAACCGCATTGACATATTTCGGAACGTGTGTCGGTTTACCCTGAGATACAAATCCGTTGTAGCTAATATAAGCCTTGCCGTCTTCGGTTCGTTTTGTTGTAATAAGAATCACACCGTTGGCAGCACGGTTGCCATAAATGGCAGCCGAAGCAGCGTCTTTCAATACGGACATTGACTCGATTGATTTCGGGTCAATGGCGTTGATACCTGATTCAACGCCATCAACGAGTACCAGCACATCATTATTTCCCAATGTTGTATTTCCGCGAATCCTGATGGTACCGCCACTTCCCGGTTTTCCGCTTCTTTGCGTCACCACAACACCCGGAACAAGTCCTGTTAGCGCTAATGACGTTTGCGATACCGCCCGTTTTTCTAATTTCTCCGGCGAAATTGTAGATACGGCGCCCGTCAGGTTCGCCTTCTTCTGCGTACCGTACCCGACTACCACTATTTCTTCAATTTGCTGGGCGTCTTCCACAAGCATCACATTGATCTCGCGCTGGTTACCCACTGTCCGTTCGGCGGTGATATATCCCACATAGGAAAATACCAGCACTGCATCCGTGCCCATTACGGTAACCGTATATTTTCCATCGGCGTTTGTTGCATCGCCGGTACTGGTTCCCTTCACCCTGACACTCACACCCGGTAACGGACCTTCATTGTCCGAAACCGTACCCGTAATCGTTACGATCTGTTGGGCATAAACATTCATAGATGTTACCAATAACAGTATAAATGAATACTTCATGGTAAAAAATAAGATTTTTTCTTTCATAAAACCTGTTATAAAAAATTGTTTAATTTTATTTATCATATTAAATTCATGTATAGATTAATAATTTCTATTTGCTTTGGGGCGCTTGCTGAAGCGATTCCCCCTAATTTCATCGGAAGCCACGAATTAATGCGACTTCTTACACTTTTTCTTCTTTCTTTATTTCATAGGCAAATGGTTTTAATTGTTAATTAGTTGTTAGCATATGGATTACCGGTATATAAATGTGAAAAGCCGGACTTTGCTTGACGCAATGCCCGGCTTGGATATAACAAAAATAAATTTTTAAAGAAAATTACATTTGTAACTCTCTCTCTCTCTCTCTCTCTGCAAAAATCATGCCAATCAGCGGTTTACACATCATAACAAATAGTTTTTTTAGTTAAATCAACATAATATTTCAGTCTGTAAAAAACAGGTCGCAAAGATAATCATTATTTTGAATACACAAATATTTTTAACTTTTTACTTTCATGACATTGGTGAATAATTCGCAATCACTTTTTTAAATATGTTAAGATACTGATATCAAGCTGTTCCCTATCTTATGTAATCCTGCAATTATTTTATCATGTTGTTCCTTACGTGGCTTTTTCAATCCTGAACTGTAATAGCTTAATTGCGTCGTATTGATCCCTGAAGCCTTTGCCAAGGCCGTTTTGGTAATTGTCCCGTCAATATATTTTAACAGCGCTTCAATATCATACTCAAAAATCAATTCGTATTCGCCTTGCAATATTTCAGGAATAGGCATTTGATTTTTGTTCAAACATTCAACATAAAAATCCAAAGATACCCGTGCGTCTTTTTTTGCAAGTTCAACAGTTTCTCCAAACCCGAAAACGTTAGGTATTTCGTCATAAGAAACGCCATATCCGTCTTTTCCCATCTCTAATGATACATTTATCTGTCTCATAATTATTTATTTTTGATAATTTTTAAAAGTTTAATACATAATCCGGTTGGAACTTCTTTTGCGCCATGAAACGGAATAACAATTGATTTTCCATCTTTTTGATATTCCCTGTGGCTTGTTCCATCCTGATTAGACAACTTCTATCCAAACCGTTGTGCAATTCTTGCTAATTCACTTGACTTCAATTCCTCATTTCTTTATATGAAGATGCAAAGGTAAAGATTTCTTTACTGTTTGGCTTCGCCCGGAACGGCGACGGCAAATTGCTTCATATCCATATCCTTGAGTTCCGGATTATCGGGTAGCAGGTTCATATCCAAAGACATTATTTCGCTCCATGTCACTTCAGTGCCTGTGTATGCTGAAATACGTCCCATGATGGCAGTCAGGGTGGAATTGGCTGTTTCTTCGGCTAAGCAGATGGGCGTATTGCTGCGAACATGGTTAATCCAGTTCACATGTTCCAGTACAAACGGGTCATTCTGCTGGAAATCGGCTTTTGCCTTTTCAGCATCATATTTCCACAATTCGTTGCCATTCAGGTCTGTAATGATACCATTGCTCTTCCATATACCCTTAGTACCCAGTATACGCTCCGATACATTCTGATTACAGCCGTTAATTTGACGGCACATGCTATGTACGTGGATGTCCTTTTCATAAACGTAATCCACACTGAACATGTCATACTGATCGCCTGACGGACGACGCTGGCGCGCACCGAAACCAACCGCCTTCTCCGGCTTCAGGCCGCTGAACCAGTTGAATACGTCGATATTATGAACATGTTGCTCCACAATATGATCACCGGATAACCAGGTCCAGTTTACCCAGTCGCGGATCATCCATTCCATATCCGTCCATTTCGGGTCTTTGGCACGGTGCCACAATTCCCCTGTGTTCCAGTATATATTGCCCGACACGATCTCGCCAATCAGTCCGCTTTGAATCTGCTTGTAGCCCTCGATATAAACCCTTTGGTGATGTCGCTGCGTACCGGTAATCACACAGAGGCCCTGCGACAAAGCTTTCTTTGAACTGGCAATAACTGAACGTACGCCAACCGGGTCAACGGCAAGCGGTTTTTCCAGAAACGCATGTTTCCCTGCATCTACGGCAGCCTTGAAATGGGCGGGACGGAACGCCGGAGGAGTGGCAATAATCACCATATCCACGCCTGCACCGATTACTTTCTGAAAGTTGTCGAAGCCGATAAAGCAGTTGTCATCGGTAATATTCTGATTGAATTTTTCCTTTAATACCTCCCGGCAACTTTTCAGCCTGTCGGGAAACATATCTCCCAAAGCAACTATCGATACGTTTGGGCCGGCGTTCAGGAAATTTTGCGCTGCGCCTGTTCCACGGCCTCCACATCCGATAAGTCCCGCTTTCAGCGGTTTACCATCGTTTGCCTTATCGGGCAACACACCTCCGGCCTGAAGTTTTGGAATATTCCATTCGGATTCCGGTCTTAATGGAACCAGTGCCGGTTCTTTTGTTCCTCCACATGAGGTTAAAAATGCGCCTGTGCTTAATACACTGGCTGAGCCAATCATTGTTGTGGCGTTTGAGAGAAAATCTCTCCTGTTAATTGTTTTACTCATAATTCAACTGGTTTTAATTTTTTTTAATAATTCTTACGGTGCAAATATACAATTTTTTATTTAAGCGAGTGTTGGAATGGCCATCATTTCACCATTTTTTAGCGCTGATTCATGTGCGACAATTCCGGGTACGGTATAAGCCAATGCTTCGTGTATGTTCACTTCCGGCTGCCGGTTTTCAATCAGTGAAGTGATAAACTCATGCGTGATAAAACAGTGTGAACCGCCATGCCCTGAATCATGATTGACGGGTTCGGGCAACATGGTTTTCCACCACAATTCCTGTTGGTACTTCTCCATTTTGGGGCTTAAAACAGGATATCCGGCAGAATCTGTTGCGCGCTGATTAACCTCACTGACGACTTTGTGAGCGTCAAGCCCTTTATATTCAGAATAAAAACTCATCCTGTCGCCACGCCACTCACCGCGCTCGGTCTCGACTAACGCTCCTTTCCAGCACACTTCGCCTATGAATACATTCCCCTTATCGGTCTTGAAAAAGGCCGTCTCATTCCAGAAAGGGTTCTTGTACATATTCCCTTTCAGTAAAGGGCTGTCATCACCCCACCCCAAGCAACTTACGGTGGACAACCGCTCCCCTGTAACCGCAACAATATGGGCGGTCACATGCGTCGGGTATAACATTGGGGGGAGGCCATGTCGCCACGTGGGTTTGCCGTCGGATTCAAAATACAGGACTTCCAAACCCGGATGGTAGTACACGGAAGAACTGCTGAAAATATTGCCGAAATCACCCTGCCGGTACATTTTTTTGGCAGTAATGACGGGTTGCCTGAAAGTTGATGTTTCGGCCATCATATAGGTAAGTCCCGTACGCTTGACCGTTTCTAAGATCATCTGACAATCCGGAATGTTTAGCGCCGCCGGAACAGCGCAAAGTACATGCTTTCCTGCGTTCAGCGACATGATCACATGACGGGCATGGTCGGGCGCGCCGGTAAATATGCCAACCGCTTCCACTTTGGGGTCTTTCAGCAAAAACTCCAACGCATCATACGATTTCGTGCAGTTGTATGTTTTCATTAAGGTTGCACGCCGGTCCTCCCGTAAATCGCTGACGGCTTCAACCACGCAATTCGGATGTTCGTGAAAGAAAAAACTTGTTCCAAATCCGCCTCCAACCACGCCCATCCGGATTTTACGTTCCGATGTGGGCGCTCCTGCAAACGCAAAACGCGGTGACAAATACATGGCGGCTGAGATTCCTCCTGCCATTCCGAAAAACTTACGACGATCGATTTTATTCATAATTATTGGATTTGATGATTATTTTTCCTGTTTCGGCTGTCCTTTTTTGGGTTTTTGGTTGTCTTTGGTCATTGTATAGGGCAATTGCCTGACATTTCCCTTCCTGTCGCCGAAGTACAAAAGGGAGATGCCCGGTTTATCGGGATTGCCATCCGCCCAGAAATACAGGAAAGGGTCTATGCCATCGACCACTTTCCGTACATAATTATGATTACGGGGACTGTTTTGCGTGACCTGCTTTGTCCGTTTCCAAGTATTTCCTTTATCCATACTTTCCCAAATTACGATTTCGCCACCACTACCCCACGATTGAGGGCTGTTTTCAGTCGGTCCTATCACCGTCCATTTCTCTCCCGTCGCCCAGATGCTTCCCGTATCGTAGTTATGGTCGGAGGTGGTGATATCGCGATGTTCCCATTCTTTGCCGTTCCAACCGGTCACTGCCCATGTTTTCAATCCGTTTACCGGACCGGGTTCGTGGCTTGTTCCGTAATTATACAACACCAGAGGATTACCCTGTCCGTCGAAAGCCACATCGTGAAGATAGACATTCTGCCCTTTACTGAAAAATTCACGGATAAGCGTTTCGCTTTGGAGTTCGGTGACGGGAATTGACACGGGCATGCCGTCGGCTTTGGTCCATGTCTTGCCGAAATCGACTGTTTGCAGGTAATAGATATTGGTTCGTCGATCGACATTGCCGTCGGGATGCCAGTTGCAGAAAAACGCGATCTTGTCGCCTGACCGGGCGCTGACCTGGTAATGTCCGCCATTTGTATCTTCGGGTCGCCTGATGGCGAACAGTTGTTGATGTTCGCTCCATTGGCGTCCGTCAGGACTTGTACTGAAATAGAGTAGCCTGACACCTAAGTATTTCGTAAACAGAAGCATAAATCCCTTACCTCCGATAAAATAGGGTTGCGGATAGCATATCTCGTCTTCAAGAACCTGATCAAAAGCGTCTATACTGTATGGCTGGCGGCTTCTGAAGATAAATCCGGGACGTGAACGGTTCCTTCCGGCAGGGAACACCCACAGGTATCCGTCGCCGTCAATGGCAAGGGATGGGTTGTCATGTGGATCATAGACACCGTTCTTGTCGAGAACAACCGTCGGTTTCGCAACAGTTTGTGTTTTGTGGTCGAAGCAACCAGCCATGCAAAGCAGGTAGTTGCCATAATCCTTGCCTTTAAAGTCGGGCAAATCGGCGTTCGATTGGCGGTTCCCGGCGATGCCTCCATACACAAAGAATGTCTTCCGGACTTCGGGCGCATAAATAGCCATCGGCGTATGATCGGCGGTGTATGTACCCAGCCCTCCGGAATACTTGTCGCCATATTCGTAAAATTGACCCAAAGTGAACCAAATGCCTTTGTAACCGTCAATCTTCCGGTTGTTGAGCGACGGGTAAGATTGTGCGAGTAAAGATGAACACACAATCATTGCAAATAGCACAGACCATACTTTTTTCACGCCATAATATTTCATAAAAATCACATCATCTTTCAAATCCGTACACTTACATTCGTTCACAGAACACCTTTCCGTTTCAAAATAACATACAGTTCGGTAGGCGTAACAAACTGAACACCTTCTTTTTCAAGGTATTCGACAGACTTGACAAAGTTGTCCCAGCGGGTATCGTCCCAACTGTTCGGATGACCCTGCAGAAAGAAGAAATCCCATTCCTTCGACTTTTCGAGATATGTTTTCTTGAAAGCCTCGAAATCGGGATTATGGGTGGGATGCTCAACGTCGATTCTGTTTTTGAACACGAATCCCCTGTAATGCCTGGCAAACTGGGGATAGCCGAATGTCATACGGATTTGGGGTAATTGTGAAAGCGCAAGATCCGTATATTCATTCGAACCGCTCCAATGCGGTCCCCAAACCGGAAATTGCAGTCCCAGTTTTGAATAGGCAAGGCTGTCGGTCATGCGAAACGAATACATCTGTTCTTCATAACTGCGTTCGAACTCTCCATCGGGGTCATCGGCCGAACGGTGATGAAAACCATGATTCCAAAATTCAATATACCCGCAGGGAACTGATCTGTCAGTGATCCATTTGTAATAGCCGGGATTATCTTCAACAAGCGAAACGCCTATCACCCCCATGGCTGATTTGATCTTTTTCCCTTCAAGATAATCCGCCACGCGTTGCCACCGCTCGGGTACAACCTGTCCATTTGAACCGGTAACAACATCGTCCAATTTCAAGACACAGAATTTTTGGGATTGCTGTCCCGTCACTTCGTTATTTACCTCTATTTCTTCAGGCGACATTCCTGCATCCGCAGGCGTTTCCCGACCTTGTGAAAAACTTGTCCATATCAAGCCAAGGATAGTTAATAGTAATGTTTTTTTCATGATTGATGTATTTTTAATAATATAAATTATAAATTGTTAATTACAATGAAAAACTTCTTCCATGTCCGCCCACCATTCGCCCGGTGCTCGCGTTTCCAGCGGTTGCTGGCACGGTTCGCAGACGCTCCACCAGCGTTGGGTTTCGGGGTCGGCAGCCATCATTGCCATATCGGCAGCATAATCGTCGCCGTAATATTCAAAATAACTGAACAGATAACCATCTTTATAGTAGATGGAATAATTGCGGATGTTACACTTTTGGATCATCTCCAACACCCCGGGCCATACTGCGGCATGTAACCGCTTGTATTCATCAAGTTTTCCGGGCGCTACTTTAATAATACTTCCGTATCGTTTCATTTTTGTAAAATTTAATTAAACTATTTTTATTTACTAACTCAATCTTGTTCTTCGGGGTGCGTACTAAATGTCAACATTTCACCGCCAAGTATCTGATCGGGTTTTCCGTTTCGGATCAGTTGTACATGCGCGCCTTCCCATGGGTTATTTATTTTACATGCGACGCCTTTTTTTACGCTGGATTTGTACATAAGCGACATTTCCATTAACCAGCCTGCTACTGACGAAAAAAGCGCATCTAACTGATAATACTGTAATTGACAAACGGGATTGAATTGTTTCGAAGCCATATAATGCTCGACCGACGACAGCAACTGTCGGGTAGCCGCTCTTTTTTCGAGGTCTTTTTCCGGATCAACGGCCAGGACAAACAACTTGCCGTTTCCCACTTGCGCCTCGAAAGCGATTCCTAACTTGCGATTAAATTCATACGTGTCAACGCTTTGTATGATGGGGGTTAATGCTTTGAGTTCGTTGAGTTCCAAAGCAGTCGAATAGTTCAGTATGTCGTGCCACTGCCAGTCGGCATACCATGCGGTAGGAAAATCACTGAATACGGGATGCGTGTGGTCGATGAGCGTCCCAACGATCATCGGTTGGTTTCTGAACATTACCGGATTCCAAAAATGACTGGCAAATCTTGCTTTCCGGCCTTTACATTTTTCCGGAATCAGCAACACTTTCTTTCCCTGCGCCAACATCTTCCTTGTTTCGTCATTCCACGCACGAACGTATTCAAAATCCTTGACAGCAAACTCTTCACGGTGCGGATATACCCATATATCCCATTCATTCCCTATGTTTCCAAGTTGAACTTTTAACGTCAACTTTTGTGCGGAAACCACATTTTTCAAATCAACAGCAATCAATCCAATCGAATCGACTGTTGAACAGGGAATCGTTTTAACAGTTTGCGAACCTTTGCCGATCATGCCCCCCATTTCAGTTTCCAGCCGCCATGAAATATTTTTCCCTCGAATCGGCTCTTTTCCGAAATGATAGACGTCTAAGCGGGCTATAAAAGTTTCCTCACTGGTATAGATACGTTGAGGGAAACGGGCCAGTAATACTGTTGGAGCGCACGATTCGCGGTATTTTTCAGGGCTGACCAGTCCCTTACTTTCCCAGAAAGCATCCAGAACACCAACGAATGCGCTTCCCTGTCCGGGAAAATCGGAAAGACCCAGTAACTGGAAACCTCCGGAATTAGGCGTACGCAATAAGGCTTCGTTCACTTCCTTGTATTGTAATACCGTATGCGCACCCGTAGCCTTGAAAAAATCAGCTGCCTGATGCAACATGCCGTTCCCGGCCAACCTTTCGCGAAAAACCTCAAAATTACGCGGTTCCATTACGCCGGTATATTTTCCGACTTCGTTGAAATCGGGATACATGCACCGTTGACCCGTCTCGTGCGCAATCACCGGAACGTCGATATCGGATTCTTTACTCCTGTCCCACATCGTAGACGGATTGCCTTCGTATACAGTGATAGCGCCTTTTTCAGTCACATGCGACACATAATACTGGTCGGCTTTGACATGCTTTCGTGCTGTGGATGCCGAATAAAGACGGCGGTTATCATATTGTCTTGCCTTGACAACCAAATCTTCCAGCACATCGAAATCGCCTTCGTTTTCATTGCCGTTGCACATCAGGATAAACGACGGATGATTGCCGTATTCGTCAAGCACGGCATACATTTCATCTTCAAAGAAGTCACGCCGTGCGGGATGCTTGCCCACATCCTTGATCCACATCGGCAGTTCGACCTGCAAATAGACGCCCAGCTCATCGGCGGCTTCGAAAGCAGCTTCGGGCGGACACCACGAATGATATCGCACATGATTCATCCCGTAGCTTTTAATGGTTTCAAAAATCCGACGCCATTCCGCTACATCCGTCGAAGGATAGCCTGTTCGCGGGAAAACTGCACAGTCAAGCGTTCCGCGCAAATGGATATTACGGTCATTGAGCCGGATATGATGTTGACCCTGCTCGATGCGTTGCATCCCAAAACTGACTTCACGGCTGTCGTACAACTCATCCGTGGCCAATGACGCTTCCAGCAGATACAGGTTAGGCGTAAATTCGTCCCACAGTTTCACCGTCTTACCCATATCGATTTCATGGATGATTCCCGTTGTATCAGACAAATCAACAAGCGACGACCGCGAAACGATTTCATCTCCTCCCTTTTCACGCACTTTGAAGGTCAGTTGTCCGCTTTTCTCCACACTGGCGGACGAAATATCCATGCTTACCCGTATCTTTTTCCTTTCCGGATCGGGATAAACATGCAGGCGTTTGATGTATACCTTTTCTCTTGCTTCCAGCGCGATTGTCCCTACAATCCCGTTCCAGTTTGTTTGCGTGTATTCGGTTGTCCCGTGATTCCATTGATCCATAGGATATTTCAGGCGATTGTCGACACACAGGGTCAAGGTGTGAACGCCCGGTGTCAACCATTTTGAGAGTATGAAACGGTTGGGTGTACTCAGCCGTTCGCCCGTTCCGGCCGGTTTACCGTTCACGTATACAGCGGTTTCCCAGTGGCAGCGTTCCAGATGCAAAATGATTTCCCTGTTACGCCAGTCGTCAGGTATGACTATTTCGCGCTGGTACCATGCCATTCCCTGGTACTCAAACTTGCGCGTAAGCCTGTCAATATACCGCGCTGTCGTCCGGATTCCCTTTCCGCTTTGGTCTGTAGAGCCGGGGAGCATGACGGTCTCGGACAATGTGCGCAGATACAATTCCGATCCGGGTGTTTTACCAAAGCCGATCGGGTCGAGTTGGAAACGCCAGACGCCTGACAGGTCGATAGTCTGAATCTGAGACATAATCGCCTGGTTTATAGCCAGACAAACCAATAATAATACTATTTTTTTCATTACAGTCAATTCAGTTTATTCATTGAAATTATGTAATAACGATAATAACTAAACGAACTGTACCTGATTCAGATTTTTTGCAAACGTATGAATCGAATCGTCAATTTTTTGAATCGTCTGCCTGCTTGGATTTCGCGTACCGTTTACATAGTGGCTTAATTGCCCCTGATGAATACCTGTCAGACGCGACAATCCTGCAAGTGAAAAATAGTTAGTGTAATAATTCAGAAACGACGCAGTGTCGTATTGAAATTCAAACTCCGCTTCTACAAATATCATACCTTCTTCCCGATACGCCTCTTTCATTTCAAAATAGCAGGCTGTAAAATCCTCAATAGCTTCATTTACCGTATTTCCATCGCCGTGTATTCCATAATTCAGCGTTTTATCCTTTAAATCTACGTACACTCCGTATGTTCCGTCGTTTCCACGCTCAATAAATGCTTTTACTCTGTTCATGTTTATTTTTTTATCATTGATTAAAGTTTAACTCCAGACTTTTTAATAATATCTTTTAATGTTCCAGATTTTACCTCCTCATTCACGTGATAGCTCATTGCAAACAGCTCGCCTGTATCCGGATTTTCCCATATAGGATGCCTGCCGCCATTTCTGAACAACTTGCAATCCGTTGTTTGTCTAATCGCCTTTTCAAGTTCCGAGTATTTCACTGTTTTCTTATTCGTTTAATTAAGATACAAAGAAAATGATATTAATTTCAATACTATCATCTTTCTGTAATTATTTTAGTTGGTTTATGTTTTTTTAACATTTCCGGCAGTTTCTGCAGTTTTAAATGGGCAGGCGACAAAAAAATAATATCCGGAAAGTGTATCACCCCGTCCTTATCATCATAGATGGCGTATGCTTCATATCCGTCGGTCTGCTGGGCGCCCCGGTAACTTCTCTATTGTCCACATAATTCTTTATTAGTTTTAGTGGACAAAGGTCGGTTTCTATTTTGTGTCCGCAAGGACAATGTTCACCGAATGCTCACAATGTTATCTCACTATCTTATCTGTTTCGGTTAAATAATTAATAAAGATTTCCCATTGCTCATTATACTTTTGGGTAGTATCTTTATTTATTAAATAAAATTCATAGTAACGTTTTTTAAGAACTTCATCGTATTTGAAAATTTGTATATATAATACTATATAACCTCGCCATGGATTACTGCTATTCGGCTGCATAATTTTAATATTTTCAAACAACGGCTTATCATTGTAATAAAAAACTGAACTATAGTAATAAGCTGTATCATTTCGAGATGTAAGTTTTTCAAATATAGAATCAGTAAATACTATTTCTCCTGTTGTTATATTGAAAGATTTAATATCATCCCCGGTAAAAACCAATTCTAAAGCAGTATATTCCACTGGTGGATGAACCGGCACGTTTTCGTACGGGTCAAAGGGATCAGGCTTTTCTTCTTCAAGTATTTCTCCGGTCGGAATTTCCGGTTCTCTGTCTGTGCCGGAGTTGCATGAAAAAACAAAACATGCAAATACGGTTA
>Ga0082212_10004216_pt1 | contig 20027 bp, 11 predicted proteins | sample TergutNt197P3_FD_71548 | JGI IMG/M metagenome (GOLD analysis project Ga0082212, IMG submission 71548) | Neocapritermes taracua P3 segment gut microbial communities from Petit-Saut dam, French Guiana - Nt197 P3 | ecosystem: Host-associated > Arthropoda: Insects > Digestive system > Gut ... | reverse complement strand
CAAGGCGCACGGAGCGCAGGAACCGAGGCATATACAGAAATATGTCGAGGTTACGAGCACCGCGCAACGCAGCGATTCGCCCGCACAGGCGATTAATCAGCGCTTCCTTAATATTATTCATTCAGTTTGCTTTCAAGTTCAATGACAATTTCCTGGTGACGTTTTTCAGACAAGTTTACTTTGCCAAGGTAGATAGCCAGTGAGATAATCATCAAGATTGCTGGAATAATAAAAGCATAAAGCTTAAATGTAACTACGCCATAAATTTTATCAGGATCATAAATTGAACCTGTCATACCCGCAGTGATCGCAACAAAACCAAAAATACCATTTGAAAAAGCGCCTGCTATTTTATCAAGCAATGGGCGCATTGCCAAAGTAACAGCTTCGTTACGGACGCCATTTTTCCATTGACCATATTCTACTGAATCAGTGATAGTCATCAAAACCGACAAAAAAACAAGTTGATAAGGTGTTGTCAGGAAAATCAAGCCGATAATAGTTGTAGGAACAGAAGAACCCGCGGCAAAAAAGACATAACCGATAATCATTGAGACGATAGAGCCGGTCAAGACCTTTCGACGACCAAATTTCTTTGTCAGGATTGGAAATAATGGCACTAAAACGATTGATCCGATGAAACCAACGATACCTGTGATTGAGTATAAAGCCGCATGACCCAATACGAAGGTGAACATTAAAATTAAAGTAGCTGTTGTAGCTACATAAGCCAAGGCAAACAAGATGTATGAAAGTGATAACCACATCAGCTGGTCATTTTTAAATAAGGCTTTAAAAACATCGATGGTTGTTGTTTTCCTGGTTTGCTGACGAAGTGCCGTTTCCTGTTCTTTAGTCCCAAAGGCGGTTATTAAAGCTGTACCCCCTTGTACGATAGCGGCAAACACGCCAAAGGCAAACCAGCCTGCCGCTCCCTGGCCCTGTCCATGACCCATTAGTCGAGTGAAGCCATACGTGATTGGAATTACGAGGATGACAGTTCCTTGCGCGCCAATAGCTGATCCGAACCGGGCAAATGTTCCTAACGTTTCACGTTCGTTATTGTTTGATGAAAGCGCGGGAATCATTGACCAGAAAGAAATATCTTTAAATGAATAAAATGCATCGAGAATAACATAGGAAATGATGAAAACAATAATGAAAAGTTTCGTATTGTCTGATTTGGCAAGGCCAAAAAAGTCTGAAAACATTAAGACAATCATGATGGATGAAATCAAACCTGAAACAATCAGCCAGGGTTTAAATTTACCCCATTTTGTTTTTGTGTTGTCAATGACACTGCCAATAATCGGGTCAAAGATAATTTCGATCAGCCGAATAATAACAACCAATGATGTAACAAGCGCGATCATCGTATCTTCGTGCTTGCTTCCCGCAAACATTTGACTTGTAACGAATGCGATAAAGAATGTACTGAGGGCGGCATAATAGGTATCATGACCTAATGCGCCTAATGCGTAAGAAATTCTTTGTTTCGTCTTTCCACCCGTCATGAGAACACCTTTCCTGCTTTCTGTGTTATTGCCTGTTATTCAATGCTTCCACAAACCTGATAAACGCGCGTTTCCCGGCTTCATCACGCTTGAAAACACCGGCGTGTGTCAGTACCAGCGCAAATGTCTTCCCTATTTCATTACGAAGTACAAAGTCCAGGTTTTCAGGCGTGATACGATATTGTTTCCGCCATGATTCCACCCATTTGGCATGCCTGGAAATGCCGTCTATGCTGTTTATGTCCTGACCGTTTAAAAGTGCGGATTTTAGCGTTTCCATCTCCATGTGTAAACGCGAAGGCAACACTGCCAGTCCCATTACTTCAATCAGGCCAATGTTTTCCTTTTTAATATTATGAAGTTCGGCGTGGGGGTGGAATACACCCAGGGGATGCTCCGCCGTCGTTATGTTGTTTCGAAGCGCCAGGTCAAATTCATATTTCCCGTTCCGTAAACGAGCAATCGGCGTGATGGTATTATGAGGCGCGCTGTTTGTGTGCGCGAAAATTTCGACAGATGGGTCGGAGTAACTTCGCCACTTGCTTAAAATATATCCCGCTAAATCCGCTAGTCTGTCAGGGGCGTGGTGCGTTATACGAACGACAGACAGTGGCCACCGGACAATTCCGGCGTCAACGTCCTCAAACCCATCAATTTGAAAATTATATTCAATGGGCGCGCGTTCCATTGGGAACACATAGCGCCCGCCCTGAAAATGCTCATGAGAAAGAATACTTCCGCCGACTATCGGCAAATCGGCGTTGGAACCCACAAAATAATGTGGAAATTGCGTCACAAACGAAAGCAGCTTATCGAACACACGGCGGTCGATTACCATAGGCGTATGTTTTTGGTTTAGTACAATACAATGCTCGTTGTAATAGACATACGGTGAGTATTGAAACCCCCAGGCTTCAGCGCAAATATGTATGGGAATGATCCTGAGATTGTGTCGCGCGGGATGGCTCATGCGTCCGGCGTATCCTTCGTTCTCAGCGCACAGCAGGCAGTCCGGATAACCGCTCCTTGACGCGGTTCCGGCTGCGGCAATATCCCGAGGGTCTTTTTCAGGTTTGGAAAGATTTATTGTAATATCAAGCTCACCGTACTCCGTATCGGTTTTCCAGTAAATGTCCAACGCTATCCGAAAGCGGTCGATGTAGTTATTGTCCTGACAAAACTCGTAGAAATAATTCGTAGCCTCCTCGGGCGATTTTTTGTATAGTTCACGAAACCGAGCGGATACAGTCGATGGCGGCGGGGTCAGCAGGCCCATTAAGGCAGTATCAAATCGCTCTCTCGAAGATGCGGTGTCCGCGCAAAGCCCATTCTCCACAGCGAAACCGGTTAACGCGGAAAGCAACTCCGGCAACTCCGGGCAAGCTGTTTCACGCGTATCCTCATAATCTGACAGCCGCAACAACTCCAGAATCCGATTGCGGGTAAAAATATTGTCTTCCGGCTTTATTAGCCTTTTATTGAGTCCATAAATGACCAATTGGTCTATATATTTACAAATCATAGGCTATCATTGGCGGCAACAAGGACGACGTTTATTTTATTTCAAGCATATATCCGCCGCAGGGGCGTATGGTTAATCGGCAAACGCTGCCCGCACCGAATAAACCCTCCATATTCTTTTTATAAGTCTCTGTGTACTCGTGGGATACCAGGGCTTGAATCGTTCCCGCGAACCCGCCTCCGTGAATACGCCAGGCGCCCTTGCTCTTGAGCAGCTTTTCCGACATGGCAAGCGCCAGGGCATTGCCGCGCTCGGTCAAGCTGTTTATCGGGTAGATGTTTTGCAACAGCATGAACGAGGAACGCCCCGATTCTATCATCACGGAGAGGTAATCATTCCACCGCTTTTCCTTGAGCGCCTCTACCTGACTTAGGACGCGTTCGTTTTCATCGAAAAAGTGCATGGCGCGTAAAATAGCCCTGTCAGGCACGCTTTGTCTGAGATCGTTTAGCTCCGCCATGAAACGCGTGTAATCTACCTCGCGTAAGACCTCGCATCCGAAATAGTCGGCGACCCCGCGCATCTCATGCGGAATATCAGCATATTCACAGGTAAGGTCGGCGTGGCTGCCGCCGGTGTTTACTATGCAAATATCATAGTCCCAGCGAGGCGCTTCCTGTTTTTCAACGATTGGCGCGTCCGGCTCGATAAAATCAATATACACAATGCCGCCAAGAGAGGAAGTTGTCTGGTCGAGCAGTCCGCTAGGTTTACCGAAGTAAACATTTTCAGCGTATTGCCCTATTTTAGCGATTTCAAGAGAGGAAATGTTTCCGTCATTATATAAATGATTTTGGATAGCGCCGATCAATACCTCAAAAGCCGCCGATGATGACAAGCCGCCGCCTATTGGTATTTGCGACGTCATATAGGCATTGAACCCGCCCGCTTTATATCCAAACTCCGCCAACCGCGCCGCAACGCCGCGAACGAGAGCTGTTGATGTGTTTTTTTCATCAACTTGCGGGGTAAGTGAGTCGAGGCCGACCTCATACACGCGGTCAAAGCCTTCGGAGAATATACGGATTACTCCCGTTTCAACTGGGGAAACAACAGCTATAATATCGAGCGTAACAGCCGCTGCCAGTACACGACCCCGCTGGTGGTCGGTGTGGTTGCCGCAGAGTTCCGTGCGTCCAGGTGCGGAAAAAACCGCGATTGGAGCGTCTCCAAAATGTTCAGCGAACCGCTCTATTGCTTGCGTGTAACGCTGCGGCTGCCATTCGGCGCCGCCTTGATACAGTTCAGACAACAAAAAGGCTCCGTCGGTTGAACGCAGAAAGTTTTTCAAACGCTCTTGTTCGTATATCATACCTTTCACCTCGAATCCGCTTTTTTACAAATATTCTTAAAACTGTTTAATACCCCCTGATGTGATTCACGGCTTCCCGTATGCGTGGCGACCGTACTCACGTATAAAGGTTTTATTATTACCTGAATTTTTGAAACTATTGAGCGGCCAGTTTTTTGCTTTCCGCTTCGGGGATTCCCAGAATAATACGGACGCCGCTTCCTTCCCTTGAAAGCGCGCTGAATTCGCCGTTCTGAATCAGCGAGAATCCTTCCGGCGTCGCGCGTCGTGAGGCTTTTGGAAAATGAAGCTTAAACCAATCGTCCATGGCGTCGAAAAACTTTTCAGCGTCGTTTGCAGTATCCCATTCCGTTTCAATCCAGACGGCATTTTGACCCGCGCCGTTTTCCAGAAGCAAAACCTCGTCGCCTCCCCAGCCCGCAGCCGCGCGTTTGGCGCGGTCGTCATTTATATGAAGCTCAAGCAACTGTCCAATCATGAATTCCCCGAATACGCTTTTATAGGGAATTTTCCATTCCGGGCCTAGTTTGGCGGACTTTGCAGCGGCGTCCACAGGCTTTGGATTGTCCCGCTCTCCATAATATTTTTCCGGGTGCATGATCTGTTCAGAGGATGTCGGAGGATCTGAGTATATTTTGTTGATGGCTTCCCACGAAGGGTTGTGTTTCCATATTGCCTGAAGAAACGAAGCGCCATAACCATAAGGGAAAATCAGCGTTTCTCTTAAAAACCGCGGCGTGGATGAAAGAACCGGAGATTTAGACATCTCGGCTTCCATCTGTCTTTCCATGATGAAAGCCAGGTCGGGCAGCTCTGAAAAATGCCGTTTGAACGGCTCGATGGTGTATTGCAGCGCCAAAACCGTGGCGTCGCCTTCAAACAATGCCTGCTGCGCAAGCAGGTAATCGTCATTGTCCGAATCACGGAATGATCGGAATCTCGCCTGCAAATCAAAATGCTGATCCTGCAGAGCGTGCGTTATTTCATGAATCATGACCGGTTCCTGGTCGGACATTGGAAGCCACGAGGCGATAAACAGCACACGCTCTTCAGGATCGTAAAATCCCTGTACCTGTTCGGTCAGAAGGTTGACCATCGACTTCTGATAGTCGGTCTTTTCAGGCAGCAGGCCGGTTATTTTCAGCATTTTTTCTTCAAGCAGAATCCGCTCCGTCTGGTGGTCTTCATTAATTTTGCGGTTCATAAAGCCGGTAATCTCCTCGCGGCTTTTAATTCCTTTCTGAATAGGGCCTTTTGGTTCAAGTCCGCGCAGGCGCGCAGTTGTACCGATAAGTTCGTCCATCGCCTGCAGCATCCGGCTTTCGTCGATCTGCAGCGCGGCTGCGGGTATAGCGATGATGAGACATAAAATAAAAAATAATTTCCAGACCGGATTAATTCGCATTGTGGTTTCCTTTAATGATTTCTCAAACAGGGCGATGATGTAACGGAAGGGCGGTTCACTTGTCCGCCCCTGCATTGCCCTGGTCTGTTACGCCGCGCCCCTTCGGCGCGTTTCATTTTTTTAATCGCAAATCGTCATACAAACGTCCGACTATGCCGCGCAGGTTTTCCGAATCCTCCCGATAGGGGTCGTCTGCGGAACTTTCCCCGACAACGAAAGCTTTCCCGAAAGCGACGCGGACTTTTCGCAGACGTATGCGGTTGCTGCCGCGTGGCCACACTTCACGCGCGCCGGCGATTGCCGCCGGAATCACAGGAACGGAAAGCTCACGCGCCAGAATAGCCGCTCCTTTTTTGAACTCCATCAACTCGCCGTCAAATGTCCGTCCGCCTTCCGGAAAAATGCAGAGAATGCCGCCGCGTCTCAGTCCGGCCGCGCCGGCTTTCATGGCGCCGAGCAGATGCGTGTTTGGATCGACTGGAATAACATTCAGGAAACGAGTCGCGTATTTCATAACCGATCCTTTAAAAATCGCGCTGTCGCCGACAAAGAACATATTGCGATATACCCTGAACGGCAGCGCCGCAATAATCGCCAATGAATCGATATAGCTCTGGTGATTCGGGCAGATCAGGTAGGGACCTTTTTCAGGCAGCGTCCCCACGCCGCTGGTTTCCAAGCGCAGCAACGGTTTAAAAAGCCCGTAGTGCAGGATTTTGAGCAGAAGATACTTTAATGCCGATACGACTGTTCCCGTGGGTCGGAATATGTATTCGCCCGAAGTTTCGGAGAGAAGCGTTTTCCAACTCATACGCGCGGCGGCGGACGGGCTTGCCGCGCCGCCCGCTTCCTGTTCCAGTCGGACTATCAGATCGCGGACGGTTAAAATTTCGGCGGCTGCGTCATCGGACAGGTGAACGTTTATACGTTCTTCAAGACTGGAAAGCAACTCGACGCGCTCCATTGAATCAAAACCCAGGTCGAGTTCCAGATTCATGTCAGGCGATATCGCTCCGTCTCTGTGGCGGCTTTCCCTTATACAGGCGATAATTTCCAGACCGACGGCCGATTCCATCAACGCCTGATCTTCGGCGTTAGCTGCGGCGGGCGGCGGCGCGCTTTGTTTGCCATGTTCAGCCATCCGCCTGATTTCGAGCCGCTTAATCTTATTTGTCGTGGTGCGCGGCAGAGCCTCGACCTGAATATGATAACTCATAAGGCGCTTGTATTTCGGCAGACGCCCGGAAAGCAAGCCGATTTCGTCGTGCAGAACTTCGCGGGCATTGGCGATCTTTTTCGATTTAAGATAAGCGAAATTCGGAACGACAACGGCGTGCAGTTTTTCTCCGCGCCAGTCTTCTCCGCTCACTCCGACAACAGCCAATTCCTTGATGTACGGACATTGCAGGTAGTGCGCTTCCAGTTCATCCGGGTAAATATTTTTGCCGTTCGCAGGCACTATTACTTCTTTTTCGCGCCCGGTAATAAACAAATTTCCTTTTGCGTCCATGCGGCCCAGGTCGCCGGAGTGAAACCAGCCGTCGCGCATGGCCTGATTCGTGGCTTCCTGATTGTTATAATAGCCCGGCGTAACCACATGGCCGCGAATCAGCACCTCGCCGACGCCCGTTTCGTCCGGCGAAAGAATCTTTATTTCATTTCCAGGAAGCGCGGGGCCGACGGAACCCAGGACATTTGACTCGACACGTGTTACCGCGCACGCTCCGGTTGTTTCCGTAAGGCCGTACCCCTGTAAAATTGTAAAACCCATGTCGTCGAAATCGCGCGCCACTGCGACGTCAAACCCGGAGCCGCCGGTAACAAGCAGTCTGAGGCGCGATCCGAAAGTTTTGTGGATCTTTGCAAAAAGAGTTTTGCCTAAGTTCAATTTTAAATAACGCAAACTCAGGCGGTTCAGCGTCATCATTCCGCGAAATACATGGCGCGCGAACGCCGGTTTGCGTGAAAGTTCTTCCTTAATCCTGTTGTGAATCAGATAGAAAAACTGCGGTACAGTGACGAATACGGTTATTCCCGCCCCTGAAAGCGCGTCCATGATTTCCGCCCGTTTCAGCGTATCGGCGAAAACGACGTACCCGCCTTTATACAGCGGCACAAGTACATTGGTGACGCAAGCCAGGACATGTTGAAGCGGCAGCAGGCAAAGCAACGCTTCATCGGAAGTAAAATGAATCACGCTGAAAATGGCGCGCAGGTCGTGCATGATATTTGAGTGCGTCAGCGGTACGCCTTTCGGATTGCCCGTGGTTCCCGATGTATAAATGATTACAACGACGTCGGAATGAGCGCTTTCCGGCAGTTCGGGCGGGTTTTTGCTGCCGAGGGACTGCTCTATCATTTCGTCAAAGCTGCCGCATCCGTCGTTTTTTACAGCGGCGGTTTCGTCAAATATAATGATTCTTTCATTTGAAATTCCCGCGCCGTCGATAGCGGCTATAAGTTTCGGCGCCAGCATGCCGCTTACAAAAACAGCCTTTGATTCGGAATCGTCAATCAGACGCCGCCATTCTTCCGGTGAAATCTGGGTATCAAGCGGCACTGCTATGGTTCCTGCAAAATAGGATCCGAGATAGGCGATTGCCCATTCCGGGCGGTTTTCCGAAAGGATGGCGACGCGCTCGCCGCGACCGATGCCAAGCATAAGAAGCCCCAGCGCTGTTCCGCGAATGCGGCGGTACGCTTCGCCGTAGGATACGGATGTATAACCGTCCGGCGTTTTCAACTTAAAGGCCGTGCGTTCGGGCGCGCGGTTGACGACCGCCGCGAAATGCCTGGTGAATGTTTTGTAATCTTTTTTCGACAGATCGTCGTTTTTGTCGAGGTCTACGGGAAAATCATGGGAGTGTTTATTCATCAAGTTCTCTGAGTTCTTTCTCGATAATTTCGTAATAACGGCTGTTGTCCCGCGGGAGCGGCATAGAGGTTGACGCAGGCGCATGTGCTGTGACGCGCTTTTTTCCACGAAAAAGGAAAAGCCCGCCTCCCCCAAGAACCAACGCCGCAAACGGCGCGATATAAGCCAGTGCGTTAATGCCACTGGCGCGCGGCGCGGCCAGAATGCGTTCGCCGTATCTCGCAACGTAGTAATCCAGTATCGCGTCACGGCTTTTGCCTTCCGCGACCATTTCGCGCACCTCCGACCGCATTAGATCGGATATTTCCGAAGGATGTTCAGAAATCGGCTGATTCCAGCAGCATGGGGCTATAAGATTGTTTTCAATATCGCGCACAAGCGCTGCCTGGGACGCGGTCAGGCTTTGCGCCGCGGCGGCATCCGGAATAAGCGCAGGTTTTGCCGGCCACAAAGCCGCCGGAATTACAGCTATTGCCAGGAAAATTATTCTAACGAATCGGGAAAAACGTTTGCGTGTCATAAAGCCCTTACATCGCGCCGCCAATTTATTAAGTAAAACACCGGTTTTTGTTTACCTTTTAAACCGGGCTTCGCCCGTTTTATATTTATTACACGCCGGCGGGGACGCCTGCGCTCCCATGTCTTCCATGTCAGGATAACTGCTATTTTGCTTTTGCCGGCGGATTGCCCTTCGCCTTTGCATCGGGCTGCCGGCCCATAATCTGCTCGCTGGGGACACCGGGGACGGTCAACGTCAGGGTATGAATATACCGGAGTTTCCCGTTTACCACCCGGTATGTATGGGAATCAGGCGCGCCCGGAGCATTGCCGAAAAGGGTAAATATATTTACCGTTCCCATATCCACATCGACCACATACGACCTATCATTCATCGGCAGCATATCTATGGGAAATCCGATATTGCAACTGGCGTTCGGGTCGTTGAAGTCCCTTGAAGTGTAAATTCCGCCCTCGAGGCGGACGCATGGAGTTCCCCAGGGCACCACGACACTCCTGTCCGAAAAGTGATCGAAATACGCGTCACCGGCTTTTATAAGAGTCTGGCGGTCAACGCGTTCATCGGGATTCAGGATTCTCCAGTCTTCCATCGTCGTGTACTTCAGATAGTTGTCGGCGTTAAAAAGCCAATCGCTCTTTTTGGTGTACAGGCTCTCGATTTCCGCTATTTTGCCGTCTTCGAGTTTCAGGCGCGTTCCAATAATATATTGATTGCCATCGACAACAACGACTTCGGTAAATGTCCGGCAAGCGTCGACATCGAGTATACTGCGATGGAAAGCGACGGGTAAAGAAGCGTTCCAGAGACCTTCCTCCTTATTGATCTCCGCCCATTGCTGAACGTACCTTACATTGGAAGCAAGGGACATCTTTGACGGATCGCCTGACCGCTGTGCCGCGATATAGCTGTCAACAGCCGCCTGAAGCGTCGCCCGCGTACATACGTTCGCCCCCTGGGCGGCGATAGCAGGCGCCGTTTGAAATAATGAAGCGATGCAAAGAAATAGCGAAATGCCAAGTATTTTGCGAATCATAATATCTCCTTTTTCAGGTTTCTCATTCGTCAAACGAAAACCGGTATTGCTGTAAATCGTATTCATCGCGCACCTGAAGAAGGATATCTTGCATGGCCTTGTTAAGCGGTACGCCCTTATCCCTGCGCTCCAGGTACATTAAATATTCCTTTTCGCCCGCCGTATAAATACGTTTTTCGCCCGGCGCTTTTTGCGAAGCCCGCAATTCACGCAGAATGTCGCCCGTGCGTTTTTTAAATTCAGCCGGTTCAATAAACGCGTTTACGTCTATGGCAATAAAAAAATGTCCCAGATGATGAGGAACGTGTTCACCATTTATCCCTATGCCTGTAAGCATTTTTAAATAGCTGCCCGCCTGCAGCGCCGCTGAAAGGATTTCCACCGCCGTTGCGTAACCGTACCCCTTATAGCCGACCATTCCGTCGCCGACGCCGCCTACAGGGCAGAGCGCCGCGTTGCCCGTATTCAAATCCTTTAATACCTGCGCCGTGTCCGTTCTGACATTGCCGTCGCGGCCGATGACCCACCCGGAGGGCAAATCCCTGCCATCGCGTTCATAAACCTCAAGCGTGCCGCGCTGTGTAGTAGATGTAGCGCAGTCCAGCATAAAAGGGAAATCCTCGTCGGTGGGCATTCCAAACGTTATCGGATTCGTGCCAAGCATGTTCTCGACTCCGAACGTCGGCGCGATGCTTGGGCGCGCGTTTGTTCCGATTATGCCGATCATATCGTTTTTTACAGCCATAGAGGCGTAATAACCGGCAATGCCGAAATGCGTGCTGTTGCGCGCGGCAACCATGCCCATGCCGTACGTCCTGGCCTTATCTATTGCCATCTGCATACACCGCTTGCCGATAACGTGTCCCATGCCGTCGTGCCCGTCAACAACGGCGGTCGTTAAACCGTCCCTGACGACTTCAAGGCTGGTGACGGGATTCTGTATTCCCATCCTGATGCGATCAAGGTAAATCGGTTTAAATCTTCCGCATCCATGAGAATCAATGCCGCGCTTATCGGACTCTATGAGTACGTCGGCGCATATTTTCGCGTCATCCTCCGGTACGCCCGCTTTTACAAAAGCGTCGGACATAAACCGCTCAATCCTGTCAAAAGGCTCCCAGGCAATCTCCATATAATTACTCCACTCGTAAACGTCGCCCCATATTTTACACGAGACATCGGCTTCATGAACAAGAACAATTGTGGATATGGAATCAGACCGGTTGCATTATTAAATAAAAAATCTTACATATATTATTGTATTAATAACATAAGGTGGTGTGCCATGAAACTTGTCTGGAAACTTTCAATCCCGCAAATTTGTATTGTCATCTGCTTTGGCCTCATAAGCTACGTCGTTATAAATTCTTCATTTATAAAAATGCGTGAGCAGTATATCCAGGATGGCATGAAGAATCGTTTCCAGCTCATAGCCAAAGGAGTTGAAGTCAGCGCACAGGAAGCGGTGAACCAGACTTCCATGTTTGTAAATTTGTCGTCGGTACTGCGGGCGTACGAGCTGGCTCATAGCGGCGATATAGACGATCCCTATTCGCCCCAATCCCAGGCCGCACGGGAACTGCTGCGTAAAGAACTTGCTCCGATGCTGGACAGCTTTGAAGAAGAAACCGGCAGAAAACTTCAGTTGCATTTCCATTTGCCCAACGGACGCAGTCTTGCGCGTTTGTGGTGGGAAAAAAACACCCGGGTTGATGGGAAATGGACTGACGTGTCCGATGACCTCACCTCGTACAGACCCACCGTCATGGAAGTAAACAGGAGCGGTCAGATTGTCATGGGCATAGAACCCGGCACCGGAGGATTTGCGGTACGCGGGGTGATTCCCGTCAAAACGCCGGACGGATGGCAGATCGGATCCGCTGAAGTCCTGCATGATTTTAACTCCATTATTAATACCGCAAAGGAAGAAGGAAAGCTTGATATTATTCTGTATGCCAACGAAGATTTACGCCGTTTTTCAGTAGAGCTGCAAAACCAGGAAAAATATCCGCTTAAAGGGGATTTTTTACGCGTCACCGAGACGCCGGATGATTCAATTGAATCGCTGATCTCCGCCGAATTTCTGTCAAAAGGAAAAACGGCCGACTCATTTGAAAATCATGGTGCCTTGACGCTCCAGGCTTTCCCCATTACCGATTACAGGGGAGAACAAATTGGGGTTATTGTCTTTGTAATGAACACGGATGACTTGCACAAACTTGCGAACACCACCGCGACAACAATGGCGCTCATGCTGGCGGCTATGGCCATAGCGCCTTTCGGGTCGCTGCTGATGATGCTGCGCGCTTTGGTAACAAGCCCGTTGAATAAGATGAAAACAATAATTCAGGACATTGTCGAAGACCGTTCCAAACTCAGCGCGACGATTCCAGGACATCAGAAGGACGAAATAGGAGAATTGACCAGGTGGTTTAACGCCTTGACCGCGAAAGTCGGCAAAATGCTGGACGATCTACGCGACGCGGATCAACGCATGCAGAGTATTCTTGACGCCACGCCTCTTTGCGCATTCTTCATGGACGGAAGTTTCAATATTTTTTACTGTAACCAGGTAGCGGCAAAAATATTTGAATTATCGGATAAAAAAGAATACATAGAAAAATTTTACGAACTCTCGCCCGAGCGCCAGCCATGCGGCAAAACATCCCGTGAAATGGTTTATGAATACAGCGTGGAGACGCTTGAAAAAGGATACTGCCGTTTTGAATGGGTGCATCAGAAGTTTAATGGGGAACCGATACCATGCGAGATTACTCTTGTTCGTATCAAGAACAGGGATAATTACATTGTCGCGGGATACATGATAGATTTGAGAGAGCGCAACGCCATGCTCTCCGAGATTCGTAAAGAAAGCGCAAAATTTGCGTCAATGGCCAATTGGTATGAGTCTATTCTTGATGCCACGCCGCTTCCCGTTTCAGTAACTGATGCCGATATGAATTTAAAATTTATCAATAAGGCATTCGAGGGCTTTTTTGGAATAAAACGCAATATTTTGCTGGGCACCCATTGCAGCATTATGGGAGTACCCGCTTGCGATACCCCCGAATGCTGCATAGCCCGCGCAAAACGGGGGGAAAAACAGACGTTTTTCCAGCACAACGGCCGTTCGCTTCAGATTGATATTGAAATAATGAAAAATCCTGATGATGAAATCGAAGGATTTATAGAAATTATACAGGATATAACGGAAATTGAGACTTTGGTAAAAAAACAGGCGGACGCTGAAGCCGCCAGCAAGTCCAAATCCGTTTTTCTGGCCAACATGAGTCATGAAATCCGCACGCCTATGAACGCGATAATAGGCATCACCGAAATTCAACTGCAAAACGAAACGCTTCATCCGGGCGTCAGGGAAGCAATGGCCAGAATTTATAATTCGGGCAATTTACTGCTGGGTATAATCAACGACATACTTGATCTTTCTAAAATAGAAGCGGGCAAAATGGAGATAATGCCTGTCGGTTATAACGTCGCAAGCGTGATAAACGATATCGTACAGTTGAATCAATTACGGGTGGAAAACAAGACGATTGAATTCAGGCTGTGGGTGGATGAAAACATACCATCGACGCTTATCGGCGATGATCTTCGCATCAAGCAGATTCTGAACAACCTGCTCTCCAACGCTTTTAAATATACAAACAAAGGCGAAGTGTCGCTTTCGATTTCCGCCGAGTACGCTACGAAAGGGATGCAGGACGCAGAAGCGCATTCGTCTGCCGCCGAATACGCGATGGAAGGGATGGAAGGCGCAGAATCGTATTCGTCCGCTACCGGGTTTGCGATTAAAGGAATGGAAGACCAGGTCATGCTTGTTTTCCGTATAAGCGATACGGGACAGGGCATGACGGATGATCAGATACGGATGCTGTTCAACGAATACTCGCGTTTTAATCAGGAAGCGAACCGCATAATCGAAGGCACTGGCCTGGGTATGACTATTACCCAGAATTTGCTGCGGATGATGAATGGCTCTATTTCAATAAAGAGCGAACCTGGCAAGGGGACTACGATTGTTGTAAATGTGCCGCAAAAGAAAGACAATGCCGATAATTCCGGAGTACTGGGCAGGGAATTGGCGGAAAAACTACAAAAATTTCGCATGGAAAGCACATTGGTAACAAAACAGGTGAAAGTAGCCAGGGAACCCATGTACTACGGAAGGGTGCTTATCGTGGACGATGTGGAATCCAATTTATATGTCGCCAGGGAGCTTATGGGGCTTTACGGGTTGTCGATTAAAACTGTTGGGAGCGGCTATGAGGCGATTGATAAAATTGAAGAAGGTGAAAAATACGACATTATTTTTATGGATCACATGATGCCGGGAATTGATGGAATTGAAGCGACGAGAAGAATCCGCGCCACTGGCTATAAGCACCCTGTCATCGCGCTGACGGCAAACGCTTTGGTGGGGCAGTCGGAGGTTTTTTTTGCAAACGGTTTCGATGGTTTTATTTCAAAGCCTATAGACGTACGGCAATTAGACGAGGTTTTGAATCGGTTTATCCGTGACAAACAGCCGAAAGAGGTAATTGAAGCCGCACGGTTGAAAAAGGCCGAACTTGAAAAACATTCGCCCGCAAAAGAGGAGTTTACGTCTTCCGTGGATCCTGAATTGCTGGAATGTTTCGCCGAAGATGCCGAAGACGCGATTGCCGCATTGGAGAATATTTGCGCAAACGAATACCGCAGGGTAGATGATATACATATGTATGTTATTACCGTCCACGGGATGAAAAGCGCTCTTTCGAATATTGGAGAAACGGAACTTTCAGGTTTTGCCCTTAAATTGGAGCAGGCGGGTCGTGAAAAAAATATGGATGAAATATCAGCCAGGACTCCGGAGTTTCTTGATGCGCTCCGGAAGTTGATCGGAAAAATTAATAATAAATAGCGCGGAAATCATGAAAAGGATAATGCCATGAGTGCTGAACGTAAAACCATTTTTATCGTAGACGATGATTTGACAAATTTAACAATAGGCGCTGACGCGCTTTCGGAATCTTATGATGTTTTTACATTAAATTCCGGTAAATTGTTATTGACAAGATTGGAAAAGCGCATCCCCGATCTCATTCTTTTAGACGTTGAAATGCCTGAAATGAACGGTTACGACGTTATAAAACTCATCAAGGGAAAAAGAGAGACTCATAACATTCCTGTCATTTTTCTGACGTCAAAAAACGACAGCGAAAGCGAACTGAATGGCTTTTCACTTGGGGCTATCGATTATATAATCAAGCCGTTTTCCCCTCCGCTTTTGCGTAAACGGATTGAAGTGCATTTGCTTGTCGCGTCTCAAAAACAGGAGCTTATCAATTTTAACGATAATTTACTGGCAATGGTGGAAACCAAGACCAGAACCGTTATTGAATTGCAAAACACCATTCTAAAAACAATGTCGGAACTGGTGGAGCGCCGCGACGACATTACGGGCGGGCATATAGAACGAACGCAAAGCTATATGAAAGTATTGCTGAACGCAATACTGGATGATGGTTTGTATGCGGAAGAAGCCTCGTCATGGAGTCTGAGTCTTGTATTACAGTCGACACTGCTTCACGATGTTGGAAAAATCGCAATTAAGGACAGTATCCTTCTGAAACCCGACAAGCTCACAGATGATGAGTTTGAAAAAATTAAAGAGCATACGACATTCGGTGAAGAAGTGATCTCGAAAATTCAACAGGATACTGCCGAGCAGACATTTCTGGAATACGCCAAAATCCTTGCCGGGACGCATCATGAGAAATGGGACGGCAGCGGATATCCGAGGGGATTGAAAGGAGAAGAGATTCCGATTCTCGGAAGGGCAATGGCTATTGTTGATGTTTATGACGCGCTGGTTTCCGATAGACCCTATAAAAAGGCTTTTACGCACGAAAAAGCGGTTGCAATCATTTCCGAAGGCAAGGAAAAACATTTTGATCCTTCGCTTGTTGATTTATTCCTGGGCATTTCCGATGCTTTTAAGGAAATCGCCGCGCTTTAAACCACGGTATGGATTAAGGAAACTGTGAATGATGAATAATTCAGAAAACAACGGCGGCTTCACGCGGGAAACTGCGGAAAGTTCTGCAGAACGGAAAATAGACCTGGAAATATTAAAACAGGTTGCGGATATTATTTCCAATTGTTTGCGCGCCATCATCTACGATCCATCAAGCGTGTCAGCAGAAGTCAACAATTTACCTGAGCCGTTCGGCGATGTCGGCCGGGGGCTTCAATACCTTAACGAGATGATTCTCGAAGCAAAATCTTTCGCAAAAGAGCTGTCCACGGGCAATTTAAATTGCCCGTTTCCGTCCCGAAGCAATGAAATCGCTTCCCCGTTGAAATCCATTCACGCGATGCTTTCGCATCTAACCTGGCAAACCCAGCAGATTGCAAACGGCGATTACAAGCAGAGCGTAAATTATATGGGCGAATTCTCAAAAGCTTTCAACAATATGATAGAACAACTGGAACAAAGGCAGCAAATCATCCAGAATGAAAAAATGAGCCTTGTAGCGGCTATTGATGACACCACGAAGGCGCGACGCGACGCGGAGTATGCCCGTGACCTTTTGCACGCGGTTAATGAGGCTTCGATACTTCTGCTTGAGGCGGACGCAAAAGATTACATCAGTACGATAGTTCAGGGTATGCAGATGATTGGCCAATGCGCGGATGTTGACCGTGTGCATGTATGGCAAAACAATCTGAAGGATGATGGGAGACTCTATTGCAAGCATATGTATTACTGGGCGCGCAGTGACGAGTTGCCTGATATGAGTTCGATAGATGTTTCATATCGGGATGAATTACCGATGTGGGAAGAGTTGTTGTCCAATGGGCAAAATATTAATGGTCCCATAAACGATTTCCCGGAGAAAATTGAGTTGTTTTTCAGGGAGTTCCAGATTCAATCTATTTTGGTTATCCCCATATTTATAAAAGGAAAATTTTGGGGCAATGTAAGCTTTGACGATTGTCGCAGGGAACGTGTTTTTTCTGAAATGGAAGTTAGTATTCTTCGTTCATGGGGATTGCTTGTTCTCGGCGCGATGCAGCGTAATATGACCGCGCTTAATTTGCTGGCTGTTTCAAATAACTACAAGGGTGTTATATGGAGCGTTGACAGCGAAGGGATTATCACGACTTTCAACGGACGGTATTTAAAGACTATAGGCGTCGAGCCATCGTTCCTTGAAGGGAAAAAACTGGAAATAGCCCGGCATAAAAACCGACATCTGGATATAATCGAAAAGGTGGAAAAAACCTTCCGCGAAGGCCCGCAGGACTGGATAAGCGAGATTGACGGCAGCGTGTTTCATTCATACACGGTACCGATGTACGATGACACCGGCATGATAGTAGGCGTGGTCGGCAGTACGGACGACGTTAACGAGATGGTGAAACTCCATCATGATTTGGAGAACGCCAACAAAGCCAAGTCGGATTTTTTAGCCAACATGAGTCATGAGATACGCACGCCGATGAACGCCATAATCGGGATGTCGGAAATGACTATAAAAGAGGATATTTCACCAACGGTCAGGGAAAACATACTTACAATTAAGCAGGCCGGCTCAAGTCTTTTATCTATAATCAACGACATACTGGACTTTTCAAAGATTGAGACTGGAAAAATGGAAATTGTCATGGAGGAATATTTATTATCATCTTTAATAAACGATGTAGTTCAAATTATTAAAACAAGAGCGTTCGAATCGCACCTGCGGTTTGTAATTAATATTGATAACAACATGCCAAATACCCTTTTGGGAGATGTAAATAGAATACGCCAGGTAATTTTAAACCTTTTAAGCAACGCTGTTAAATATACCGATAAAGGCTTTATTTCTTTATCCATAACCGGAAATATAACGGATAACGATAACTTTATTCTCATCACCACGGTCGAGGACAGCGGCAGAGGCATCAAGCCTGAGAATGTCGAGAAGTTGTTTGAAAAATTCGCGCGGTTTGATCTGGCAAATAATAACGGCGTCGAGGGAACAGGGCTGGGGCTTGCCATTACACAAAACCTGGTAAAATCCATGGGTGGTGAAATTGTCGTACAATCTGAATATGAGAAAGGCAGCATCTTTACTCTGAAACTGCCGCAAAAGATTCGTGGCAGCCAGAAACTTGCAGTCGTTGAAAATCCTGGGGAAAAGAATGTACTGGTTTTTGAACGACGCGATTTGTACATACATTCAATTATCAGCACAATGGATAGTCTCGGGGTTAACTGCAGGATTGTGTCAAACATTTCTGAATTTTATGAGGAAATAAAACGCAATATATATTCGTTTATATTCGTTTCGCATACGCTATATGAAAAGACAAAAAAAGAATACACCGACATTAAAACCGACGCAAAAATTGTGCTGATTGCGGAATTAGGCGAAGTAATTTCCACGGAAAGCAATGTAATCATCCTTACCACTCCTATTTTTTCCATTCCTGTCGCAAATATATTAAACGGTATTTCCAAAAACCTCGCGGGCGTTCTGACAAACGGGAAGATGGTAGAGTTTACGGCGCCGGAAGCAAGGGTTTTGACCGTTGACGACGTCAGGACAAATCTGAAAGTTATCGAAGGCCTTTTAAAACCTTATGAATTTAAGATTGATTCATGTAAAAACGGTATGGACGCAATCGAAGCGGTAAAAACCAATCGTTACGACATAATTTTTATGGATCACATGATGCCGGTAATGGATGGCATTGAAACTACCAGACGAATCCGGGCATTAGATGGCAATGATTCGTATTTCAACGAAGTGCCTATTATCGCGCTAACAGCTAATGCGCTTTTAGGCGCGAAAGAAATGTTTCTGGATAACGGGTTTAATGATTTTTTATCAAAACCTATTGATACTATCGAATTAAACGTTATCCTTAACAGATGGATCCCGAAGGGAAAACAGATAACGCTGAAAAAAGAGGCACAGGCAAATGAACAGTATGACGATATAAGTTTTGAGATCAATGGGGTAAACACAAAAAAAGGCATTTTCATGACAGGCGGGTCAATCAAAAGGTACATGGAAACGCTTGATGTTTTTTATAAGGATGGTCTTGAAAAAATCAATTCGATAAAAACGTGCCTTGACGAAAATAACCTGCCATTGTATGTAATATTCGTTCATGCGGTGAAATCAGCGGCTGCGAATATAGGCGCCGAAAAACTGTCCGAAGCGGCAAAAGCGCTGGAAATGGCCGGCAACCAGTCGAACTTATCATACATTAATTCGCACAATGCAAATTTTTTGGCGGATTTTGAAAAGCTGCTTGGCAATATAAAAGCCATGCTGGAAATGGCTACAGGCGGAGAGCGGAAAGAGTCAATAGATACTGGATTATTAAAAATGGAACTTTCCGGTTTAAAGACTGCGCTTAACGATTATGATTCCGCGGCAATTAAAAAAGCAGTTGATAATTTACGCGCGCTAACACAGGCTTCTTATATTAGCGCGAAGATGGAAGATATATTTAAAAATATATTAATCGGCGATTATGATATGGCTGTTCCATTAATTGATTCTTTATTAAAAACGGTCTTACCGTAAGAAACACCGGCGCCGGCGCGAGTTCGTCGAGCAACTCCAGTCACAATGGATAATCCGCAGCCGTCATTCCCCAAAGCCGTGTATCCTCGAAATTACAGTAAAACGCCGAGACTGTTGACGGCGCAAGACCCCTTAAATCCGGATTCCGAAGTCATCCACGACACAAGTGTCGCCAACACGACACGAAACCGGTAGACATACCAGACGAGGATGGTTCCAACGGAGGTTTCACAGGAGTTAAACGGCTACAAACGATCAT
>Ga0082212_10004215_pt1 | contig 20027 bp, 10 predicted proteins | sample TergutNt197P3_FD_71548 | JGI IMG/M metagenome (GOLD analysis project Ga0082212, IMG submission 71548) | Neocapritermes taracua P3 segment gut microbial communities from Petit-Saut dam, French Guiana - Nt197 P3 | ecosystem: Host-associated > Arthropoda: Insects > Digestive system > Gut ... | reverse complement strand
ACGCAATTGTCAAGGTTTTGCCATTTACCCGTCGCCTGCCACAGTCCGACAATAACCACCAATTCGTTTTCCACCGCTTTTTGGATGGCTCCGTCTAAAACACTTAGCGGCATATTTTTATCATCGTGCCAGAACATCCGGATGCAATTGGCGCTTGTTTGTCCGATGCCTGGTACCGATTTTACCCCGCCCTTATCCACATACATAAACAGCGAGTTAAACCCGACCGGCTTGAACATGGCGCCGTTACCGTCGAAAATCTTTGCCCCCTGAACGTAAAATCCCTGATAATCGCTGTTGAAAATCTTCAACGGGCCGCCGTCAGGTTCGCAGGGAATACGCACAGTCGAGAACTTGTATTTCCCGGACGGGATACGGAATTTGGCATACCCGTTTTCATATCCATCGGCGACCGCCTGTTCAGGCGCCCTAACCGACGCAGCATCGTAGGCTGGAACATAGACGGTAGCTGTTGTGTTTGCCGGTATCTCCACCGACAGGTTAAAAGTATTATCGTCGATATGCCAGTCGGAAACAATACGTCCCCGTATGCTTTGATAGCTTCCCTTTGCCCATGTCAGGTCGCCGGCAGGCTGCGGCTTGATAATGATCTCCTTGAAGCCGGGCCTGGCGGGATTGATACCCAGCAGCGAACGGTAGAACCACTCTTCGGTTGAACCGAACATCGGGTGGTTCTGCGAAGGCGCATTATCGGGATATTTCCATGATTCCCATAACGTGGTAGCGCCATTTTCTACCATAAAACCCCATCCGGGATAAGTCCGCTGGTCGGCGATCCGACAGGCAACGTCGCTACGATTATACCGGCGCAACACATCGAACCCCATCTTACAACCGAATATTCCGGTAGACAGATGCCAGCCGTGACGCGCATATTCGTTTAGTAACAGATCGAACGAAAGTTTGGGTTCGGGCGAAAACCCATAGTATAAACCAAATATCTGGGCTATTTGGGTGCCGTTGGCAAAACGCCCCGTGCCGGGCACATAAAATGTTCTTATGATCTGATTGCGAATCCGGTTGCTTAACCGCCTATACCTGTCGGCATCTTCGGTTTTTCCCAGTATTGTCGCAAATTCGGCAATCAGCCTTGCATGTTCATAATAAAATGCGCTTACCGAGAACGCTTCCGGACGTGCGTCCAACGCTTCATGGTCGCCGGTGCCGGTATAAAAAAGTCCCTGGTCGGCGTTGGCATCGATATAATTCATTTGACGGACGAATGCGGGATATGCGGCTTCAATAATACGTTTGTCGCCATAGAAATCATACAGCTGTTTTTGAACATATGCAAAAGCCAGTTGCCAGCCTAATGACGTAAACGACTCATTATTGCCGACATTTGTGAATGGCGCTATGGACGGCATACCCCCTCCGGTATTCTGGTCGTTCATGAAGTCGCGCACCGTCTTGCGGTAGAAGTTTCCCATGTCGTAATTGTAGAGAAACGATTCGCTGACTGCCACAATATCGCCGCCATAACCCATTTTCTCGCGTGCCGGACAATCGGACTGGACACTGAAAACATTACTCATAAATGTTCGAAGTGTTATTTCATGCAACCGGTTGAACATATCGTTTGAACACGCAAAGTCGCCATTCGGAATCAAAGCGGCATGCATTCGCAACCCTTCAAAGTTCTCCAAAGCCGGTTTTCCGGGCCATCCTGTTATTTCTAAATAACGGAATCCGTGAAAAGTGAAACGTGGCGCATAGACTTCCGTTCCGGTACCTTTCAGGGTATAGCGGTCTTCCTGATAGCCGTCGGCAGGCGCGCCGGGGCCTCCCCGCAGGTTCCACATGCTTTTAATCTGACCTGCTGTGGACGTCCACCAGTTCAGGCTGCCATCCAAGTGTACATCTTCGCCGTAACGGATGTTGACAGTCGTCCCCGCAGGCCCTTTTACGCGTATCCGGGCTACTCCCGCAAAATTCTTTCCCATATCTACGATGAAAACGCCCGGTTTGTGTTCGTAGATTCGTACCGGTTTAACGACCTCACCAATCTTTACGGCAGGCTGCATCTGTGCCGTCAGGACGCCCGAAGGGCCTTCGGCAAGCGCCGCACTTTTCCATTTACTGTCGGTAAAACCTGTTCTGTTCCAGCCGTTAATCTCGGCGCGGGCGTCATAATGTTCGCCAAGATAAACATTGTTGCGAATGACCGGTCCCGGCGCCGTTTTCCAGCTGTCGTCGGTACAGACTACCTCCGAACTTCCATCCGAATACCTGACCAGCAGTTGTGCCTTCACCACCGGACGACCGGTCTGTTGATATTCGCGTATGTTAGAGGTTCCGAACAGCCTCATTGGCAACGGGTTATACCAGCCGTTTCCCAGCATGACCCCTATCACATTCGATCCGCTTTGCAACTGGCCGGTAATATCGTGTACTGCATACATGGCTTGCTTGCGGTGCGCTGTCCATCCGGGATCGAGCACGTGGTCGCCAACTTTTACACCGTTGACATACGCTTCGTAATAACCCAACCCGCAAATGTACAGCCTTGCCGACGTCACTTGTTTTCTGACCGCAAACGTTCTGCGAAACAATGGCATCGGATCGTCCTGATAAAAATCTTCGTCGCGCTCGAATTGTTTGCTGCCATCCCCAATCCATCGGGCTTTCCAGTCGGATGCATCGAGCATGGCCGTCTCGAACCAGGCTGGCGTGCTCCAGTCGGAAGGATTACCGTTTTGGTCGTACATCCGCACTTTCCAGTAATAGCGCGTAAACGGTTGAAGCGGCGCTCCCGCGTAGGGAATGAACACGGTTTCATCCGAGACAATCTTGCCGGATGTCCAACATCCGCCGACATTTTTGTCGATATTGGTTTTGTCGGCGCAAACAATGATCTCGTAAGCTGACTGGCGAACATCGTTGTCAGCGGATTCGACAACCCAACTCAACAGGGGTTGTCTGCAATCAATGCCAAGCGGATTGGCTAACTGTTCGCAACTAAGGCCGGCAGGCCGGAAAGAAGCCGCCTGCGACATAATAACAGTACAGAATGCAATGATAAAAAAATAGTACTTCATAGTATGAATTTATTTTGTTAAATTAAATTATTTACAAATTATCCTTTTGCTGCGACAACGCTTTGTCCGCATAACGTATAATCCAAGTGTAAACTATTTATGCGATTTCTTAACGCAACGATGCAGCAAAGTTAAAATAATTTTATGTTTTTACAAAATTTTTAAAATGCTCATACCAATCAATCTAAAAGATAAAGTTTTTTTATAACTTTGCGATTTCAAACCTAATAAGCATATTACGATGAATAAAAGATTTTTCAACAGGATTTGGGCTATGGTATGCCTGTCGGCTATTTGTAGCGTTTTTGTATTTTCGCAAACGCCTGACGGGCGGATAAAAAAAGTACATATGATTTTCAAAACCCATCTTGATATCGGATATACCGATTTAAGTTCGAAAGTAGAGAGGAAGTATGTGGAAGAGTTTATCCCCAGGACGCTTGACCTCATCGACCAGCTCAAAGCGGAAGGCGGCGAAGCGCAATACGTTTGGACAACCGGCTCCTGGCTGGTGTGGGAATACCTGCGGCAAGCCGGCTCCGACGAAGTGAAACGACTTGAAGCGGCGCTTCGTCGCGGCGATATTACCTGGAATGGCGTTCCTTATACGGTAGAATCTGAAATAATGAGTAAGGAACTTTTTACATCATGTCTGCAATTGTCGCATCTGCTTGACCTGCGATACGGAAAAAAGACGTTAGCGGCCAAGATGACCGATGTACCCGGCCATACACGCAGCATTGTAACGCGGTTGAGCGATGCCGGCATATTGTTGTTGCATGTAGGAGTCAATGGCTGTTCAGCCGTACCCGATGTGCCGCCCATTTGCAGATGGAGAAATACCGACGGCAAAGAAATCGTGTTAATCGTTCAGGGTTCGTATGGTGCCGACATGACGCTCCCCGATGGCGAAACCGTCGTTTCCATCAACTTTACAGGCGACAACCATGGACCACACTCCCTGCAAAATGTCAAGGACATTTATGCGAATGTGAAAAAGAAATATCCCAATGCAAAACTTATAGCCACTTCACTTAACGATGTTGCCCTCGACCTACAGAACATGATGGACAAGATTCCAGTTGTTACTTCCGAAATTGGCGATACCTGGATTCACGGGTTCGGCAGTTCGCCTTTGCGCATCGCACGTTACAGGGCATTGTCGAGGCTTTATTCCCAATGGATACAGACTGGCAAAATAGACGGGAACAGCGCTTCGACGATTGATTTTGCCGTCAGGTTAGGTATGATACCCGAACACACGTGGGGACTGGATGTCAAGACACATCTTAAAAACTGGGATAAATATGATGTTGACCCGTTTAACGCATCGCGCAACAGTGAACCGTTTAAGTTCATTGAACAATCGTGGGCCGAACTGGATGAAAATGTGGACAGGGCGGTTGCGCTTCTACCTCCCGCTTTACAGCAGGAAGCCCGCAAGTCGTTGCAAGACATAGGGAAACCGGCTGTCCCAAACATCAACGGCAATGACCGTCATCCGCAACTCAATCCGCATGGAGCGTTTATGTTGCAGTCCGGCGCCGTACAGGGGATGATCGGCGAACTTGCCTATCTAACATTATCTGCGGATGACTATGCCCATTTTCATGATATGTATTTAAGAGAAAGAGCCTGGTGGGCGCTTGATGATTTCGGCAAGCAGGGGTTGGAAAACACGAAAGCAAAAAGCGCCGTTGTGGTGGCCGATATAAAAAATTGCAACGTGGTGAAAAACAATAACAACACGACCATTCAGTGCAAACTCGAATTTCCCTCCAATGACGCTGTCGATCCGAGGGTATTACCCGAATTAACGACGATTGAATATACAATACCCGCAAACGGAAAGCAGATCGAGATGAAAGTTACGCTTGTCAGCAAACCGGCCGTCAGGTTGCCCGAGGCCTATCTGCTGTCGTTCATACCGTCGGGAATACAGCGTATCCTGGCTGAAAAGATGGGTTTCATGGTGGATTTGAGCGATGTTGTACCGGGTGGTAACCGCCAGATGCACGCCATCGATAATTATATCGACATCATAACCGGTAAGGGTACTGTAAGAGTAACATCCCTTGATGCGCCTTTAGTTGTTGTCGGCGAACGGAAAGTGTTGAATTATTCCAAAAATATGCCCGACATACGTCAGGGTATCCATTTCTGTCTGTTTAACAACCTGTGGGGAACCAATTTCACCATGTGGTGGGAAGGAAGCCTCTCCTACCGCTTCTCCATAGAAATCATTGATTATTAACCTGAACTGTTCATAATAAACTATGAAAAAAGTTAGCTGCTTAATCGTGTTCCTGGCTGCATGTTTGACTGGACATGCCCAGGAAGACCTGTCGGTCAACAATTATTGGACATACAACGGCATCATGACCAATGCCCTGTATGAGACTGTTTGTTCGCATGCTTTTACCCGGTTAAATCAACGCTGGTCGTATGTGGGCGGATTGAAATCACAGTACGGGTGGGAAAACCGTCAAGCCGACGTCAGAAAATTATTGAAAGAGATCGTGGGCGCATTTCCTGCAAAAACGCCGCTGAATCCCGTCATCACAGGAACCGTCAAAAAGGATGGATTTGTCATCGAGAAACTCTATTTCGAGTCGAGGCCGGGTTTTTATGTTTCAGGCGCCCTATTCATACCGACCGGAAAAAAGGGTAAACTACCGGCGATTATTTATTGCAGCGGACATAGCGGCAGCGGTTTCGTCTATTATCAAAACGCTATCTTGAACCTTGTGAAAAAAGGTTTTATTGTTTTCGCTTTCGACACCATCGGACAGGGTGAACGCCTTCAATATTTCGATGCGGACGGAAAAAGTTGGCCACATTGAACGAAACAGGCAAGATGCTCCACAGCCTGATATCCTATTACAAGGACGAGAGTGAGGGCGGCAAACCCATGCACGACGTAAACACCCTGTTCTATTTAGCGCACCCCGAAGCATTTACGATAACGGACTACTGGGTGGACGTTGTCACCCACGGTTTCTTTGAAGCGTTGAAACAGGAAGCCGGTTTGGATGAAGTGATACTGAACGAATTTACGTCGTTTCGACAACCGTATACAGACGGACAGATTTCGCCATTTGTTCGGCGTTTTCGTCCGAAATGTCGAGAAAAAAGGGTACAAACACAAAATAAGTAAACTTGTTTTGTGTTTCATTCGGCTTGTGTTATCTTTGCACAATAATTTAGTTTCAATACTATGAACAAACTATTATCATTCACGGGTTTGGGTCTGGCTTTGTTTTTGGGATGCGGCGGACCAGCCAGTAGAAAAGCCTCAAAGACAGAGGCTGTCGGAGAGTTTACGCATCGAATGAACATGACCGAAGAGCGATTGACCGGTTCGCAATTCAACCCCGTTTTCACGCCTGAATTTATTTTGGCCGACGTAAATATCAACAGGGAGAATCCGCGTCGATTTGACAATTACAGCGGCGACGTCTCGGGACGTTACATTGAGGCGTTTTCGTCGTCGTGCCGTCGCGGTCAATGCGATCATCTCGATAAGCTGGTCGCGCAAGTTCTGAAATACCAGCATCCCGACGGTCGTTTTGGCGATCCCGATCTCGTCTTCACGGAGCAGCATATCGGAAAAGACCACATGCCCTTGTTGTGGGGCAACGGACGATTATTGGCCGGACTGCTCGAATACTACAAACATACCGGTAACGAACAGGTCCTGCAAACGGCGCGCAAGCTGGGCGATTTCTTTTTAAGTACGTATGAAGAGGTCACGCCCGAAGTGAGTAAACGCCTCGACGGACGCGGCGCCGACGGCATTATCTGCTTTACGCAATATGTGGAACCTCTGGTAATGCTTTCGGCAACAACCGGCGACCCGAAATATGCGCAGGCTGCGTCGAAAGTGTATCCGACACTACCCGCAAGAACTACGCTACATACGCACGGCTATCTGACCACAATGCGGGGTGTCCTTCAATTGTACGAATTTGATAAAGACAAGCACCATTTTGATTATGTGGCAAGCGCTTACGCCGATCTGATCGCATCCGACGATTTTAGCCTTTTCGGAAGCGTGAAGGAATATTTCGGCTATAATACCTGGGGAGGGCGCGACGAGGGTTGTTCGACGTCCGATTTTATCAGGCTAAGTCTGCATCTGTATAAAATAACCCGCGACGTCGAATACCTGGAACGTGCGGAATTTGCTTTATATAACGCATTTTATTACAATCAATATTTTACGGGCGACTTCGGCAGTCACCCCGTCAACCCTTACGCATCCCGATCGGATGGAATGAACGCCGCATGGTGGTGTTGTACAATGGCCGGCTTGATGACGATGCAAATCGTCCGCAACGATTATTTTGCAGAAACCGACGACGATGGCGTCAAAATCAACCTGTATGTCGATACCGGCTATTCTGACGACCGCGTCTCGTTCTCCCTGCTGAAAGGCAAGATGCAGGGCGATTACCATACCTACAATATTCGTTTTGAAAAGGTTGCCGAACCGGCGACGTCGTTCTCCATCCGACAGCCGTCGTGGGCCGACCATTCCGAAATCTATCTGAACGGCAAAAAAGCCGGATACAAATCAAAGGACGGTTATTTTGTCGTGGAAAACAAAATTACTGCCGGCGATCAAGTGCAGGTACGTATAAAATACCCAATCAAAATCATAACAGCCGACAAGAAAGCGCTTAACCCGAGCGACATAAAACAACCGGTTGTCGGCGCGCTCTGTTACGGCCCTTATGTGATGGGAATCGATACAAAACTGGACGCCGTTTTTTCGTCCGAACCCAATAATAATACGGTATTTATCGAAACAATTGTAAACGGAACCGGTATCGAAGCGTTAACGCGTCTTACTGCCAATTCTTTTGCAGGCGATCTGTATCTGACAGCCAACTACAAACACGACGGATTTCCGTCATACTTTCAGACTGTTTTCCGCCCCGTCTCCGAACTGACTTTCGCGCGTCATCCCTATATGATGATTTCCACAACTTTTGCTTCAGAATCGGACGAACGTTACAAACACATTGACAAAAAAACGCTCGTTCCGTGGAAGGAATTGTAATAAAAATAACTGCTTATAATTTCCGTATGCCGGAGGTCAGGTCTAAAGTTATGCCGCCGTATCTGAACGTTCCGGTCAGGCCTTCGGGCAGTTCGACCGTGCCTTCAATCCCTCCTTTTTTCGTTTTTTTCAACTCCACCTTGATGTCGCCCAAGTAGTGCGGGTAAGAGGCTTTGATGAAATTCAGCTTGCCAAGCGACGGGGCAATTGCAACCGACTTAAATTCCGGTTCGGCGGGAGCGATACCTGCGGCCACTTGTACGAACGCAACACAGGGCGAAGCGCTGTACGGATGCGCATCCGAACGCTGGAACGCGATCCTTTCGGGTACGGTGGTCAGATTCAAGCGTAGTAAATCTTTCCAGATATCGAGCAAGTCGTCCAATCGGTTTCCAAGTCCCAGTTCGTGCATCAGCATGTTGTGGTTAAAACGGAAGTAATAGGTCGATCGGCTAAGGTCATGTTCGTCCAAAGCACGGTTAAACAGTTCCCTGTGAAATTCCTTATCGCCTACCCCGGCCGTTATCGCCATTATATTGGTGCGCTCGTCGTAGAAGTTTTTCTCCGGCTCTTCGGCAAACAGTTTTCTTTCTTCGTCCCAGCAAGCCGCCACTGTAGCCGCCTTGATCTTCGCGGCTCTACGTCTGAGCGCTAACGCCTCTTCGGGCATGTCAAGGTAGTCGTACAATTCAGCGCCTTTTTGCATTGCATCGACACAGAAAAATGAATAGGCGGCCGATCGACGGGCAGGATACACATTTTCTCTGAAATCCGGTTCGCTGTACCAGTCGAGGAAGCCGCGACCGTTGATCATTCCGTTTTCCCCGATGTTATCGTCAATCCAGTTAAACGAAGCCTTGATGCTTCGGGCATATTTACGTACAAACTCCTTATCGTTGCAGTGCATCATAAAATCGTGGAGGATGTTCACCCATGCCGCCGTAAAGCCGGTCCAGCCTGCTTTCATGGTCGTAGGGTAGCAGCCGGCGACTACTCCGTTGCCGGACCGCGAAAAGTCGAACATCTGGATGGCGTTCCTGTGCCAGGTATCGTCGCCCGTCATATAGAGGTTCACGAGCAGATGCACACGCGAATCGCCCACATACATCATCTGTTCGTAATAGGCGTCGCTCATCAGATTGTCCTGTGTGCAGATTTCCGCCGTGCGCCAGCATATCTCGTCTATCTTCCTGTATTCGGCGTTGTCGCAGTCGAACGTTGCACGTCGAACTACCGGCGAAACGGTGGCCATGTTGTAATAATCGTTCAACACAAGCGGTTCGGTCGCCGTTTGCACGTCGAGTTGCACAAAGCGAAAAGTACGGTACCATGTCGGAGCAAACTTGAAGTTTTCGCTTCCGTCGGGAATAATCACGTCGTGCAAGCCGCGGATATGCTTTCCTACAATGTCATTCCTGTCGCCGCGAAAAAGGTCGGGGCCAAACAGGTTTTCGGCGTATGTAATGCGAATGTTGGCATCCTTGCCGCCCGAGAAAATCAATTCCGGGAAACCCAGCGTCAAAGTCTCGTAGTCGAGCAGTATGGCGGCTTTGGTGTTGGCCGGAATTGTTACCGGGGCGCTTCCGGCCGTGAAATCCGGCGACGGCGAGACGCCCTCGCTACGGGCAATTTTAAAACGGCCCGGCGTTTGCGTCACCTGCGGCGTTGTTCGCGGCATTATATCCCAGTAGAAACTGCCATTTCCGGCGTTCGAAACACTCCAGATAAATTGTGCTGTCTTCCAGTCGGAATCGTCAAACGAAAGGCTCTGCCAGTCTTTCGGATAGTCCGCTACGCAAATACTGTCGCCGGGATTGGAACAATACAGCCCGCCGGTGATATCGACACTATACATCCAGTTGGGAAATTTCGGCGCGTGCGCGGTATTTTCTTTGGTTTTCCAGCTTCCGTCCGTGCCGGTGTTGACGGCTCTTTCTTTTTCGGTATGTCCCTGCAGCAAGAATCCTGTACGCACCGACATGATGCCTGCATAACGGTCAGGGCCCCAGTTTACCACCTCTGCCGCCAGCACATTATCGCCTGCTTGAAGGTAAGACGCAATGTCAAGCGTCTCGAACCTCCAGTTTGCAGGGTTGGAAGGCTGAGGCCCCATAGCCGCCAATTTTCCGTTTACATACAGTTTGTAACGGTTGTCGGCCGATACATGAATAATAAAACTGTCCGGTTTTTCCGTTAACTCAAAAGCCCGCCGGAACATAATTACCGCAAAGTCGGACTGAGGCGCCTCTGCACATTTTATCCAATAGGCGCTCCAGCGCCTTACAGGGTAGTTAACATTTGGATGATTCAATTCGGGCAAAAGTTGCGCCGAACCATACCACGCTGTCAAAAGCGTGCATGCTGCTAATAAAATTTTTTTCATGTCGTTAATCTATTTGGCAATAAAACGATTGATATTCCGCTTTTTCTTAGATACTTCCACGCCTACCTTCACCAGTTTCCTGCCGTCCAGCTGATAGGGTATCAGGTAACCCTTGTCATCAATCTGACAAAGGGCTTTTTCCGCGCTACCGTTTAACTTAAATTCAAAAACATAAATGATATCCCTTGTTTTCACGACTGCATCGGCTCTGCCTTCCGCGCTGCGCACTTCGGCTTCAATGTACTGTCCCATCAAGCTGAAGACCACATAAAAAATGGCCTGATAATGTTTTTCGTTGTTGTTGTTCAACTCGTATGACATGTCCGCAAAAAATACTTTCAAGCGATTCATAAAAGCCTCCGTATCGCCGGCTTCAAGCTCCCTGCAAAATTCCGCAATGTGAAAACTGCCCGTTCCATTGGTGACAGCTGTATAGTAAGGTATTAAAAAATTCAGAAAACCGTACTTCACCTCTTCGTTGGGGAACCCCAGGGAATACATGCTGAATTTTTCATCATAACCGGTTATCGTCAGATAACCGCTCTGGTAGAGCATGGGTATCGGATTATTTATATCTGCACGATATTCCGCAAAATCGGATGGCTTCAATTTTATCCCGTCTATCAGTAATCGCAGGTCGTAATTGCTTTCTTTCAGCAGGCTAACCAGATAGGTCGGGGTGCCCGTCTGAAACCAGTAGTTATCGAAATCTCTGAATTTTAAGGCATTTAATACGCTGAACGGATTAAACATGCCATCGGCGCCAGGCGCAAAATGATAACCGTCGTATTGCTGCGTCATTTTGGCGACCGCTTCATCGAAATTCATCTTGTTTTTTTCGGCAAGAATTTTCAATTCCGGTGATAAGAACTGCAACAATTCGTTCTTTGAAATTCCACACAATGAAAAGTAATCATGCTTGAGGCTAATATCCGTCAAATGGTTCAAATCGCTGAAAACGCTTACCTGTGCAAATTTGGTTACGCCGGTAATAAAAAGAAAGCGCAAATACTGACCGGAACTTTTCAGGACGCCAAAGAAGGCTTTCAGCATGTTGCGGTAATCATTCGTCAGCTGTTCATTCAAAATAACCGACAACATCGGTTTGTCGTATTCGTCAATCAAAACAACTACCCGTTTGCCCGTTTTCTCGTATGCACGGCGGACAATACCTTCAAATCTACCTGCAAGTGTTTCTTCAATCCTATCTATTTCGTACAGGCTTTCCCATTGTTTAAGATTACGCGACAATATGGCTTCCAAACTTGCAATACTATCAAAATTCTCGGCATTCAAATCCAGATACAAAACAGGATATTGTTCCCATTTCTCCTCCAATTCAGCGATGGCAAGACCTTCAAACAAATCCTTTCTACCCTCAAAGTATGCTTTGAAAGCGGAAAGCAACAAACTTTTCCCAAAACGTCGGGGACGACTCAAAAAATACGGGATAGAGGTAAAAGCCAAACGGTAGATCATCGCCGTTTTATCTACATATAAATAGCCATCTTTTCGCAAAACCTCAAACGATTGTATCCCTGTCGGCAGTTGACGCATCTGTTCCATAAATTCTATATTTTACAATTATATCTCAACAAATTTTTGTACAAACGTACATGAAAAATTTGGAAAATCCAAATTTTTCATGTACGTTTGGGGCTTGATAATAACAGATAAACAAAAGACGATAATATCCAGTTCAATATGCTGGAAAATGTATTGATCGTAGAATATGCTTTTTCGCTTTAATAATCATTTATAAGCTTATGAAAAACTTAGCAATTTTATTATTACTTGGCCTGCTGTCTGCTACAATAACCACGGCGCAAGATTTGAATGTTGAAAGGCGAACCGTTCCTGTAAAGGTGCTCGACAGAAAAGGTCGCCCTGTAAAAAATGTTGTTTTGGAATCTCTCCATACAAGCGGGAAAGGCATGACTGACCCGATGGGCATGTATGTTTTCGAGGACATTCCGGATAACGACTCAATTTCCTTCAAATTACCAAAATACGGTAAAACCGTTATTTCTGTGTCCGGTATGGATTCCATTGTAATAAAAGTACGTACGACGAACAGTTACGAAATGATAAACAGGGAAAAGAAAAGTGTAATTGTTGAAAAGGACAACGCCAAATCGAATGTTGTGCTGGATGTGCCGGCCATTTTGGAAAAGCAGTCTTACAATTCGTTAATAGCATTGTTGAGAGGGCGCGTTGCCGGATTGCAATTCACCCAATCGGCAACCGGCGAAACTGCTGCTATCCGGGGTAATTCATCGTTTGTATCCAACAACGAACCGTTAGTAGCGCTGGACGGGATTCTTGTTGGAACGATCAGCGATGCCAATTCCTTTATCAATATATATGATATTAAAACAATTGAGGTTGTAAAAATCGCTTCCGAATGGGGTGTGCGAGGCGCAAATGGCGTCATTGTGATCACATCAAAAAGAAAATGACAGTGCAACCGACAAAAATGGGTGTCAGATTTCTTCTGCAAAATACTTTTTCCTGCCTATAAAAACTACCGCTAAATAGCGGACGTCGGTTCTGTCTTTAAATTGTGTTGAATTTTTGTAACGATACAACTGCTCCAATGCTTCTTTTTTCTTTTTGGCAATTAATGACCTTTTCCCTGCATCCGATTCCCTGATGTATTTTACTTCCCATACCCAGTCGGATTTGACGCTTGGATACACTTTGCGGCGTTGCAGGTATATGTCGCAATAGCCGCCTGAATTTTCAACTTCGGAAACCGGCAGGTAAAAATTACTCTGGAAAATCAGGGTCATCATCAGGATTTTGATGTCCTTTTCGTTAAAGTTCATCAAATCCCTGTTCGATAGGATTTCAACAAAATTACCGTTGATAAAATCGAGGAACGGACGGGGGTCGTTAAATACCGCCAGTTTTTCCAGATATTCAAAATAGCGCGCGGCATGGTAGGGCAATCGTGTGTTTTCAGGAATTTCCTCATTAATAAAGTATTTTATATATTCCCAGTAATTTGTTCTTACAGAATAATTTGGAATTTTCAATACCGGATTGCCACTGGCATTTTTGGAGACAGTTACCAGACCCATGTAATACAGCAGGGAAAGAAAGTTTTCGTGTTGGTGAAGATTGATGAATGAGAATTTTTTAAAAATATTGGCTGGCGTCCCGCCATTATTGACCAAATCCTTCAACACGGTCTTGTTTTCAAATGGCACAATTAGATTCCTGATTCGTCCGTAATCGGTTTTCAGGTTATCATCAACAAGACTTTCCATTCTCTCGCCCTCTTCCAGTATCCCCATGAAGAAATAATTCATCATCGCGGGGTTGTAGAGTTTGTTTTTGGCATCGACATGAAACAGGTATCCGTTGTAAAGATATTCCATGTCAACCTTGACGGCCGATTTGTCGATTCCTGCTTCCCGCATGACAAATCCCAACTCGTCTTCCGTAAATCCCAATATCTCATTATAACTTACCTTCAGCGACAGGTTGTTTGAAATATTGAACCCGCTGGTGAGATCATCAAGCATGACGGGCGTAATGCCTGTGATGAATATTTTATCGATAACGGTTCGCGTATTAGCTTTCAGGGTCTCGTAGAAATCGCGCACTTGCGACCCTGCCCAAACGGCTTTTTCATAGTGTTCTTCTCCGAGATACATTTTACTTGCTATCATGTCATTGGCAAAATGGTCGTATTCGTCTATGATGATAAATACTTTTTTGCCAAAACTGTTCACAATATTGAAAACGAACTCCAGACAATTGCTGGATTTTTCCATATTCCATACTTTCGAATTCAATTCTTCATAATTAGTAATTAAATCCCGATGGTCGATGAAAAACCTTTGTGTAACCATTTTTATTTTTTCCAGGAAAGCAATATTAAAATCTTTAATTGAACATGTGTCAAGTCCTGAAAATTCAAAATTTAAAACAAAAAAATCGTTGCGTCCAAGGGTTGGATTTCTCCCGATATACAAATTGCCGAAAAGCTGAACGAACTTATCCTTGTACCTGACGTCGTAATAATGGTCAAGCACCGATAAAAACAAACTCTTTCCAAATTTGCGGGGACGAATCAGAAACTGATATTTTGTTGTCTCGTTTTCAATCTGTTCAATAAAACGGGTTTTATCAACATAGAGATAATTTTCAGTTCGAATAGTCTCGAAATTTGTTATTCCGTAAGGTATTTTCTTTTGTTGTCTCACCATCATCCTCGTCATTATTTTTTTTCTGATAAAATTTAGTGTAAATACCGACAGGTATCAGATTAATGAATGAATGAATCATGTAAAAAAAACTTCCCGAAGGATTTCGGGAAGTTTTTTTATTTGAAGTTAGTTACCGGAATAACCGACATTCTGCCGCAAATTTTTATTGGCATTTAATTCTCTTTCGGGAATCGGGAAATTAACATGATGATCGCTGAATTTGAAACTTGCATCCATCGAACCGAAATCATAGGTCTTCAAGTCGATTTCGCCGGCAATATGCCTGCGTCGCAAATCCCACCAGCGATGACCTTCTTCTACGAACAATTCGAGACGGCGTTCCTGGAATATCCACTCCAACACCGTATTACGATCGCTTTCCGAAACATTCAGGTCAGCCGGAACAGCCGAAGGTTCTTCATCTTCTTCAACTGAATTTCGCGCCCTTTCGCGAATCTGGTTAATCAAACCGATGGCTTCGCTCAGGCTGCCGCCGGAACGTACAATCGCTTCGGCTTTCAATAAAAGAATATCGGCATAACGCAAGATTCGCGGATTATTGTTTGCCGCGCCAAACCATGAATCACCTCCTCCATTTGTATAGACGGCATCACGGATGTATTTCTTAATATTGTGCCTGCCTCCATCAGCGATAACCTGCAGATCAAGATTATACGCTTTTCTCGGATCGCCGTCTTCATAAGCGTCGATTAAGGGTTTGGTTGCCACGTGAACAGCATTCTGTGTCCAGTCCGGTCGATTATCGAACAATCCGACCCAAAAGGTATAGTCGCCGATAGTATTAAACTCGTCGGACAACAGCCAGAAATTCGGACCGCCGGAAGCGCCGTTTGCCTGCTGCTCAAATAGCGATTCACTGTTATTTTCGTGATAGGATGAGAAGTTTTCGCGATAAGTAGCCGTTAACGCTCTACCGGATATGGCGTTGATGTCGGCAAGCGCCGCTGTAAAATCGGCTGCTGTTTTATTTACCGTTCCTCTGTAAATCAATGCTTTTGCCCTCATTCCGTAGGCGGAGTTCTTTGTAAGTCTACCCAAAAATTTGGCTTCCCAGCTTGTTGGCAGTAATTTGGCTGCCGCATCCAGATCATCAATAACAAAATCTAATAATTCGGTACCTGTTGTACTTGACAGGTAAGCGTCATCAATCAATCTGATGAATGTATCCGCTTTTGGTGCGGTTCCAAATATATTCCACAGGCAAAAGTGCGCATAAGCGCGGAAAAACAACGCTTCGCCTTTGTTCCAGTCTCTTCGTTCAGGATGGGTTGCGTATGCCACATCGCCTACTTCCTCGATTTTTTCCAGTACTGCATTGGCACGCCCAATCATCTGGTACATATACTTGTAAAAATCGGCGATTTGGCTAACTCCATCATTCAACCCCTGAAAATTTTCCATGGCATAACCCGTTGCCGGCAAGGTAATATCATCGCTGGGCAACCGCGACACATGCAACATGGTGTTTCGCTCACCGGCCAAGTGTACATAAAAGTAGCTGTTCTTATGATAAATGCCGATTACAGCCTGATCCATTTGGTCTTCGTTCTTGAAAAATGTCTCCTCCGAATCTCCGACAGGTACCAAATCGATGATACTTTCGTCACAGGAACAGATAATAAGCGAAAGCGCTACTATACTAAATAAAAATATTTTTTTCATATCTATTAATTTTTTAATGGTTTAAAAACTAACATTTACTCCTAACGTAAACGAGGTAGGCATCGTAACGCTCTCGGGATCCAAATCGGGATACCAGGGAGCTATCACAAAAATATTCGATCCCGCCACATAACAGCGCAGATTGCTTATTCCCATGCGACTGATCAGATCGCCACGGAAATTATATCCGATCTGGAACTGTTGGAAACGCAGGTAAGCTCCATTGTGAAGTACCCGGTCTGAAAAAAGATTATTGCCGGACGGGTCTTCAATGATGGCTCTCGGGTTGGTTTTCGAGGGATTGGAAGGCGTCCATCTGTTTCGATACGCTGTAGGATAATTGCGTCCGCCGGCGCCCGGTGAATCCAATCCGAATGAACTTGAACTCATCACATCGCCAACACCTCGGAACGACAGGTATACATCAAAATTTTTATAATCGCCTCCCAGCTGGAATCCATAAAAAAACCCGGGAATGGATTTTCCAAGATAGGTTCTGTCGTATCCGTCGATTACACCGTCAGCGCCCGGACTCTCCAATTCATCGTACCCTTCTCTCGGCTGACCGTTAATGTCCACGTAGATCACATCACCCGGCGCTTTCTGAGTCATTCGTCCGGTATGGTTGTTTTTAGCAGTCCATGCGTCTACTTCCGTTTGTGTCTGGAAGATACCGGCAGTCTTGTAGCCGTACCAGTAATTCATTGTATAACCGCTTTCAATTCGCGTATTACCGCTGCCTTGTCGTTGTCCCATATACAAATTGTCCACCCTGTTTTTCACGGTAGCAAGGTTTGCCGAAATATTATAACCGAAATCGCCGATGCGGTCGTTCCAGCCGGCCTGAAATTCAACACCCTTGTTAGTTACCGTTGCCAGATTAATTCTTGGGTCTCTCACGGCGCCAAGCGTCCAGGGAAGCACAATAGTCTGAAGGATGCCTTCCGTGTTACGCGAATAGTATTCGGCTGTAAAACTTAACCTGTTATTCAAAGCGATCGCGTCAAAACCAATGGAAGTAGTAGTAACGGTTTCCCATGACATGTCTTTTACCGGAAAATTATAGTAAGCCGCAGCAGCATAAATATTATCTCCTTCCCCGTTTCCCTTAGAGCTGCCGAAAGCATTCCTCGGATTCAGATTCATAACCGCCAGATAGGAAAAGGCTTCGGTTTCCTGATTACCGGTCTGACCCCAGCCCCCACGAATCTTTAAGTCGTTCAACCAGGTGACATCCTGCATGAAGTTTTCGGATGAGATACGCCATACACCTGCAAACGAAGGAAATACACCCCATTTGTAGCCCGGCCCGAACATGGAAGAACCATCCCTTCGAACCGTTGCATCCACATAATATTTTTGTGCATAATTGTAACTGAGACGTGTCATATAACCAAGCAGTCCGGAAAAACGGCGCTGATAAAATCCGCCCTGAATTTCTCTTGACCACCCTTCATTCACTTCACGCTGTTCCCAACTTGCCAGCGGCGAATTGAGCGGATCAACGCTTCTACTGAACAGCGACCATTTCATTTGTTGCGACATCACATTTCCTATCAGGTCAACCGAATGATCGCCGAACTTGTTGGCATACCCGACAAACATTTCTTTTATCAGATTCTCGTTCGCTACGATCGACCGGCTATATCCATTACCATAACCCGCTCTCGGAGCGCCACCACCGCCTATGCTGAAATACTCGCGTTCGGGTTCTTCGTAATTTTCTCCAATACGGTCATAGTTGTCAAATTGTAGGGAGCCTTTTATACGGAGACCTTTAACAGGTTCTATTTCAGCATAAAAGTTTCCCATATAACGTTTCATTATGGTCTCGTTGTGTCCATGGTTGTTTATGCCGAAAATGTTGTTGATTGTTCCCATTCCATAGCCGTAAGCTTTAAATTCCTGTTCAGCATCCGAATATCCCTTTACCATTCGTCCGGGCCGTGCATATCCGTCCGGCTGACTTGGGTCGTATAGTGGCTGATAGGGAATAATAAATGAAATACTGTTGAAATTAACGGATTCGGGTGCGTTTCTGGAACGGGTCTGTACCATGCGGAACGTTTCGCCCACCTTCAGCCATTTCGTCAATTTATGGTCGGAATTGGCAAAGAACGAATAACGCTCAAAATTACTCCAGTACAATACATTATCCTGCGCGGAATAGCCAACGCCAAATGCATAATTCGTCATTTTTGTACCGCCGGTAACACTGAGGTTGTAATCCTGAACAGCGGCATTTTTCATCAATCCGGCATCCATCCAGTCTTTTGCATGATTGGGCGCATTACCCATATATTCCGGATTCGACGGATCCATCAGTACATACCACCAATCCTTGTTGTAGCTCGTATTGTTGTTGATGGCTTCCATATTCAAGTCCATAAATTCCTTCTGCGACATCACATCATACTTTCTCATGATGTTCTGTATCCCGTAGCTTGCCGTCAGGTTCACCTTTGCCTTGCCTTCCTGCCCGCGTTTGGTGGTGATCAGGATAACACCGTTGGAAGCCCGCACACCATAAATGGCGGTCGCCGAAGCGTCTTTGAGCACCGAAATTGATTCTATGTCGTTCGGATTGATCGTTGTGAAAATATTAATATTTCCCCTCATATCCCTATCTCTGGCCAGATCGCTGCCTGCCAATCCTTCCGTCACAGGAATACCGTCAATTACGTACAGCGGATCGTTAAAACCAAGGGTAGTCACACCACGAATACGAATCGTCGGACGCGCCGTCGGATTATTGCTAACGCCGGTAACTAAAACGCCCGCCATCGTACCCTGCATGGCAACTTCGGGCGACATGGCTACCCGCCGCGTGATCTCTTCTGAATTGATTTGGGAAATAGCGCCTGTAATATCCTTTTTTGCGCGCGTCCCGTAACCGATTACCACAACTTCTTCCAGACTTTGCAGATTTTCACGCAGGGTGATATCGATTGTCCGTTTATCGCCGACAATAACTTCCTGAGGTAAATAACCCACATAACTGAACACAAGTACCGACTGATTGTTTGGAACCTGAATGGAATACTTTCCATTAATGTCCGTAAATGTACCAATCGTAGTACCTTTCACCTGTACGTTTACTCCAACCAGCGTCTCATTATCCGTGTCGGTTACAGTTCCCGTAACCGTCACATTCTGAGCAAAAGCTGTTGCAGCAGTACACAACATTAATAATAAGGCCAACATGCCTCTCATACATTTTTGCATATTAAAATATTTTAAAGGTTAATAAAAAATTTAAAGACTTCTCCATGAAAAGTGGTTTGTTATTTTCGTCGCAAAAATACAATATTTTTTTAAAATACAAAAAAAATGTTTTATGCGCGGGGTGCATTTCAAATTGAAAAGGGAAAATATTATCTTTATTGCCTTTCAACCGGTTGTATGGCTCCATACCAGGGTGAGGGCGGGTATTTCCATCCGGTATCCGGCGCTTTCACCGGCGGAATCATTTCAGGAGTCAGGTCGTATTCCCGTTCGTTTTTATAAAGCGGCGCTCCGATGACATTCTCCGGAGGGAGATATTCGTAGACATGGTAGTCGAATTGTCCTGTCCGGCTGGGACGGTTTTTTGCCGCTTCGAAAAGATTGTCCGCTGCATT
>Ga0082212_10004214_pt1 | contig 20028 bp, 18 predicted proteins | sample TergutNt197P3_FD_71548 | JGI IMG/M metagenome (GOLD analysis project Ga0082212, IMG submission 71548) | Neocapritermes taracua P3 segment gut microbial communities from Petit-Saut dam, French Guiana - Nt197 P3 | ecosystem: Host-associated > Arthropoda: Insects > Digestive system > Gut ... | reverse complement strand
CAACCCCGTTGCGGGCGCGCAGAACAACGCCGACGCGAGAGCGATCACCATCCTCTCCGGGCCCGCTGTGACGGCTTCGATCACAACGACCCCGTGGACGCCGACCGTCGCGAGCAACGGCACATTCGCGGCTGATACCGCGTATACGGTCACGATCACGCTTGCCCCGCGCGGAGACGGGTTCCCGGATGAACTCGACGACCTCGTTGTCACCGTCAACGGCGCACCCGCGACTGTTACAGGCCGCGCCGGGACCGGTAACGTAAACAGGACTGTACAGTTCACATTCCCCGCGACGGACGCCAGAGCGCTGCTCGACAACGTCGCGATCACGATGCCCCTGCCGCTCGCGGGCGGAATAAACAACGCCGCGGCCAGGACGCTGACTGTCGCCGGCGGAGCCGCTTTCGCGACGACCACCGTCGCGACGACTCCGTTTACTCCGGAAGTAGCGGCCAACGGAACGTTCGAGCTGGGCGTGGCTTACGACTTCGAGTTCACGCTGGTTCCGGGCGCAACGCGCATCTTCCCGGATGACATCGAGGATCTTGCCGTTACCGTCAACGGTATAGTTGCGGAAGTAACAGCGGCAAACGGCATGAACAGGACCGTCAAAGTCACGCTGCCGCCGGCGCAGGCGCCCGAACTCGTAAGCTCGGTCGCGCTGGCGATACCGCAGCCTGTCACCGGCGGGCTCAATAACGCGGCAGCAAGGACTGCGAGCGTGATAGCGGGGAACGTTGTCGCAACGACGACGACGACGCCGTTCCTGCCGAACGTAGCAAACAACGGCGCGTTCCAGGCCGAACAAGCGTATACAATCACAGTCACACTGGCGCCGCAGGCAGGTTATGTCTTCGACGACGATCTTGACGTCACAATCAATGGTAATCCCGCTGCGACAATCGCGGTCGCGACAGGCGGGGTGAACAGGACGGTCACGTATGTGTTCCCGGCGACTGCCCCGAGACAAATGCTGCACAACCTTAATATTTCGATGCCGGCGCCCGCAGCGGGCGGAACAAACAACGCGGCCGCAAGGACCATGACAGTAGAGGGAGGAACCGCTACGGCTACCTTAACTACAACGCCGTGGTCGCCCAACGTCGCTGCTAACGGCACGTTTGCGTTCGGTACTGAGTACACATTGACGTTTACGCTTGCCCCGGGAGCCGCATACTTCTTCCCGACGCATCTTGAAGACCTGGTAGTCAGAGTAAACGGTATCGCCGCGGTAGTCACCGGAACCGCAGGTACAGGCGGAGCCAACAGGACTCTTACCGTCACATTCCCGGCGACGATCGTGCGTACGGAGCTGACATCCCTGGCGCTGGAGATGCCGGTCCCCGCCGCTAACGGAGTGAACAACGCAGCCGCCAGAAACATTATTGTTGAAGGTGGAGCTGCGGTAGCGACAGCTACAGTTCCGGTCGCGTGCTGGAGCCCGAATGTGCCGGCTTTCGGTATCTTCAAGTTCGACACCGCGTACTCGGTATCCTTCACGCTCGCTCCGGGAGCAACGCACTTCTTCCCCGAAGAGCTTGACGATCTGGCTGTGACGGTCAACGGGCTGCCGGCGGTAGTCACCGGAACCGCAGGCACAGGCGGAGCGAACAGGACGATAACCTATACGTTCCCGGTGACGGAAGAAGGCGAACTGCTAAGCAACGTGGCGATCACAATGCCAGCCCCCGCCGCTTACGGCATCAACAGCACAGAAGCCAGAGCGATGACGGTTGCAGGCGGAGCTGACGTCGCTACGACGAACGTCTTCTCAACGCCATGGGCGCCCGCAGTCGCGAGCAACGGTATCTTCAAGGCGTACACCACATACAGGCTTACGTTCACACTGATACCGGGCGACTCTCGTTACTTCCCTGAAAATGACGACGATCTTACTGTGACGGTCAACGGAATTCCCGCAAAAGTCATCGGTACATCAGATTTCGGCAAGGACAGGCTAATGCAAGTCACATTCGGCGACACAATGAACTCGCCCATACCAATCAAGGCGAGCATCCGCACAGATGGAATCAGCTACAGCGTTGATCCGTTGGTATATACGTTATCTGTGACCGATGCTCAGGAGATAATGTCGGCGTGCATCGAGTTCGTAGTCGACGGCAACATGATGGGGTATATCGATGCGCAGGCCCTCAACGGTTTCAGCGCCATGTCCATAGGAGGCAGCGCGGTCGCGTGGAAAGATCTGGGCGGCGGCATGTTCAAGGGCTCGATGACGCTGCTGTACGGTTTGAACGACGAAGCGATCTCAAGCGACGTGATGCTGGATATCGCCAATATCGCTTACAAAGCCAACAAACTCGGAGACTCGGCAATGACGCTGACGAAGGCTGAGTTTGCGGGACGCGTGGACGGAAAAGTGGTCTGGCTCAACGGAACCATCGCAGACGGCGAAGCAAAGACGACTATCTACCGTTCAAAGTACGATCTGAACAAGGACGGTACGGTCGATCTGCTCGACCTGACCATCATGAAGCTGGCGCTGCAGTATAACGCGAGCGACGTCGAATGGAATACTCTCGTACTTTCGACAGACGCGTTTGGCGCCGCAATAACGCCCGCTATGTGCGACTTCAACGGAGACGGAATAGTCGACATGCTCGATCTTGTTGAGTTGTTCCTGAACTACATCGACCCTATTTAGACGATCGAGTAGCATCGCTACAGTAGGTTACTGATTGCTGACGCATGCAGCCTGTCCGCATGGCGGGGCTGTGCGGACAGGCGCATGCGGGTTAGCAAAGTATTAGGAGGTTCACATTGAAGAGTGCAAAAGCACTGATAAGTAAGGGGATCACAGCAATCCTTCTCGCATTTATCCTGTCGTTCGTTCTGGTTGTTCCGTCGCTTGCCGCGAACGAACCGCAGGCGCTTGCCAAGTTCGTCGCTCCCGCAGGAGAAGAGGATTACACATTTTCCATCGCGTTGTCGATATCCGAGTCCGAAGCTTACGCGGGAATCCAGTTTGACTTGAAGTTCAGCGATGAAGCAGACTTGATGTTTGTCTCATTCTCGCTCACTAACGTAGAAGTAGTCTGGAAAAACGGAGAGCCGTATCCGCATAAGTTCCTTCACGGCGTCCATACTATCGGGTTCTGGAGCGGTGAGAACGTCTTTTCCAGCGAGAACACAAAAACAGCAGCCGGTGTTGTGACTTTTAAGTACAGCGGTAAAGAAACTCAGCAAATCTGGCTGGCGGAAAAGATGGTCATGCGGATCGTCGACGGGAATCCGGTCGGAGTCCGCACGCAGCCGATGACCTTGCTGGCGGAGATTACGAGGGCGGAGAGCGGACCGGGTACACCTCCCGATGATGACGACAGAGGCGTAACAGGGGGCGGAGGATCCGGAGACACCCAGACTGTGACTATCGAAGAAGATGAAGTGCCTCTTGCCGAGTATGAAGTTAAGTCAAAGTATTTTGATGACGTACCGGAAGAGAAATGGCCGTGGGCAGTAGACGAGATCGATTACCTCTTTGAACATGGAGTCATAAACGGTACGTCGACGCGAATTTACTCACCCGCAAGCAACATCAAACGCGGTGATTTCATGCTGATGCTTGCCAGAACGTATGAGTTAGTGGAGCTGGCCGGAGAGTTTGAGGATAACTTCTCCGACGTACCGGAAGACAGTTACTACTACGACGCGCTTGGCGCGGCAAAGAAGCTGGGTATTGCGGAGGGAGTCGGCGATAACAGGTTCGATCCTGAAGCGCCTATCACCAGACAGGATATGATGGTTCTGGTGGACAGGACGCTAAGGGAACTCGGAGAACCGCTGCCTGACGCGCCTCTGACAGTCCTCGACGGGTTCGCTGATCATGAGCAGGTAGCGGGCTACGCTGAGGAAGCGGTCGCAAGACTCGTGCAGACAGGCATTATCAAAGGCGATGATAGGGGTATCAATCCGCGCGGACTTACGACAAGGGCTGAAATGGCTGTAGTCGTCTACAGATTGATAACAACTCTTTAGTACGCTTGCGATTCCGCGCAGGATCGGTTAATTTCACTGTTTATTGCTAATGGCTGCGACAGGTAGAAAAATAAGGAACAGGCGGGCGAACCGTACATATCGCTCCCGCCTGTTCGCTTATTTCGAAATATCAAGCGTAATAATATCAAGCGTAATAATTGACAATCATGAAGATTGTGGTAAAATAGCTCAGTTATTCTTTTTGCATTTTATGCATAGAAATATCCAGTCATCAAGGAGGCAAATGTAATGCACAGAAGGTCATTCAGGTACATATCGTTGATTGTTGCTTTGTTTATGGCGCTCTCGGTTTTCGCGGGCTGCGCAAAGAAGGACGACGGAGCGCCGGCCGGGAGCGGAAACGCGCCTGCAGGCGATTCAGGCGGTTCTCAAGCCGGAGCCCCTGCCGGCGGAACGTCCGATTCTCAGGGCGGTTCCTCAGGAGCGGAAGGCGGCGTCATCACTATCGGCGTTATGACACCGACGTCAGGCTCTGAAGCGTATTACGGCAACGACATGTGCCAGTCATATCAACTCGCTGTCGACGAGATCAACGCTGCGGGCGGCGTGCTCGGGAAGACTCTTGAGCTCTACATGGCCGACGACGGCTGCGATGCGGATATGGCGAGCCAGGCAGCTTCGAAGATAATCTCCAAGGGCGTCGATTTTGTCGTCGGAGGATATTGTTCAGGCGCGACGATCCCTGCGCTGCAGCAGTACTACGACGCGAATCTGATTATGCTGATATCCGCCGCCAACTCCACTGATATCACGAAGCTTGGCCTGAACCAGAGCTTCATGATAAACAGTCCGGGAACTCACGCCGCGCTGACTCTGACAGATCTGTGCAAGTCGCTCGGTACCCAAAAAGTAGCCCTTATACATCAGGGCGACGCCTATACGAAGAATCTCTCCGATATCTGCGAGGAGACTCTGCCGAAGAGCGGCATTAGCATCGCGACGATCCAGGTCATGGAAAAGGGCGCAGCGGATGTTTCTGCGATTGTCACCGCTATTCGTAACTCCGGCGCTGATTTCGTATACTGGTGCGGGTATCACGCCGACGGATCGAACGTTATAAAGCAGCTCAGGCAGGGCGGCTACACCGGCGATATAGCAGTCGGCGACGGCTCAGCGTCTGTCGAACTCATCACCGCCTGCGGCCCCGCGGGCGAGGGCGTATACGTGACAAGCCCTCCGTTTGTTGAGTTTGCAGTGGGCGGAGAAAAGTTCGTAAACGACTTCAAGGCGAAGTTCAACGTGCCTCCCGGGACATACGCGACACTGTGCTACGATACTATCTATATGCTGAAACAGGCGATAGAGAAAGCAGGATCGATTGAGACGGCTAAAGTGCGCGATATAGTCCAGAATGTTGAGTATAAAGGGCTTTCCGGGCTAATAAAGTTTACGCCGGAACGCGAGCTCGCGGTGTCGAACTTCATTATTCTTCAAATCGACAACGGGGAGTTCAAGCTGATCACGCTGTAGGTTGCTGCTTTACAGTTGAGTATTCATGTTGAGTATTCATATTGACCTTTTATTTTGAGTATTCAAGTTTAGTATTCATATTACCCTTTTATGTTGACTTTATTGCCGGCTTTACAGATGCTTCTGCAATAGAACAGGCTGCAGAGGCGTTTGGGATTAATAGTAATGGCGGCCGCAAAGAGCCGCCGCGGGTGGTGTTCGCTGCGTGTTTTCTGTCTGGGAGCTTATCCTTCAGCAACTGATCAACGGCTTGATCCTCGGATCGTTTTATGCGTTGGTAGCTTTAGGGTACTCGATGGTGTACGGGATAGTTAAACTGTTCAACTTCGCACATGGTGACATATATATGACAGGCGCATTCGTGTGCCTGTCTGTGTTTGGCGTGCTCTCGGGCGTGATAGCCGGATGGCCGGGGATCATTATGTCGATCCTCGCCGCGATGTGCCTTTCGGGCATCCTGGGATATCTTGCGCAGAGGCTTGCGTACAGGCCGCTTTTCAACGCGCCGAAACTCTCGCTGCTGATAACGGCGATCGGGGTGTCGCTGATCATCTATAACTCCGTAATGGTGCTGACGAACAGCCAGCCGTTCTTCTTCCAGAGCGGCCTCGACAACTCCGCGGGGCTGCAGCTCGGTAACATCTCGATCACATACATTCAAGTCATAATGCTGATTATCTCGGCGGCTTCGATGATAGGCCTCACGCTGTTTATCGGGCGGACAATGCTGGGGAAGGCGATGCGCGCGATAGCGCTCGACCACGACACCTGCAGGCTCATGGGCATAAATGTCAACAAGCTGATAGGGTTTACGTTCGTCGTAGGCTCCGCGCTTGCAGCGGTAGCGGGCGGCCTGTACTGCGTCTATTACGGCAACGTGCAGTATAATATGGGCTACATTTTCGGCATAAAAGCGTTCACGGCGGCGGTCGTGGGAGGGATAGGTTCAATACCGGGCGCTATGCTCGGCGGGCTGCTTCTGGGGTTGCTCGAAGCGATCGGAACGCAGTTTCTGGGCTCGTCGTGGAAGGACGTCTTCGCGTTCGGGCTGCTGATACTGATTTTAATACTCAGACCGAACGGCCTGCTCGGGAAGACTGAGATAGAGAGAATGTAGGATAATGAGGAATGAGGAATGAGGAGTGAGGAATGAGGAATGTGGAATGAGGAATGTGGAATGTGGAGTGTAGATAGAAGCGCTGTCATCCATAATATAGGTTAAGTGCGGAGCATTGAATGAAGCTAATTGATAATGCGTATGATTTAATGGACAATAGAGCGGCCAGGTATACCACGCTCGCTGTGATTCTTGCGGTCACAGCGTCTTTTCCTATGCTTTTCAAGGATTACGCTCTTAATGTGCTGTGCAACGCAATGTTCTACATGCTGCTCGCGCTGGGCTTGAATATTATCGTCGGGTACTGCGGGCTATGCGACCTTGGATACGCCGCCAAGTTCGCGGTCGGGGCGTATACGACAGGTATACTCATTAAGACATTCCAGTGGAACTTCTGGCTGACGCTGCCTGTGTCCATCATCGTGTCCATCGCGGCTGCGGTCATAATAGGCGCGCCGACGCTGAAACTCCGCTCCGACTACCTGGCTATCGTTACGCTGGGATTCGCGGAGATCGTGCGAATAACAGCGCGGAATCTGAACGTCACCGGTTCAGCCAGCGGGTTGAACGGGATACCGAGGCCAAGCCTGTTCGGCATCCACCTCACGAGTTACAGGCATTGGTTCTATGTCTATCTGGTACTCATAATACTCTTTGTAGTCATCTCAAACAGAGTCAGGCATTCGAGGTTCGGGAGGGCGCTTGCTTTCATTCGCGAGGATGAGGACGCCGCGCAGGCGATGGGCGTCAACACGACGCTGTTCAAACTCTACGCGTACATCCTGGGGGCGGTGCTCGGCGGCGTCACAGGCAGCTTCTACGCTGTACAGATGACGTCGATATCGCCGTCGTCGTTCGATTTCACAAAGTCTGTGAATGTGCTCCTCGCGGTTATCCTGGGCGGCATGGGGAAAGTGCCCGGAGTGATCATCGGGGCAGCGTTTTTCGCGATATTCCCGGAAGTGTTCCGGGATATTCCGGTAATAGGGAACATGAGGATGCTCTTTTTCGGGATACTTCTCGTCGTAGTGATGATAACAAGGCCGCAGGGATTGTGGCCTGACAGGCGAGGGCGGAGGTAGGAACAGGATAATGAGCTTAATGCAGATCACTGGTCTTACGATGCGGTTTTCCGGAATAATCGCTATTGAAGACTTGAGCTTTGATATCGAAGAAGGCTCGATCACGTCGCTGATCGGGCCCAACGGCGCGGGTAAGACCTCCGCGTTCAACTGCATGACAGGCTTCTACAAAGCGACGTCAGGCGACATACTGTTTGACGGCGTTTCACTTATCGGGATGAAACCGTACAAAATTACGCATCTTGGGATAATTCGGACGTTCCAAAATGTCCGCCTGTTTAAGAATATGTCAGTGCTGGAGAATGTGATGAGCGGCACGCACAGCGTAAGCAGACAGTCGGTAGCAGGCGCTCTGCTAAGGTATCCCGCCGCGAGGCGCGAGGAACGCGAGGTTCTGGAAAGCGCGGAGCATTTCATAGATTACGTAGGAATTACGCAGCTAAAAAACGAGACGGTCAAAGGCCTGTCATACGGCGATCAGAGGCGCACCGAACTGGCTCGCGCGCTTGCGGCAAAACCCAGGCTGCTGCTGCTCGATGAACCCGCCGCGGGGCTGAATCGCGAAGAAAAAGACAGGCTTGTCGATCTTATAAGGCGCATACGGGGCGACCTGGGTATTACGGTGTTTCTGATCGAGCACGACATGGATCTTGTTATGCAAGTTTCTGAAAAGGTGATCGTTGTGAACTTCGGCGGTAAGATCGCCGAAGGTACGCCGCATGAGGTGCAGTCCGACCCGCTGGTTATTGAAGCATACCTTGGAAGCGAAGATGACTGATGTGTACAGACTGATTTCCACGGCGAAATTAACTGTAACGGACTGATTTCCACGGCGAAATTAACTGTAAGCATTATCATACTGAGCGATGTTACGGTATAGAAATTGGAGTTTTATATGTCCGAAACGCTCCTGAAAGTAGAGAATCTGGAGACATATTACGGAAAAATCGCTGCTTTGCGCGATGTATCGTTCGAGGTCAAGGAAGGTCAGATAGTCACGCTTCTTGGCAGCAACGGAGCAGGGAAGAGCACTACTCTTCGGACGATATCCGGCCTTATCGCGCCGTCTGCGGGGAAAGTGACGTTCTGCGGCGAAGATATAACCAGGATGTCCGCGCATCAAATCGTCGAGCGCGGGCTTGTCCATCTGCCGGAGGGCAGAAGGATATTTAAAGACCTGACCGTCGTGGAGAACCTTGAACTTGGGGCATATACACTCAAGGACAGGCACGAGCGCCACAGGCGCATTCAGAAAGTGTATGAGAGGTTCCCGGCTCTGTCGACGCGCGGCAAACAACTGGGCGGCACGCTTTCGGGCGGCGAACAGCAGATGCTCGCGATAGGCAGGGGGCTGATGTCGGCGCCGAAGCTGCTGCTTATGGATGAGCCGTCGATGGGGATAGCGCCCCTGATCATTCGGGACATCACAAACATCATCAAGAGCCTGCATGACGACGGCACGACGATCCTGCTCGTTGAGCAAAACGCAAAGATGGCGCTCGGGCTTGCGGATTACGGCTATGTTCTGGACACGGGAAGTATCGTCCTCGAAGGAAAGGGCGCCGATCTCAGGAAGGACGAGAAGGTCGTTAAGGCGTATCTGGGGATGTAGATGGGAGACGAAAAAGCGATGCAAAGCCGGCAGCGCCGTCTAATGGGATCAACGGGAAATAAGTCTGCGGCACGTTGGAAGCGCGTTCTCCTTGTATCGGCTGTGCTGTCTGTGAGCGCGGCTGTTTTATTAGGCTGCGCAGCGCCTTCGCGCCCTGCCTCGGGTGTTGAGACGCCGGAAGAGGCAAAGAAGGCTAGCGCTGCGGACGCTTCGGATAAAACCGGGCAGGCGTCCAATGCGGGTACGCCGAATGCGGATACGTTTGAGGAGACCCCTCAGGAGACCCCTCAGGAGACAAAACAGATCTCCACGATGGAAGACTACAACTCAAGGTTCGATCCTTCGCATATTGATTCCCGTGAAGCCCGGGAAATGTATATTTCAAACGAAAACGCCGTCGTGCTTGATGTTAGGTCCGAAGCCAGTTACATTGAGAACCACGTATCCGTAGCCGTGAACGTGCCTTTTGAGCAGGTCAAAGACTTTGCGGAGTCGAACCTGCCCGATAAAGACACTGTTATAATCTGCTACTGTTTCTGCGACGACAAAGGCGGCTCCGCACTGTCAGCGTGCAGGCTGCTTTCGGATATGGGATACACAAGAGCTTTCTATACGGAGCCCGGCGACGAATGGACCTATGCGGGAACAGCAAACAGTAGTATCACAGGGGCTCAGGCTAAGGAGATATATGACAGTCAAAACGGCGTGATACTGCTGGATGTGCGCAACCCTGATGAGTATGAGGCGGAGCATATCGAAGGTTCTGTGCTGATACCGGTCACGGAGCTGGAAGCCCGCCTTTCGGAGCTCCCGGATAAGCATGCGGTAATAATTGTCTACTGCAGAGGCGGCGTTCGCAGCTCAAACGCTTTCAAAATACTCTCTGATAACGGATATGTAAACGTCTATGATATGCAAAAAGTCAGCAACTGGCCGGAGCCGCTTGCGACAGGGTGAGACAGATAGTTTGAAAAGTGAGTTTACAAACTATTGGGCGGTATCCGCGTTCTGCGGACAGACCGGTGAAGTCTGTAAATCATGTGCAGTCACGCACGAGTGACTGTTCAGAAAACTACAAGGTACGCCTAATGAGTCGTTTGCGGCTCTATGTGAAGTCCGCCAAAGGCGGACAGATTGGAATCAAAATGGAAATACTTGGCGTCACAGTATCAGACAATGCAGCGGAGCAGATACAGAAGCTCTGCGACTCGTTCCGAAAGCCGATAATCTACCGCTTCGAGAACGACAGGGATAATGAAAAAGCCGGAATAGAGGATGCGGAAAACAGCGACAGCGCCGGCAACGGTTACGGCAGCGGTTACGGCAACATCGACGGCGACGGAAGCGGCGACAACGCAGGCAGCGGCGCTGATAAAAGAAACAGCGACGGCGCCGGAGACGGCGACGAAAGCAGGTACAGAGTTTATCTGCCGTCCGATTTGGACCGCCGGACCTTTGAAGCGAACGTCCTTTATGAACTTTTTCACATAAGGCAGTTTGAAGCAGGTTATCCGACCCTGTGCAACAAAGATTCGATACTGTTCGACCGGGACAGCGAGCTTGTAAACGGATTGGGCAGTTCGATTTTCTTCGGTGTGCTGGACCTCGACGTCTTCCAGCGGATGAAGGAATGCAGATACATAGACGCTGTGTACCGGTTTGTGGAAGGCATATACGAAAGCTTGATATCATACGCTTCAAACGTTTACGGCGATTTGAACGACAAGTACACTTTCGCACACCTTGCGCTGGATCTCGCTAAAGTTCTGTACCACACGAATCCGGAACAGGATAAACAGGTAAGGGAAGCGTATCAGGATTATCCCGGATTGATGGCGCTATCCTTCGGTATGCGGGACATGATGCGGCAGAACCCTCCGGACGCGCCTTTGACTGCGGCGGCCACGATGGGGAAACTGATCGATATACTTGAACTGTGGGATCTTTTCTACATAAAGATCGACGAAAAAAAAGTCAGAACAAAGACCGAGTTCACGTCATTCCTGGAGTTGGTTTCGACCCGGGGCGAAAGCCTGTGATGGTCGGTTCTGAGCATTTAGTAACGGTGACCGGGTACAGTTCGGGCGGAGCAGGTGTCGCCCGGCTTGAAGACGGAAGGGTTGCCTTTATTCGGAGCGGCGCGCGCGGAGATGTGCTGGAGGTTACAATTACAAGAGAGCAGCAGAGCAGCGTCGAAGCTGTGATCAACCGTGTCCGCACGCCATCCCCGTACCGTATAGAGCCTGACTGCAATGTATACCCGGCATGCGGAGGCTGCGATTTCCGGCATATTTCATATGAGGAAGAACTTCACGCGAAGCTTCAGCGTACCAATGACGCTTTGGCCCGGATCGGAGGGCTGCATGTACGCGCATCGGTAATCTTAAGCGCCGAGAATGTCGATAATTATCGTAGGAAGGCGACTTTTCATTCTGACGGGAAGTCTCTTGGGTTCTACCGGCATAAAAGCCGTGAAATAGTCCCGATAAACAGATGCAGGCTCCTTGAAGAAGAGTTGAACGATGCTCTCAAAAACCTGCCGGCAGATAGAGGGGTTACGCTCCACTCCGGGCAAGACAGTCGAAATAGCACAGAGGGTGCAACCCACTCGTGGCAAAATAGTGCGGAAAACAGACGCATCACGCTCCGCTCCGGGCAAGACAGTGCGGGAAATAAGCGCGTCGCACCCCACCTTGGGCAAAACGATAATGAAAACAGGCGCGCCGCGATCCACTCCGTGCAAAGCGGCATGAAGGGTGCGGTGACCGAGGAACTGGATGGATTAACCTTCATCGTAGAGGGTTTCTTCCAGGTCAACAAAGCAGCTGCGCTGCTTCTCTTCCAAAAAGCCCGAGAGTTCGCTTCAATGACTAAGAACGAAACCTTGCTCGATCTGTATTGCGGAGTCGGTGCGCTGACGCTCTTTGTCGGCAGGGACGCCGGGACTGCTTTGGGAGTTGAGCATAACCCGGCCGCGGTGGACGCAGCAAGGGAGAACGCAAAGCTGAACTCTCTCCCGCACGTTGCATTTATATGCGCCGACGCCGCCGAATGGGATGCGGAAGACATAAGACCGGATTGCATTATCGTCGACCCGCCGCGTAAAGGGTTATCACGAAGCGCCGTTCAAAAGATTGCAGGCTTGTCGCCTGCGCGTATCGTATATATCTCCTGCGACCCCGCCACTCTCGCGCGCGACCTGCGCCTGTTGGACGGGTATTCCACAGATGAAGTCTGCGTTGTCGATATGTTCCCAAGGACAGCAAATGTAGAATGCTGCTGCCTGCTGCGCAAGAAGTAATTATGGACAAGATGGACAAGATGGACAAGATGGACAAGATGGACAAGACGATAATTCATGTTGATATGGACGCGTTCTTTGCCGCCGTCGAGGTCCGGGACAACCCGGAACTCCGCGGCAAGCCTCTCATTATCGGCGCCCTGCCGCATGAGAGGGGAGTGGTTTCAACATGCAGTTACGAAGCCAGGAAGTTCGGTGTTCGCTCCGCGATGAGCATTAAAGACGCGTACCGCCTGTGTCCTCACGGCATATACATGCATCCGAACGGCCGCAAGTACAAACAGGCGTCTGACCTCATACGCGAAATATGGCTTACATATACCGACCTGGCTGAGTTCGTCTCGATCGACGAGGGGTTCCTTGACGTCACAGGCTCGGCGTTCAGGTTTGGAGGGGCAAGGAAGGTAGGGCTTACGATCAAGGAGCGGACATTGGCGGAAACGGGGCTGACATGTTCAGTAGGGATAGGCTACTCGTTTATGTCCGCCAAGCTTGCAAGCGAGGAGAAGAAACCTGACGGCTTCTTTGAGATACCGGACGCCGAAGCACTGAAAAGCCTTATAATTGACCGAAACGTGAGAATCATATACGGGCTGGGCCCTAAAACCGCCGAAGCGCTGCTGTCGAGGGGGATATCGACTGTGCGGGGTATCGTTGAGAACAAGCAGACAGTCGTTGATCTGCTGGGCGCGCACGGCCGGCAGATAATCGATCTGGCGGAAGGGAAGGACGACCGTAAGATAACGCCGTATCAGGATTCGGAAGCCAAGTCCATAAGCAGGGAGCAGACATTCCAGCAGGACACTACAGATATGGACTTCCTAAAGGACGCGCTGCGCCTGCTCGCAAAGGAGCTGAGCCAGAAAATGAGGTTCGACGGCTTATACGCCCGAACCGTTACCTTGAAAGTCAAATACGCAAACATGAAGCAGATAACGCGGTCGAAAAGCGGAGACGCTGTCAACCGGTCTAAGGATATTTATGAAGTGGTATCAACGCTGCTGGACTCTGTCGAGAAGCGCCCGATACGCTTAATAGGCATTGGATTGAGCGGATTCACGGAGTCTGATTTTCGGCAATTGTCGATGGACGATCTGCATAACGCGCGCGGCGGGCAGCGGCAGGAAGCGCTCGACCGCGCCCTGCTGGACCTGCAGCGCCGATTCGGAAGCGAAGTTATAAAGACCGGGAATGAGATGATTGCGGAGCAGCGCTTAAAATCAGAAGAGGATGACGCCGTACAGTGAAGCATTTTGCAGCCAACACAGGAAAACATGATAATGCAGCAGGGCGTGACCGCCGGCTGACGGTCATTGTGTTTTCCCTGTTCTTCTCCTGGCTGTTGGCGGTCCCGTTTGAGGGTCAGGTGTTGTATGCCGTTATGGATTACCACGGGGTATCGCCTCAGTCTTTTGTTTTCGGGGCGATGGCTGCTCATATCGCCGGACTGCTCATGTGCGCTGTTTTTATCAGGAATACGCGGACGGCGAAAAGGCTTGTGCTAATTTCAATCGCTGTTTGCGCCGCTGCCACAGGCGTGTTATTCTTCCCGCTTTCTCATTTATGGACAGCCGCTTTGCTCGCTGCGTCGTTTTTGGTTGGCGCTTGCGTTGCGGCTTGGGGGTTCTATTTCAAGGAGTATACACCTAAAGACGAACGCATCAAGACAATGGCGGACTGCCTCATTTTCGCCAATCTCCTGATGATACTTCTGAACATGTCGGCGATATATCTATCGCCGCAGACAGGGTTGGGTTTTTCCGTTGCGGTACTTGCCGCCGCCTTTCTGTTTGCGCTCAGGCTTCCGCAGACGGAAACGCCGCGCGAACCGGTAAAACGATCCGCCGCGAAACCGGACGCAATCAGCAAAAATAAAATATACGCGCTTACGTTTCTTTGCCTGTTTATAGTAATTGTCACCATCAACTCCGGGCTGATGTATCAGGTCGTGAATCCGGCCTTCGCCCACTTGAAACTGCTGACAAGCTGGTATTGGGCTGTGCCGTATGTCGCCGCACTTTTCATTATGCGGAGCTTGCCAAAGCAAATGAACCGCTCGTATATCCTCTATGTTGCCATTGCCATGATCGGATTTTCGTTTATCCTTTTTCTCTTTATGGGACGCCTGTGGTCGGACTATCTGATCATCAACACTCTGTTGTTGGGCGCTTGCGGCGTATATGACCTGTTTTGGTGGAGCATACTCGGCGAAATGCTGGAATACGATAACAACCGGGCCAAAATCTTTGGCATCGGGCTTGCTGCAAATGTACTCGGCGTTCTTTTGGGCGGGCTTATCGGGAACGCAATTTCCACTGAGCAAAACCACACCTTGCTGGCTTTCGGCGTGGTGTTGGCCACGCTGGTCATGCTCCCGCTGCTAAATAGCCGTCTGACTAAACTTATAAACCGTCACGTCTTTTTGTCGGCGCTCCCGAAAACACCCGATGACGAACAGACAATAAGAGATCAACCGCACGTGATAAACGAGCTTGATCTGATTGAGCGGCTCACCGAACGGGAACATGAGGTGATGCTTCTGCTGGTCAGCGGTAAAACCAACAAGGAGATTGCAGACGAACTGTATATAGCCGAGCGAACCGTTAAGTATCACGCTGGAAATATATACGGCAAGACAGGAACTGAGAACCGGGTCGGGCTAGCGAACCTCGTCCTGAAAAAGCCTGACACTCCTAAAATGTAAGCATTTTATGAACGAGCCTCATAAGCTCATTAAAACAAGTCGGCCTGTACCAGCACACTTGGGTACAGGCGTTTTTTTATAACATCACTCCCCATACTATTACCTGCCTTCATTCAACTGCGACCGAAAATAATCAAGCCGCTCCTTCGTGGCGTAAGGAATCACTAATTTGGTGATTTCTTCTGCGGTTATGCCTAAACTACATTGTCAGTCATATAAAGCCAACGCATATGTCCGAGCAGCTTATAAAACGCCGGATACGCGCCTTTAAGTAACGGTTCCAATTCTTTCGGCGGCGTTAGAACTCTACCGTCATCCGCTGTTATATGTTTCATGAGCCAATCCCCTCAATTTCCGTATTGTCCTTTCACATAGGGCAGTATTGCATATGTCACTTGGTCGGCGGTAATTGTACGCGTATGGATTTCAGGCGGCCAACCAGCCGTTTTCAAGCAAGTGGAAAAATTAACGCAGTCCCAGCATTTGTCAGTACCTTTTCCTTTTCTGCAATCCGCGCTTTCAACGGTGCAGTCGGGGAAATGACAGCCATCGCAGTTTATTGGCAAGTCATTAATCGGAACCGTGTAAACGGAAGAAACACAAGCCCGTGCATACTCCATTTCCTCGGCATTGAATGAAATCTTGCCTTTGTTATGGATACATAAATCGCAACGGTGTCCGCAGTTACTCATGTGAATATGCGTTTTTGGAAATGGCTTGCGATTGGGATTTTTCTTTATCATTATCATCTGTTTGACGGCTTCCAACATTTCCAAATTGTCTACCCGGATCAACATCCATAACCCATCAGGGAGCGCGCGGGATTCGCTGTACAGGTCTTGAATCGCCTGCGGAAACTCACCGAGCCGCATTTCAAATTTTTCACGTTCGGCTTTGCCGTAAATAATCTGAAAATCATAATGATCCTCGTGTATGTTGATAGACAGGATAGTCCTTTTACCCTGCCGGAATTTCAAGCAATCTATGTCGTAGTATTTGCCCGGTATTTCATCGAGCTTATATTTACCGCGCATGAAACGCATGGTTTCTTCGCTGACCTTATGCAATTCGGTTTTGTCACTCATCCTTGTTTTTCCTCGCTTTTATACTCTTACGAGTTTTATCAGCAACGCCTTTTCCCGCCTTGCCGATTACGGTGAAAGCGTCTTTAAATAGATATTTCATGTTCTCCATGACGGCAGTTCCTTTCAGTAATAAATTTTGAAACCCAGCGATTGATATAAAAAGCTCGCAGGATGAAACGCCCGCGTCGTGATAACTATCGCTCCGTTCATAAATGCTTCACGGACAGCAGCAATACAAACCGCCCGCGCCAGCCCTTTACGGCGGTACTCATTACACTATGTTTATTCTAAAAGCATATTGTATACGCTTTGATAGTCACTACCGTACAATATGTTTCCATTAAGAACCGCACCTTTTCCATTTAATCAGTATTTACAAAGATGATTCTACTTGAACTCTCCCCAATTTTCGGAGAGAAGTGCCGACCTATTTACAAAATCAATTTGATAGCGTATTGCGTGGTGGTCTTTTATCAGCATACCGTCTGTAAGGCGAATCTCAAGGATACAGCAATTCTTGTCCTGTTCATTGTTCGCGTGGTCGTACCACTCGAACGCCTCGCGGAGCTTTGACCGAATTTCGGCATTTTGCGGTTCCAACACCCATCCGAGATTTTTCCCAATGCCGTGTCCGCTGAACCAATCGACAGCGCAGACGGCAACTTCCGGGTTTATTTCGATTTGTCTCATTTTGTTCGACAGCGCGTTTGTGCTGATGTAAAACGCGCCGTTTTCGTAGTAAGCGTCAACCATCCGGTTATACAGGCGTTCACCGTCCGTCGTGGCGATTGCGATAAGGCTGTCCTTGCCGAAGCGTTCGGTCATGATGTTGATTGCGTTTTCATAGTTGGTCATTGTGAAACCCTCCATCGTTTTATTATTTTCGGAAATCGTCAGCCTGTGAATGATTCCGTCTGGCTACCATGCGATTCCAGCGCATGATTTCATTGTTATGCGTCGGGTCGTATTTGTCCATTATTTTCGCCCATTGCCCTGTAACACGAACGCCGTCGCCGTCCAAATCGTCGCCTGCTTCAACCATGAACAGTTTTGTCTTTTCAAAATGCCAGCGCCACCAATCCAACGAGTGGAAATAATAGAAGTCAGGCCACCAGTCTTTGTCCATATCGTCCGGCACTTTTCCGTTGAACTCTTTATCCGGCCCCCATACCACAAGCCCGAACTGTCCCTCCGGTTTGAGCAGATGTGCCATATAGTCGATCAGGTAAGTATCCGCCGTGCCATAAAATTGAAAAGAGTTTATACAGACAATAGCGTCAAAAAAGTCATTCGCATACGGCAGGGCGTGGGCTTCACCGTGAATCGGGTAAACAAGGTTTTACATACCGGCTTCACATATTCGTTTCCAGTTATCGGTCGGGCTTATCCATAAATCATTTGCGAACACGGTAACACCAAACTCTTTGGCGAAAAAAATCGAGGTCAGGGCTTTGCCGCAACCCATATCAAGCACACGCATCCCCGACTTTAATTCCATGATGCGGGACAGTGATTCGGCAAGCCATAGGCATTGGCAGCCCATTTTATTTTCATACATCCATTCGGGATCATATTTCGCCGCTAAAGGATATTTTTCATCGGCGATCCGTTTCATTTTTTCTTGATGGGTCGTCATCCTACATGCCCTCCGTCCTATTGATCTGTATTGCCAGAACACATTCGTCGTCGCCGGACAAAACGGTTTTGTATGGCTCAATCAAAACAGTTTCACCAAATATCGGCACGAACATCGGCCGGTAAAACTCCGCGCCGCACTTGCAATAATGTTTCGGGCAAAACTCTTTTGAATGATTGTAGTGGGGACAATGACAGCGTTCGCCAATCAGGGTTTTGTTTTCAGGACAACCGCCGCCGCTGCAGCAGGCATACATTTTCGTAATAAAAACCGTATTTTCTTTTTCATCATACCATATTCGTCTCCCGATAACGCGCTGTCGCTCCATTTCATCGGCGAATGAAACTATATCGGCTGATGTTTTGAAGATGCCGATTGCCTTTTCAACGGCTTCCTTTCCTATATTGCATGGGCAAACTTTATGTATTGTGTAAGGGTGGCTTTCGTACACTTTTATACCTCCAAAGAGAAAGATGGTATCAGTATATCACCCATAATATGACTACAGTACGTCATATTATAAATATTTTTTTACGGTTTTCAGAGTTTTATTTTTAATGATCTCCCGGATATGCTCCGGCTCCTATACCTCGATGTACTCCCCGTATGACAGAATCGTTCCGTATATAAATGCCTGTCAGCAAGGGGTAAAATGTTTTTTCTACCCTTTGCTGACAGCAAATCCAATACGACAAATTAACTACATTCGTTCTCGTCCCACAACCATGCGTTTACATCAGGTTGAGGAAGCGCGCCTCATGGTTTTAGCGGCTTCCGACGCGCCCGAAGGCCGGAGCAGGTGGACCTTGCAGCTGCTGGCAAACAAGCTGGTTGAAGAGGGCGCCATTGAAAGCATATCCGCCACGGCTGTTGGCACGACATTAAAAAAAATGAAATTAAGCCTTGGCTGAAAACGGAATACTGCATTCCAAAAGCGTCAGCCGAATACGTGGAGCGTATGGAGGACGTGCTGGAAGTTTATAAATTGCCGTATGACCCTCTGAATTTTCCTATTTATTTTACTAGAAACCCAAGACACCTATAAAGGCGCCTGAAAGCAAAGAGAATTCGCAATATTCAAATTTACTTTACCAATAGATTGTAGTAAAATATTTACTATAAACTATTGGGAGCGATGTATATGGCCAGACCTGTAGATCCGAAAGCACAGTACACAATCAAGCCGCATATAGTAAGTAACTATACCTACGCAAGCACACAACCACCGTATGCCGATCCAGCCACAGGCGCGAAGAAGTACCGGTATGTCCATTGGGGGACAATTGACGAAAACTTGAAGTTCAAGCCCGGGGCGCCGTTCTTTATGGCATCTCCGGAAGAGCGCGCCCGACTAATCTTCCCTGAGAGCTGGGACATAAGCGAGGCGGAAAAGTTTGTCGGGCTGAAGAAGCCTGGAAGGCCGGAGTATGACGGCAAGGATATGAACCGCCTGTACGGCGACATCTGGCTGTTGGAACAAATAGCCGCGAAAACCGGGATAAGGAAAGACCTCGAAACTGTTTTCAACGGAAACCGAGAAATCGTTGACGACATCATAACCTTAGCAATATTCCCCTACATCACCAGCTACTCGTACAACCGCGTAGCCAGATGGCAAAAAGTCGCGAGGTCGCCGTCGTCAAGAGACCTGACGTCCAAGGCGATCACCCTGCTGACGCAGTCGATAACGGAACAGCACCGCATGGATTTGCTGAGACTCCGCGCCGCGAGATTGATGAAAGACGAACTTTGCGCCGTGGATTCGACCAGCAGGTCCGCGTATGGGGGTTCCCTCGCCGACACCCACTGGGGGAAGAACAAGGAGGGTTTGCCGCTGGAACAGACGACCGAGGTCGTCGTGTACACGCTCTCCAGCCATATGCCGGTGTATTACAGGACGTTTCCGGGCAACATGCCGGACTCGCGGAGTCTCGACACGATTCTGACAGACCTCAATCACGCTGGGTTCAATGGGCTGGTTCTCGTCACCGACCGCGGCTA
>Ga0082212_10004213_pt1 | contig 20029 bp, 17 predicted proteins | sample TergutNt197P3_FD_71548 | JGI IMG/M metagenome (GOLD analysis project Ga0082212, IMG submission 71548) | Neocapritermes taracua P3 segment gut microbial communities from Petit-Saut dam, French Guiana - Nt197 P3 | ecosystem: Host-associated > Arthropoda: Insects > Digestive system > Gut ... | reverse complement strand
ACCAAAAGCTACCTTCCGACCAAAGAATCAGTCTATTTAGACATAATTTAAAGATTATACATCTAAATAGAGTTATTTTGTCAAGATTTTTCGTCTAATTAGACGGTTTTATGCTGAAATTTTTGTTAAAATTTCTATGATATGAGAGATAATGCAGTTATTTTTTGGGAAAATATAAAAAAAGAGATAAAACTGCAGAATACCACCCAGGAATGGGTTGCTAAAAAAGCAGGCATTAGTTTTAATACGTTTCAAGGCTGGATATCAAAAGAAATCTATCCCAGAGTTAACGATGCTGTTCGTATAGCTACGGCACTTGATACGTCCGTGGAATACTTAGTCAGGGGAACAATGAAAAATAATACCAAAGCAATTGATCTTATTTGTAATCAAATACCCAAAATATATAATTCCTTGAATACCATCCAGAACGCAGTAAAAGAGTTAAAATAAGCCCCTGTGCCTGCAACAACCCTGGTATACTCCACCGAGCCGCAGAGCGGTGAAGGTTCCCCTCTGGATTCCTTGGTAGCATGGCTGTCTAGCGGCAACACGGATGCTGCCGCAGGATAATGCGACATGGATGTCGAGTATTGCTAAAATCCTGCGTTTAGCCTTATAATAAAAAAAATTCTATATAATCCCGAGGAATAAAATGGCAGACAAAAACATTGTAATGATCGACGGTAATACCGCTGCGGCTTACGTGGCTCATGCGTTAAGCGAAGTAATCGCAATTTATCCGATTACCCCCTCAAGCTCTATGGGGGAAGTTTCGGACGAATTTTCTGCTCATGGCAGGAAAAACCTATGGGGGACTATACCGGAAGTAGTGGAAATGCAGTCCGAAGCCGGGGCCGCCGGGGCTGTCCATGGCGCACTGACGACAGGAGCCCTTTCCACAACATTTACCGCCTCACAGGGTCTGCTTCTTATGATTCCGAATATGTATAAAATCGCCGGAGAGCTTACCTCTACGGTATTTCATATAGCTGCACGGGCGCTGGCTACTTCCAGTCTTTCTATTTTCGGCGATCACCAGGATGTAATGGCCTGCCGTCAGACCGGTTGGGCTATGATGGCCTCCAACAGTGTTCAGGAAGTAATGGACCTGGCGGTAATTTCCCATGCATCAACACTCAGATCGCGCGTCCCGTTCCTCCATTTCTTTGACGGGTTCAGGACAAGTCACGAGCTTCAGAAAATTGAGGAAACATCCTACGAAGTGATGAAGCAAATGATCGATGACAAAATGGTTCAGGAACACCGGGCCCGCGGCCTGACTCCCGAAAACCCCCGAATCCGCGGTACTGCCCAGAATCCCGATACCTATTTCCAGGGCCGGTAAGGGGTTAATAAATACTACGATGCTGTTGCCGCCATCGTTCAGGCAGAAATGGATAAGTATGCAAAACTTACCGGTCGTGCTTACCATATTTTTGATTACATGGGCGCCAAAGATGCAGAAAAAGTGATCATCATTATGGGTTCCGGTGCTGATACCTGCGAAGAAACCGTGGAATACCTTGCCGGCAAGGGAGAAAAAGTCGGTCTGCTTAAAGTACGGCTGTTCCGGCCTTTTGATGCAGCGGCATTTGTAAAGGCTCTGCCATCCACCACTAAAGCTATCGCAGTACTCGACAGGACCAAAGATCCGGGAGCCTTGGGAGAGCCCCTCTACGAAGATGTTCGTACTGCAATTGGTGAAACCATGGCCGCCGGAATAGCACCCTTCTCTGCATACCCTGTAGTACTTGGCGGCCGTTATGGCCTTGGTTCCAAAGAATTTACCCCGGCAATGGTCCGGTCGGTTTTTGATAACCTTTCCGGCAAAAAAATTCAGCGCTTTGTAGTTGGGATTAAGGATGATATTCAAGGCAAGAGTCTTGATTGGGATGAACACTTTGTCATCGCAGAAGATGGAATGAGCGAAGCAATGTTCTATGGTCTTGGATCAGATGGCACGGTTGGGGCTAACAAAAACTCAATAAAAATTATTGGGGATGCCAAGCCGGAACTCTGCGCCCAGGCGTACTTCTCTTACGACTCCAAAAAATCCGGCGGCTTTACTGTATCGCATTTGCGCTTTGGCAATAAAGCAATACGCCGCCCATACCTGATTACCAAGGCGGATTTTCTTGCCTGCCATAAGTTTTCCTACATGGAAATGTACGACATGCTGGCCAATATTAAGGATGGTGGAACTTTCCTCCTTAACAGCCCTTTTAAAGCAGCAGATGTTTGGAAGGAGATCCCTGTCGAAGTTCAAAAACGGATAATGGACAAAAAGGTAAAATTTTATGTGATTGACGCTGCGGAAATTGCCCGGAATACCGGCATGGGGAACAGGATTAACACCGTTATGCAGGCCGCTTATTTTAAAATTTCCGGCGTGCTACCCGAAGCAGAAGCTGTAAAACACATGAAGGAACACATCGAATCATCCTACGGAAAAAAAGGCGCCGACATAGTCGAAAAGAATTATAAAACAGTGGATGCCTCTCTGAGTGCGGTGGAAGAGGTAAAGTACCCTTCATCTACCGAAGGGAATATCCACATGAAAAAACCCTTTGCCACCGCCAAGGACAAGTGGATACAGGATGTATTAGGCGGCATGTCAATACAGGAAGGAGACAAACTTACCGTAAGCCAGATTCCCGCAGACGGAACTTTCCCCACCGCTACAACCCAGTACGAAAAACGCTCTGTTGCAGAACGGGTACCCATTTGGAACCCGGACGTGTGTATACAATGCGGCCGCTGCGCTGCAGTTTGTTCCCATGCCTGTATCAGGATGAAATTCCTTGCCAATGACGAAGCTGCAAAAGCTCCCAAGGGTTTAAAAAGTACCGATATTAAACCAAAGCCGGTAGATAATAAAAAAGTTACACTGGTTATTTCTGCCGAAGACTGTATGGACTGCGGGCTGTGCATTTCCAACTGTCCAATGTCAAAAGATGCCTCTAAACCCTGCGCCCTGTCCTGGAAATCGTATGCAGATGATCCGGTATTCCATGCCGAGCAGGCAGAAGCCTGGGATTACTTCCTTAAACTCCCCGAAGCCCCTGCTTCGGAAATCAACCTTGCAACAGTTAAGGGCCTTGCCTTTAAACGACCACTCTTTGAATTCTCCGGGGCCTGCGGCGGCTGCGGCGAGACTCCCTACGTTAAACTTATGTCCCAGCTTTTTGGCGACCGCGCAATAATTGCAAATGCAACCGGCTGTTCTTCAATTTACGGCGGAAACCTGCCCACTACCCCTTATTGTCAAAATGCTGCAGGCCGCGGGCCGGTCTGGTCCAACAGCCTCTTTGAAGACGCCGCTGAATTCGGTATGGGCTTCCGCCTTACCAGTGATAAGCTGGCAATTCATGCACGGGAAGTAGCAGCCACAGTTAAAAAAGCCGGGATTGCTGCTGCAATAATCGACAAGCTCCTTGCCAATACCCAGGAAGATGATGCAGCCATTGATGAACAGCGGAAAAATGTTGATGAATTGAAGGCTGCCTTAAAAGGAAACAGTAACGCAGATGCACAAATGCTTCTTTCGCTGGCCGATTACTTTATTAAACGGTCGGTATGGATACTAGGCGGTGACGGCTGGGGCTATGACATTGGTTATGGCGGGCTGGATCATGTAATAGCATCGGGCAGAAATATCAACATACTCTGTATGGATACCGAAGTCTATTCCAATACAGGCGGTCAGATGAGCAAGGCAACCCCGGTTGGAGCCATTGCCAAGTTTGCTGCAGCCGGCAAGGAAATTACCAAGAAGGATCTTGGAGCCATGGGGATGAGCTACGGTTATGTATATGTAGCAAAGATTTCTATGGGCGCGGACATCAACCAGACAATTAAAGCATTCAGAGAAGCTGAAAGTTATGACGGACCGTCAATGATCATTGCCTACAGTCATTGTATCAACCATGGCATAGACATGAGTAAAGGGCTTGATCAGGGCAAGGCAGTTGTCAGTTGCGGTCTGTGGCCAATGTTCCGGTACGATCCCAGGCTTAAGGGTGATGGGAAGAACCCCTTCCAGCTGGATTCCAAAGAACCCTCAACGAGCCTGGAAGATTTTATGTATAAGGAAGTCCGCTTTAAAAGCCTTAAAGCAGCCAGTCCCGACAGGGCAGACGCACTTTTGGCAAAGGCAAAAGCCCAGGCAGAACGGGTCTACAAGGAATACAAGTACCTTGCCGATCGGCCGTTTTAAAAAAACAGAAATCTAAAGTTGCTTTTTTAAGCCTGAAGTTTTGAAAAAGCATCAGCTCTTCAGGGTTTATAGGGGAACCGGTCAAAAGACCGGTTCCCCTTGGCTTTTTTTAAAAATACTGGTATTTTATAATGAAGTTAAATACTATTGTCAAAAAAAATAATAATGACAGTATAGTTTCGGGGGACACTATGGGCAAAAAAGAACGCAAATCTATACTGGCAATAGATGACAATGCAACCCAGCTCAAGATTTTTGAAAAATTCCTGGGTCCCCATTATAATCTTGCTTTGGTAAAATCTGCATCCGAAGCACTAGGATTATTAAAAACAAGAAAGTTTGATCTTATCCTGCTGGACATAGAAATGCCTGATGTCTCGGGTTTTGAATTCCTCCATGAAATACGGAAAATCCCTGTTTATATGTCTAAGCCAGTTGTAATTGTAACCAGCCACTCGGAGGCGGATATTATAAACCATGCAAAAAATTCCAGCGCTTCCGGTGTATTAACAAAACCTGTTACTGCAAAGCAATTATCTAAAGCAATTGAACTGGCATTTTCCGGGCCTATAGTCGATCCTTTTCACCTTTAAATTGGATTAACACTTAAAAATTCAAAAGGTATTTTTTAAACAATAATCAGTAAAAAATTAAATATTTAAAATTTTTATACAAGCAAAACGACCCTCCTTACCTTAATAGATGTAGATTTGCTAACAAGATTTGGAGGCATTTATGTACATTACAGCTTATGCCCCGTACGGTGATATGGGCATTCTTATCCGTGTAGAAACAGATCTTCGCTGCGGTATACCCGGGATAGATATTTCCGGGCTTGCAGAAGGTGCGGTTAAGGAATCGCGGGAACGGGTACGGGCGGCCTTCCGAAACTCTGGTTTGGCTTTCCCGCTGGAAAGGGTATTAATAAACCTTGCCCCGGCAGGTGTAAAAAAGGACGGAGCTGCTTTGGATCTTCCCATTGCCCTATCAGTAATGTCTGCGGCAGGTTTGATCCCAGGCCTTGGAAAACACCCTGAACAATTAATGGTGTTAGGAGAACTTGAACTTTCCGGCAGAGTCCGCCCTGTCAGGGGAGTCCTGGCAGCTGTTTCTGCAGGAATTGCCGAAGGAATCCGGTTCTTTATTGTTCCAAAAGAAAACGAAGACGAAGCAGTTGTTTTAATTAAGCGGCCTGGCACCAATACTTTTTATGCAGCTGTTTCCAGTCTGGACGAAGCAGCACATGCACTGGTTTTATTGACAAAAGAAGGGGCTTTTCCGCAACCTTTTAATAAACATACAGATGGTTTGAATACAACAAAGACAGCCCACAGCGGTGATTTTGCCGAAGTATGCGGACAGGAGCGTTATAAACGAGCTTTGGAAATAGCCGCTGCAGGCGGTCACAATCTTTTGGTTTTCGGTGCGCCCGGAGCAGGAAAAACCATGCTGGCACGCCGTCTACCTTCGATCATGGCAAGTCTGACTTCAGAAGAATCGGTAGAAGTAACCCGTATTCACAGCATCGCCGGAAAATTTGAAATGAAAGGAGAAAATACCGGTAGTGCGTTTTCTGCCGTTTCCTCAGCGTTTTCTCTTATCACAGAACCGCCGTTTCGTTCCCCCCATCACTCTGCCAGCGCAGAAGGCATACTGGGCGGAGGCCGTACTATCAGACCCGGAGAAATCAGCCTGGCTCACTTCGGGATTCTGTTTCTGGATGAAGCGCCAGAGTTCAAGAGCAATGTACTGCAGGCATTGCGTGAGCCGCTGGAAGATCGTTTATTAACCATAGTCAGAGCCGAAGGGCCTGTTAAACTTCCGGCGGATTTTCAGCTGGTCATGGCGGCCAATGCCTGCCCTTGCGGCAAACTTGGATCCAATTGGCCGTCAGGCGATTGCCTGTGCAGTCCGCAGGAAATTAATAAACACTGGCGAAAAATCGGCGGCGCCCTTCTTGACCGTATAGATATCAGGGTACCTGTTAGTGGCAATAATGGAGCCTTAACATCAACAGGCAACACTCAAACTGCAGAAACCAGCGCAACGATCCGGCATCGTGTGATCAAGGCCATAGAAATTCAACGCAGCCGTTTTACAGCAGCCAACGGCATAAGCCGCAATTCCCGCATGAGTCCTTCTCAAATCGAACGATTCTGCCCTTTTAAAAAAACTGCTGAACGCACGTTAAACAAGGCTGTAGAAAAACTTGGCTTTTCTGGCAGGGCTTACCACAGTGTTCTGAAAATGAGCAGAACTATTGCAGACCTGGAGGGCAAAGAAATTATCGATACCGATCACATCCTGGAAGCAATTCAACACCGCCGTCTGGGAGACGATCCGTATGATGTATTGCAGGAATGATTAACGAAGAATTACCTAATGTTTCAATTACCCTCTACGTGAGATCTTTCTAAAGATTTTTTCCATCATACCATTCCAAATATTTGTCTTCTATTTTTCTGCTGCCAGCTGTGTAACCGAGTTTCCGTTCGGGGCGGTTTTTCCCGTGGAAATCACTGCCGGCGGTTATGAAAAATCCCAAAGAAAGACCCAGTTCTTCCAGTCGCTTACAGTCCCGCACACGGGCGTTGGGATGCCAGGCTTCTATGCCGTCCATACCTGCCTCTTTAAAGAATCCCAGAAGTCCGGGCATGCGTCCCCAGGATACATACAAGGACAGGGGATGTGCTAAAACGGCAGCTCCTCCCGCCTGGTGAATCAGCTGAACGGCTTTGCTTAATTCCAGGCCGGCTTTGGGAACATAAAACGGCTTACCTTTCCCCAGCCAGCGGCTAAAAGCCTGTTCCTGGTTTTTTACAATTTTCCTGCTAATAAGGAATGCGCCAAAATGGGGGCGCCCAATTATCTTTTTACCGGACCCGGATACATGTCCTGCAATGGTTTTTATATCATTATAATCAGCTGGTATACCTGCCGCCTGAATCTTTTCCAGCATTTCCAGGTTGCGCTTTTCTCTGGCAGCTGCCAGATATTCCAAAGCAGAGAGAAATTCTCCTGTTTTACGGCCAATACCTAGCCCTAAAAGATGGAATTCGCCGCTAACTGCCGGTATTTTGCCGGATTCCGTCTGGATTTCCAGTTCTACCCCCGGGATAAAGCTCATTTTCAAGGCTTTGGAAGCCTCTTCTGCCTCATCCAGACCGGAAATTGTATCATGATCAGTCAATGCAAGAGCTTTTAAACCCAAAGAAACAGCTTTTTCCACTAATTGAACCGGACTAAACTCACCATCAGAAATATTTGAATGGGTATGTAAGTCAATCATATTATAATAATACCGTTATCTATGGAAGATAGTAACAGATTAGCCGATAATTATAGAACAGGTGTAAAGTCGTTGACTGTTCCGGCTTCAAATAATAAAATACTTAGATAAGGCAGAGGTGAACCTAGAGTGTCTGAATACACATTGAAAAACGGAATGCTCGTAAGTGCTTCAGGTAATAATCTTGGAGTTGCGGAAGATAAAATTACTGCGCCCGGAAATGGCTGCATATTTGATCTAAAGGGAAAGAGCTATATTTACCCCGGCCTTATCAATACCCATGATCATTTGCAAGGGAATTACCGTCCGCCTGTTGGGCCAAACCCAGGGGTTTTTTATCTGACCTGGCTGCCCTGGGATAATGATCTAAAAGCATCTGATACTTATAAAGAACGGTCAAACTTAAGCCGGGAAGATTTGTATGCACTATCAGGATATAAATGTCTTTTTTCCGGTGTTACAACGGTAAATGATCATTTCCCGCAAAAGTTTAATGCCAAAATACTGCCAAAATTGCCCATTAGGGCCATACTGGAATACGGCCTGGCCCATGAATCGTCTTCCTACGATTTAAAATGGGGAGACGGTATAAAAACCGAACATAACAGGGCAGTAGAAAACAAATGGCCTTTTATTACTCATCTTTCAGAAGGCTTTGATGAGGAATCAATGAATGGTGTGAGCCACCTGGAAAGCCTTAAGGTACTGGATAACCATTGTCTTCTTGTTCATTGCATAGGGTTTAGCGATGAGGATATTAAAAAAGTTGCAAAAGCGGATGCCAGCATTTCCTGGTGCGGATTTTCCAATAAATTCATGTTTAATGTTACCTGTAAAATCCGCAAAATGATTAATGCAGGAATTAATGTAACTATCGGCACAGATTCTTCCGCTACAGGTTCAGCAAACCTTTTGGAAGAAATGCGTTACGACCGCGCCCTGTACAGATCAATGTACGGGGAAGACCTGGACCCGGAAATAATATTCCGCATGGTTACAATAAATGCAGCAAAAGCATTCTGGATGCAGGAAAGGATTGGCTCTCTGGAAGAAGGAAAACTTGCAGATCTTCTGGTAGTTAAAGCACAAGATGACAACCCCTACGAGAATCTTCTTAAAACAAAAATGGAAGACATAGAACTTCTTACTATTTGCGGAAAACTTATATATGGCGAATTACGGTTTCTGGATTTCTTTGGCGGAAAAATACCGGCCGGTTATACATGCATTAATGTAGGCGGACGGGTAATGTTTATCTGCGGTGATCCTGCAGGACTTTACAAAACGGTACGTCAAAAAGTTGGTTTTAAAAAGGTTCTGGATTTTTTACCATTTGAACCAGAGGACGGAAAATAAAAGATGCCCAAACCTTTTCAATACCGGTCAGGTTCAGTTATTTACTTCCAGAAAGATGCGGCAGAAAAGATCTTTATTGTTCAATCAGGGAAAGTTAACCTTAGTTACCAGGACACGGAAACCGGGGAAGACCAGCATGATTTGGTTCAGCCCGGGGAATTCTTTGGCGTTAAATCCGCACTGGGAAGATACCCGCGTGAAGAAAATGCCATAGCCATTCAGGATACAACCATAATGGCTTTTACCGTACCGGAATTCGAAGCCCTGGCACAGGCCAATACCAGAATTATCATGAAAATGCTTAAGGTTTTTTCCAACCAGCTACGGCGTATTCACCACCAGGTATCAAACTTATTGGAAAAGACTGAAGAAGTGCCTCCAGAAATGGGACTTTTTAATGTAGGCGAATACTATTTAAAAAACAAACGTTTTATTCAGGCCAGGTATGTTTTTTCACGGTACCTGACTTTTTTTCCTTCAGGACGCCATGCTGCACAGGCGGCAAAAAATCTTGAATTGTCCGAATCACAGGCTACAGGAATGCCTCAATCTGTATCCAGATCAAACGCCCCGGTTACTCCTTCTTCGATGCCATCCGCCGATGCATTTTCCGACAAAGGCCCGGCAGCAAAAATGGGAGATACTGCAAAAGCATATTACGATGCAGTAAGTATGGTTACCCAGGAAAAATACCAGCAGGCATATCTTACATTTAAAAAAATCCTTGATTCAGGCGATGATCCTGAATACACGGCAAAAAGTTCCTTTGAAATTGGACGCTGTTTCTTCCTGTTAAACAAATACGATGAATGTATTAAACATTTTACTGTAATGATAACCAAATATCCGCGTCATCCTGACCTTGGAAACGGCCTTTATTTTATGGGTCAGTCCTACGAAAAGCTGGGCCGAAAAGATCAGGCTGCAACGTTCTACAAAAAAATCCTTACAATGGCAACTGATGAAGAAGATTCGATGAATATTAAAGCAAAGCGGGCGCTTAAAGCCCTAATGGGAGAATAACATGGCCATGGATATGGCGGCATTTGGCCGTTTTGCCAGAACTTTTCAGGCCGGCGAAATGATCTTTTCCGAATTTGAACCGGGAGACGCTTTCTATTTAATCCAGTCCGGTCGGGTGGAACTGGTAAAGATAATCGGCGACATAGAAAAAACTCTGGACGTACTGCAGCCTTCGGAAATGTTCGGAGAAATGGCACTATTGGAAAACTCTCCGCGTTCAGCTACTGCCATTGCCCTTGATACGGTAAAAGTACTGGAATTTAACCGGCAGAATTTTGAAATCCTTTTACTGGGAAATCCAAAAATTGCATTAAACCTGCTTAAAGTTTTTACCAAGCGTATCTACGATTCCAAACGGCGTTTTATGATTCTTACCCTGGAAGATGATCAGGCCAAAATAGCCGACGTGTTTCTGATGCTTGATGAAACACAAACCAATATTGATAAAACCACAGAACGCCGGGAATTTAATACCACAGTAGATGATATAGCCCATTGGGCAGGGATGGGCGTTAATCAGGCCAGGGATATTATAAGCCATTTTGTAACACAGCGGCGCATGGAGCTTTTTAATGATAAAATTGCAGTAAAAAATATCAACGATTTTTCCCGTTTTGTAGCATCAAGAAGGAAAAAAACCTAAAAAGCTGCTGATTGGAGAATAATGAAAGCATTTGCCGGAAACCGCTGTTTTTTTTTGACCGGTTTAATTATTTTGCCATTATTTTTTTTTAACTGCGAACATAATTCCATAAATACAAAAACCCTGTCAAACGGATACTATGTTGCAGAAATGAAAGATTTTGACAGCATGGGCTGGAAAGAATTTGTTTCAATTTATGTAAATAACGGGCATATCGTAACAGTAGAATACAATGCGAAAAATATCAGCGGATTTATCAAATCCTGGGATCCTGATTATATGCGCGAAATGAATACAACCAATCATACATACCCAAACCAGTACAAAAGAGAATATGCCTTTGCCCTGTTAAATTTTCAGGATCTTAATAGAATTGATGTTGTCAGTGGGGCTACAAATTCCTATAATACATTTATTTCACTGGCCAATGCAGTTATTGAACAGGCAAGAAATGGAAATAGACAAATTGCCCTGGTAGAACTGCATCCGGCAAAAGAATCTTCCAGCCCATGAAGACTTCAAAAACCATTGCAGCACGCATTACCTTTATTACTGTCCTGGCAGTGTTTCTGTTAAATGCGGGTATTGCAGGTGTAATGTTTTTCTTTTTGAATTCACTCACAGACAGCATACTCCTTAATATACTGCCAACCATGGCAAAAACGGCTTCCCAGGGTGTAGAAGGGAATCTGCATACCCTTGTTGACAGGCTTTTTTTAATTAAAGGAAACAATATCCAGCCCGAAGCAAACCTGGAATCGTTCAGGGCGAACCTGGAATTTGTTACTTCGGGAATGGAATTTATCTGGATAGGCCTTTACCATTTTGATGGAACATTTATAGAAGGAACCAGATCAAGTCCCCGGAGTATTGACGACCATAAATTGCTTTCATTGATAGAAGAGACAAATAACCTGGTAATTATGGATACGGATTTGGGACCCCATGGTCTGGAAATTATAATGGGGCTTCCTATGAATAATGATTATTCTCTTGTATGCAGCTATCAATACGATGTACTGTCTGATGTTATAAATAATATAAAGGTTGGCGCTGGCGGGACAGCCTTTATTATTAATGAAGAAGGCATCTATATTGCACATCAGGATCTGGACAAGGTATATATGCGCGGAATTCTGGAACAGGATCTGAACACGGGTAAAGAACTTGCCCTAATGATTGGAGGACAAACCGGTTCAGCCAGCATTGCCGGATCATTGGGAAAATCATTTCTAAGTTATTCGCCAATCCGGGGAACAAAATGGTCTTTAGGTATTGTTGTCCCGCGTTCAAATTTTACTGCCCCCTTAAAAACCGCCATGGTGGTAAGCGTTCTATTTACCATTATTGCTTTGCTCTGCTTTATTATTACATTTGCTGCTGCTCTAAAGAAAATTCTTAGCAGCCCGCTTTCCGCTATCACAGAAAACTCCAGGGAACTTGCCGATGGTATATTTGATACGCGGCTTCCGGGAGATCTTACAGAAAGAGAAGATGAAATCGGCAAACTCGGACAGGCTTTTTTAAGTATGTCGGATTCCATTATGCGGGTTATCGAAGATATAAATAAGCTAACCAAATCGGCCAGATCCGGCTTCCTTAATGAACGGGCAGATTTTTCCATGCACAATGGCGATTACCTATTAATTGTGGCGGGATTTAATGCAATGATGGATGTCTTTTGCTCGCATTTTGACATCATGCCTGCTGCCCTTGCTTTGTTTAACGCAGAAGCCGCACCTATATACATGAACAAAACAATGACAAAGATACTTTCTCTTCACAATTTTAAATTAAATGATCCGCAGTTGCTTTCTGTCATATTATCAAAAACCGACTGGCGTGCGCTCTTTGACCCCAGGGAAGGTTTAGGAATATTTCAGGACGAAATAATCTTATACGGAAATGACGGCGAAATATATAATTATTCAGCAATGCTCCAGCAGAGTTTAAACGAACATTCTGTAATCATGATCCTTCAGGACATAACCCAGCTTACAAAATCCCGGATCGATGCTGAAGCAGCAAGCAAAGCTAAAAGCGATTTCCTTGCCAGTATGAGCCACGAAATGCGTACACCGATGAATGCTATCATTGGAATGACCAGCCTTGCAAAGGCTTCCGGCGAAATAGAAAGAAAAAACTACTGCCTGAATAAAATCGAAGGATCATCCCGCCATCTTTTGGGGGTAATTAACGATATCCTTGATATGTCCAAAATCGAAGCAAATAAACTGGAATTGTCCAATGAGAGTTTTGCCCTGGATAAAATGCTTCAGGATGTTATCAACATGATTAATCCCAAATTAGAGGAAAAACATCAAAAATTCGCCTTAAAAAAGAGCGATACTATTCCTTTGCAGGTTATTGGAGATGAGCAGCGGCTTGCCCAGGTTATTACTAACCTATTATCTAATGCAGTTAAATTTACCCCGGAAGAAGGAAAGATTTGCTGTGATTTAAATCCTGTAAAAGAAACAAAAGAGACAGTGCATATTCAAATTGATGTCAGTGATACAGGGATTGGGATAAGTGATGAACAACAGGAACAGCTTTTTAACTCATTCCAGCAGGCAGACTCCGGTATCTCCCGGCGCTTTGGAGGTACAGGGCTGGGCCTGGCAATATCCAAGCGTATTGTGGAAATGATGAATGGAACGATTAAAGTAAAATCCAGACCTGGCGAAGGATCTACCTTTTCTATTACTGTAGAATTGAAAAAAACTACCGGCGAGGAAAAAATCATTACTGAAGAAAAGCCGGCTGCTGCCCTCTTTGAACAAGGCTGTTTTAAAGGGTATGCAATACTCCTTGCAGAAGATGTTGAGATAAACCGGGAAATTGTTATGGCATTGCTGGAGCCAACCGAATTATCCATTGATTGTGCAGAAAATGGTGCAGAAGCAGTCCGCTTATTCAAGGAAAATCCCGGCAAATACAACATGATCTTTATGGATTTGCACATGCCCGAAGTTGATGGTTATGAAGCAACCCGCCAGATTCGTAAATTGGAAGCCGGATCTTCATCGGGGTATTTGGCAGGGCTTTTAGCAAAATCTTCAGCAGGATCCCCGGAAAATAACGCACCTGCAAATGTGAAATTTTCTCCACATTTATTTGAATATCCAGAAATTAATGATTTAGTTGCTGCAAAGCAGGCCCCGCAATCGTGGGAGAAACCCAAAGAAATTCCAATAATTGCAATGACAGCCAATGTTTTTCAACAGGATATTGATAACTGCCTGGAAGCAGGGATGAATGACCATGTCGGTAAACCCCTGGATTTTAACGTAGTTTTGGAAAAACTTAATAAATATTTAAGTTAATCTGTTCCAAAATTCGGGTTTATTCGCAGACAGAGTTATGATTGCTGCAAATTATACTTTCTTTATAATATAGTCGCTTTTAAGACAGCGGGTACAAATTTTAAGGGTTACCGTTGAGCCTTCTATTTCGGTCTTTACCTTCTTTAAATTTGGCTTCCAGGTCCGCCGGACACGGTTTTTGGCATGGCTTACAGAATTACCGGTAATTGTGCGTTTTCCGCAAATATCGCATGTGCGAGACATAAATCCTTCCTTACATTCAACTGGAGAATACTGGATTCCAAATATACCAAATTTTAAAAAAAATGTAAAGCAGGCGCATTGTCTTAAAAAAAACCAGCCGGAAGAGGTATATACCCCAAAAATAATAATATAGCTGAAAATGTTGTATGCCTAAAATACTAAAATGAAAAATCTATGTTTTTACCCAGGGCGGGATCGCGGATAATTTTCTCATCTTCTTCAGTTTCATCTTTTGCTTCCTGATGCGACCCATGCGGTGTTTCCTGGCCTGCCCGCCCTCCATTCTCATCATCGATAGCTTCGGAACCGTCACCGGTATCCTGGGCTTCGTTTACGGATCTGATCTTTTCGTCTGTTTGCTGCTGGATCCTGACATGCTGAATGGACTGAAATAAAGCTGCACCTTCCCTTTGAGCCATACTTTGTTTGCCAACTTTGTCTGCCTGGGTAAAAAGGGTCTGAAGGTCAAGTGGAGATATAGCCATCTGGTCCCTGCTTTGATTCTTCGTCAGGTTCTTCATATTTTGTTACACGTATCAGGCCGTTTTCGAGTATAAAAGTAACTGCACGGTATTCATTACGAACATCTTCTTTTGCTTCCCTGATAATTACCTTTGTTCCCGGGAAAACTTTTGAAGAAGAAGAAACCCTGCCGCGTGCTTTTAAAGTATTTAAAAAAGCCTGAATTTTTTCTATTTCTTCCTTTGTCTTTGTTAAATCATCAGTTAACTGCTGGCGTTTATCCATGAGTTCAGACAGATATGTTTCTTTATCTTCTGGAAGACTTTTCCGCTGTTTTTTAATATTGATTAATGTCTGAATATTAAGCTGAACTTCATCTAGTTGTTTTACCTGCTCTTCTCTCTCAACTACCAGGACTTCCATCCTTTCTTTGCTTTTGGGATCAAAGCCTACTTCGCAAATAGTTTCAGTGCCGCTGGTGGGGCTTCCTATACTTTTTGCATTAATTTCTTCAGTTGCCCGCAAGCGTCCGCCTACAATAGAAGCCCGTTTTCCGTTGCAAATAATGCGCTTATATGCATCAACCTGGGAATTAATGATGCCGTCTGAAACAACAACCATATTTCCGGCTTCTACACGGGAGTTTTCTATAAATCGTGCCCAAATAGATCGCCCCGCACGGATTATCCCGTCGCTTCTATGTCCGGTAATACCCTGATGGACAATAATGTCTCCTTCAGCATCCAATTCAGCTTTTTCTACAGTACCGTTTATTTCAATATTACCTGCCGCTTTTACCGAATAACCGTCTTCCACATTACCCTTAATAATTACTGTTCCCAGGAAAATGATATTACCGGTTTTGATATTTACATTGCCTTCAACTGAATATACCGGCTCAACATTAATTTTTCCTCCGGCAAGGATAACCTGCCCATTCATATCAGAGATAATGGTAATACCATCATCCAAAACATGAACGTTTTTCCCCAGGGGAAGCACTATGTCTTTGCCATTTTTTGCAGGAAGTACCTTGCCGGTAACCGTACGGCCGGCAGTTCCCTTTTCGGGAGGAACCTTTACAGCAAGCGGCTGGCCTTCTACTACGTTTTGAATAATATTCAGATCCTTAAAATCCACCCTGCCGCTGGAATTTTCCCTGAGCCTTACTTTAGTTTGATCTGTTTCAAAGTTATATTGAATATACGCATCATTGCCGTCTACAGGACGAATACCTACAGCAACTACATTTGGTTCCTTGTAACTGGGATTATCGGCAAATCTGGTAAGTTCCTCTTCATCAACACCAAAAACAACCTTATTACTCCGTAAAAGACCCTGATAAGATTCCTCAGTAATATCGCGACCACCCAGCCCTGGAGGGGTAACCATAATCGATGCCTTCATCTCATCGGCAGTAACATCAACAGAAGCCATGGCATCGTTGGCAAGGTTGTGCTGATAATTGCCAATCTTTACATACATTCCGGCTTCATCTTCAATAATTTTTTCTACCAATTGTATATCGCAATCGGTAATACTACGCTCAGTAATAAGCTGTTTAACATACGTTGGATGTACTTTTATTCCCCGGTTTACAGGCGGAATTACTTTTAAGTAAGCGCCGTCGTAGAAAATACGTACATAGGCTTCTCCATCCTTGTCCAGCGCTACCTTGGCAGCCTCCTCAGCTTCTTCGGCGGCAGCTTCTTTTTCTTCTTCTATGGTTTCAAGTGTAACCCGCTGATATGCTTTAATTTTCCAGTTTTTTGCTCCAGTGCCCAGAAAACCTGTAGATCCTTTAAATACTACTTCGTATTCAATGCGGCGCATCGGCATATTAAGGAGTGCGGATGCTTCGGCTACCGCATCTTCCAGGGTAGCTCCTTCTACTTCAATAATATTTATCGCCCTATCCCGCTCCAAGCGCTCTTTCATTGCATGTTGAAGTTGGACAAAATCTACCATTGGTTTAAACCTCTAGTACTATTATCGGCAATTTTACGCCACAATGGCGAATCTCATACTATGCCTTTTCGTACATTGGTAAGTCTGGAGCGGAGCCGTAAGATGGCTTTGGTATGAAGTTGGGAAACCCGGGATTCGGTTACTTCCAGAACCTGCCCGATTTCCTTTAAGGTTAAGTCCTCGTAATAATACAGAACCAGAATCTTTTTTTCTTTTTCTGGAAGATCGTTAATTGCGCTGATTATTACACGCCGGATTTCTTCTTTTTCTACTATTACATCGGGATTAAGGCTTGACGGAGATTCGATACCATCGCCGATTGACACTTTGTCGTTATCATCCCCGGAAAACCACATATCGCTTAAAGAAAGGATAGACGTGCTGGATATCCTCTGCATAACTTTTTGGTATTCGTTCTCGTCCATACCCATGGACTGGGCAATTTCCTGATCGGTGGCTGTCCTGCCCAACTGTGCTTCAAGTGCGCCAATAGCCTCTTCTACTTCCCTGGTTTTTTGCCGGACAGACCGGGGAACCCAGTCTATGGAACGAAGCTCGTCAAAAATAGCCCCTCTTATCCGTGTAACAGCATAAGTCTTGAACTTTACATTTTTATCAGGATCAAATTTATCGATAGCGTCTAAAAGACCAAAAACGCCAAATCCTACAAGATCATCAAACTCAACATTATGAGGCATCCCAACTGCAACTTTACCGGCCACATATTTAACCAGGGGGGCGTATTGTTTTATAAAAGATTCCCGAATACCAGGATCCCGTTTCTTACGGTACTGTACCCAGAGTTCTTCTTCTGTTTTTTCTTCCATGACAGGCTCACGGGATTTATCGGAACCCCAGAAAGTCTTCCCCATAGGCTACCCTTTATCGTCTCTTTTTAATACTGTCTGTATGGCCTGAGCCAGTTCTTTGGGATCAAAATCCCCTGACATCTCCGATTTTCTAGAAGAAGATTTAGGCCGCCTTGGTTCGGAGCTGTCAAAACCAATGTCGGCAGAATCTGCCATTTCTACAGCATCCTCCGATGTACTTTCCGACATGCTGTCAATATCGGGAAGGATATCTGCCGATCCGGCCCGTGCCGGCTTGCTGACTGAACTGGACCTTACGAATATCTCATCGTCAGCATCTTCTAATTCACCTACCACTTCCCCGTCTGCATTGTACCCTGTATTTTCTTCCTGATCTAGTGGTATAGATGCGGACTTTGCAGGAACAGAGGGTCTTCCGGCAATATCATCTACATTTTCAGAATTATCCGAGGGGAAAGACCCTGTAATACCTTCCGAGCCAACGCTTATGTCCACCCTGGAACCTGAAACCGAAAGTCCTAAATCATCATCTTCCGGGGCATTGAGTAATTCCGGCATAAATTGAGCCAAAAGCCAGAAGATCAAACTGGAAAGAACAAAAAAGAGAACAGCAAAAATAAATGCTCTAATTAGAGGAACAAAAAGTCCGGATCCGCTAAACAGCCCAATCAGGAACGAAAGGGCAAAAGCGGATCCGGCAACAATGCCGCTTATTTTAAAATTAAACAAAGTTTATGTTTCTCCCTTGAACATACGTTTAAATAAATTACCAAAGCCTCCATTGTCGCGGACTTCAGTCTTGTCCATACGGCTTACTATATGTTGAACACACTGGGACGCTTTGCACTTTGGTTCAACCACCATAAATGGGCGCTGTTTTAATACTGCCTGGGTAACTGCGGTATCTTCGTAGATAAACCCCAAATACTCCAGTTTCAGGTTAAGAAATTGGCTGGTAATATTGATCATGCGATCTGCAATTTTACCTGCCTCCGCAGCATTCTTTACACGGTTTACCACCAATTTTAACCCCATGTTAAAGCTATTAATTTCCGTAGCAATTATTTTAATAATTCCATAGGCATCGGTAATTGCCGTTGGTTCAGGGGTTGTAAGAATAACCGATTCATCGGCGGCTGCAACAAAATCCAGCACATTGCTGGAGACTCCTGCAGAAGTGTCAATGATTACAATATCTGCAAACGAAAGTGTATTAAGCTCATCAATAAAATATTGCCGCTCTGCATCATTAAGGTTGGCTATTTTGGAAAAACCGGAAGCCCCGGCAACAATGGAAATACCGTATTCTGTATCTACCATTACTTCTTTCATTGTTTTTTGCTTGCGAATTACATGGTAAAGGTTAAATTTTGGAATCATTTTAAGCATGACATTTACATTGGCCAGCCCAAGATCTGCATCCATTACAATTACTTTGCGGCCTGTTCTGGCATAAGCCAGGGCAAGGTTTACCGATACATTGGTTTTGCCTACACCTCCCTTACCGGAAGTAACAGTAATAATACGGGTTTTTTTTTCTTCTTTTGCTGAGGAAGGCTTTTCAGGGCCGTTGTTTTTATTTCGCATCATTTCCCGCAGTTTTTCTGCCTGATCTTCCATTCTACTCTACACTCCTCTTTCAGAAAGTACCCGGCTAACTTTAGCCAAGTGTTTCTCTAAAATGATCCAATAAGGAATGCCGGTCAACGGCAAAACCTTCCAGGTTAATTATTAAACGGATTACCGTGGCACGTTCTATATCCGAAGGTACTGTCTGACCGGCGGTAATAAACGAAATGCTTTTGTTTTCTTCTGCCAAAACACTAATTACATTTCCTGCCTTGTCTGTTTCATCCAGTTTGGTTATTATTACCGATTTATATTTAAAAGGTTCATATTGTTTAATAATATCCCGGAGGTCCCCGACTTTTGTGGATGCCTGAATACAAAGATGAAATTCTGTTTTAGCAGGACATGCATCCAAAACGGCTTTCATTTCTCCCAGTTCAACATAATTCCGTGGACTCCTGCCTATGGTATCAATTAAAATAAAATCAACATCCTGTTTATACAGTGCCAGCACTTTTTTTAATCCGTCATAATCTTCAACCACGCTAACAGGAATATTCATCCACTCACCATATTTTTCCAGCTGGTATTCCGCCCCAATACGGTATCTGTCCAGCGTGATCATCCTTACCCTTTTGCGCCAATCAAGACGCCCTTCCTGTTCCCCTCCCAATTCCCCGTAAAGTGTTGCGAGTTTTACCAGTGTTGTTGTTTTGCCTACCCCGGGCGGTCCCAGCAAAACTATTACCCGGGGTTTCTTTTTTCCCTGTACCGGCTGTGCCAGAGGGGAACCTTCGCGAACTTTCGTTCGCTCAGTGGAGTATTCCGGTTCTTCGTAAATCAATATCCTTTCCCCAATCCATTGAACCACTTTTTTCTGCACTTCTTCATAATCATCCAATTCATTAAGAGGAAATTCCCTTCTGGCTTTTTCCAGTATTGTTTTAACAAAGAAAGAGCTGAATTCATTCTGATAAAGATCTTCTTCCAGTTTTTGCATGGAAGGATGATTACTGTTTTCCTGCTGTGCAGATTTTTTAACAATGGAATTATTTATCGATTCATCTACTTTTTCATTTAAGCTGCGAACTGCGCCGCTTA